>Ga0181530_10000043_pt1 | contig 146342 bp, 101 predicted proteins | sample PEATcosm2014_Bin_42_FD_119769 | JGI IMG/M metagenome (GOLD analysis project Ga0181530, IMG submission 119769) | Peatland microbial communities from MTU Mesocosm Facility, Houghton, MI, USA - PEATcosm2014_Bin10_60_metaG | ecosystem: Environmental > Terrestrial > Soil > Wetlands > Peat | place... | reverse complement strand
CGTTGCTTGATGAACGTCCAGCCCAATATATTTTTCACCGCTCATCTGGGGTGCTCCTTTCGTAGGTGATCATGTGCAACCATGACAACCTACTCCCAAAGGGGCGCCCTCTTAGAATGCGATGGTAGCAGCCCTATCGGACAGCGTGGCGTGCAATGTCAAGTCGTGGCTATTACAGATCATTTCAGGGATGAACTACGCGACAGTCTCAAACACTGTGCAAACCCTGTAGAGCGTGGCTCTGCGTTGCGCGAGGTGATTCAAATCCCATCGTGGTTGGTTCAAACTTGTCCCACGTGGGACGCCAACCTTATCAACGTCTTACACGGAAACCCCATCGGCGTCGCGATACACAGAAAATACACGCTCTTTCGGTCGGATCATCCCTGCAACTTTGCTTTGGGCGGCCCGCTTGTCGGGCCCGAGAGCTTGGGCGTAGGTGTCCAGCCTCATCCGTGACGTTGAGTGTCGCAACAACTCCTGCACTACTTTCACATCCTCACCATTGCCGCTGAGAATGAGGAAAATGTGTGTCGAAAGGCGTGCCACGATACAGATTGAGCTGCGGCGACTGGCAACTATGGGTACGCTTTGTAGCCGGGTCAATAAACTGAACTTGCATAGATCGCCGCGTAAAAGGAAATCTGCCCACGGTGTTTTCGCATTATTGCGTCGCAACTCTTCCCCCGGCTGACTTGTCGCCACTCTTTAGTTCTTCATCGCGGTCGTCTTGCGTCGATTCAATTTTCTCGGATATCATCGAATTCCGGCGGCAGGAGGCGCTTTTACAATGTCAGAAAGCAAAGTGATCGCTAATCAGAAGACGATTGTCCAGAATCAGAAGACCATCATTGCCAATCAGGGCGCCCTGCGTGCCAATCAGACCACAATCAAAAAGAATCAGGCGACCATTCTGAAAAACCAGTCGGCTATTCTCAAGAACCAGGATGCCCTGCAGACGATTATCAAGAATCAAAAAGGGATTCTCGCCCAACTGAATAAGTGATTCGCCCGGGAGAGTGGACTTATCATCTTCCCGAGGAAGGCGTGGTCGAAGACTGTGTGGGGCCGGTCTTGGAGAAAAGAATGGGCTGGGCTGAGGTAATACCTATGCCCTCCTTCACGGTGATGAACTGATTGGGCTTGATGTCGGGGACGGTATCTTTCTGGCCGCTGGGCCAGACAATCTCCAGGCTCACAGTCTTGCCAGCCTCCGGTTTTCCCAAGCCGAAGGTTAGGGGCAGCTCGCTTTGGGACAGATAGCTCGATCCACTTTTCACCATCGCAGAAAGCCGAGAGCCGCCGGCTGTCTTAACTGTGACTTTCGCTCCGATGCCATCGCGATTGGATCGTGTTCCCACCGTCTTCACGCGCACGAAGTCGTTCTGATTTCCGTTGTCATTGCGCAGCAGGCGCGCAACTCCATTATTAGTCGTGATCACCAGATCGAGGTCTCCGTCATTGTCGAAATCCAGATAAGCCGCGCCTCGACCGACAATCGGTCGGGGAAAGGCTGATCCGACCTTGTTGGTCACTTCTTCAAAACGGGTCTTGCCCAGGTTGTGAAATAACTGCGGCGGTTCGGCATATTTCACGGTCGGTTGCACCACGCTAATGTCGTCGGAGACGTGGCCATTGATCGCAAGGATGTCCGGCAGACCATCGAGGTCATAGTCGAAGAAGAGAGCCCCGAAGGTGAGCGACTTGGTGGACATCTGGGCAATGCCAGTCGATGGCGCTTCATCCGTGAACAGGCCTGATCCGTCGTTGTGATAGAGCGCGATGCCCTCGTTCGTGAAATTGCCGACAACCAGGCCTGGCCGACCGGAGCTGTCGAAGTCGGCTGCATCGGTGCCCATGCCGGCCCTCGCCGTGCCAGCTTCGCCGTAAGCGATGCCTGCGGCCAGGGCAACATCGGTAAAAGTGCCGTTGTGATTATTGTGATAGAGCTTATTCGGCTCCGTGTCGTTCGACACGAAAAGATCCATCCACCCGTCGTTGTCGTAGTCGATAAGCGCAACGCCCAGGGCTTTGCTGGTGGGATCGTAGAGTCCGGCCTTCTTCGTCACATCCTCAAAGGTCCCATCGCCCCGGTTGTGAAAAAGAGTCGAGCTTTCGCCCTTAAATCTTTGCGGCGTGCAGTAGGATTTGTTTGTTTTGTCGAGCGAGCAGTATTGATCTGTGTCGATCGACCACTCGACGTAGTGGGTAACGAAAAGATCGAGGTTCCCATCGTTGTCATAATCAAACCACACGGCACTCGCCGAGAAACCTCGATCGGCGACGCCCGCTCTGGCCGTGACGTCAGAAAACTTCCCGTTGCCGAGATTGCGGAAGAGATGATTCGAGCCGACAGTCGTGATGTAAATATCGTCGTAGCCGTCGTTGTCGAAGTCGCCTACCGTACAACCAAGCCCGTACATTTCAATTGCGAGTCCGGCTTGTCGCGTCACGTCTGTGAACGTTCCGTCTTTATTGTTGTGATAGAGCGCAGGGAAGGACTTTCCCGCCTTGTGTCCGGGCCAGTCCATCGAATTCACAAGCAGAATGTCTTGCCAGCCGTCGTTGTCGTAATCAATGATGCAGACGCCGCTTCCCATCGTCTCGGGCAAATATTTCTTACCGAAGGCACCGGTGTTGTGCTTGAAGTGGATGCCAGCTTGCGCGGTCACATCGGTGAACTCGATCGGACCGGAAGGGCGCGCTACGATTGTTCCCGGCGCCGGAGCGGGCGTGACCTCCGGGGTTGCGCTCACGCGAGTGGGGTTTTCCGGCTGCGGCGGCGAAACTCGTTGCGGTGAACTCACCGACGTTTGTTTGCATGCAGCCAGCCCTAGGAGGCTAGCGAGTAATAACGAAAAAATAAGCCGGGTTCCAATCATTCAGTAGTCTTGAGGGACCTTTCGAGAGCGACTACGGCCGAGCCACTATCTGCGCCGATTTTGCCCGGCGCGAATCCATCCAAATCTCAATCAGCATGGCCGCCGGACCGACCATGAAGAGCGCATAAAAAGGAGCGTACACCACTTGCCGCAGGCGCAGGATCATTTCCACCACCGCGACCAGGAACACGACAATGCATTGTCCTCGCTTCGAGCGCACCGTGGTCTTGGGATCGGTAATCATGAAAAAAATGAAAAGCTGATACATCGGACCGGTAATCGGCGCGATTTCAGATTGCCACGGACTCCCCGTCATCCAGCTCCGCAGAAACGCGAACGCGATAAACGACGCGACATAGATGCCCGTGATATGGAAACGGTGCAGCCGCGCGATGATCACGGACCCGAGGGCCCAGATCACCAGCATCGGCCAGAGATAATTCCCCCACTGGATGCTCAACGTCGCGACGGTTTCAGCCGCAAGGAAAAGCATTACGGAAATCCCAAAAGTCGACGGATTCCAGATATGCCGGTTCCTCACGCGCAACACATATTTCGATGTGATCGAAAGGGCACTGCAGAGCGCATATGGCCAGAAAGCCGGTGAGCGGACCAGAATCCCGACGCTGATACCGGTTATGTAAGCGCTCGCAGGATGAACCCATTTCCGAAAGAAGATCCGCCCCAGTGCGAGTTCGAGCGCAATGCTGGTAACGATGGCGAGCAGCGTCTTCTGATAGCTCTCAAGAATCCCAAACGACAAATGCCCCGCCAGCAGAATGCAGGTGATGAACGCCGGCGCAATGTAGCGATTATCGAGACTGAAAAACGGCTTGCGTGGCGCCTTCGCCGGCGGAGAGATCACAGGCGTCGTCATCTTGCTCATTCCGGCTCCTTCACCATGTGCAGTTGGCGGACGGCCGGCTGCTCGAGCGTCCGAACCTCTCCCGAGGGCCAGCGAATTACAGCTTTTTCCACATGCGGAGTCTTTCCCAGCCCGAAATGCAAGCGGCGGTCGTTCTGCGCGGCGAAGCCCGCACCCCCCGAGACTTCCTGCACCTGCTTCTCGCCGCTCCAGTAGAGTGTAACCTCCGCCCCGATGGAGCTGCGGTTGCTCCTAGTTCCTTCGAGTTGAAATTCAATCCACTCGTTCTCGGGCGCAACGGTGTTCTTGTAGATGAGGAGCGGGCCTTTCTGGTTCGCAACCACCACATCCAGCACGCCGCGATTCCACAAATCAACGAGCGCCACCGCACGTCCATCATAGATATCGGTCACGCCCACCGCCTGTGCCACGTCGATAAACTTTCCTGCTCCGTCGTTCAACCAGACTTTCTTGTTTTGATAGCCGGACAAGCTGCGTCCGTCAAATGCCGGCCAATTCTTGGCGTCGCCGATGATCGTGCTGTTGCCGCCCGCGACTTTGGAAAAGTCGTACCAATAGCTGCGATTGCGGTCGAGCGAGATGTATCCGTTCGCCAGATAAAGATCGAGCGTTCCGTCGTTGTTCAGGTCCCCAAACTGCGCGCCAAAACTCCAGCCTCCAAGCTCAACGCCAAAATCGCGGGCGAGATTCTCGTATTGCAGCCCATTGCCGGAAGTTCCTCCCTTCGGCATCCATAGATTGTTTCCCTGAATCAGAATGCCGTCTTCGGAAATGTTGGAGACATAGACCGCATATTTGCCCTGATTGAGAATGTCCCCAAATGCGGCATTCATGCCGCTTTTGGGCGCGAAGCCGACGCCGGTCTGTTCGCCGACCTCGCGAAAGTGTCCGCCATCATTGAAGTAAAGTTCGGAGACGCCGTAGTCATTGGCTACAAACAGATCGGGATGTCCCGTTCCGCGCAGATCGGCGGCCGAGGCTGCCAGCGCCCAGCGCCGGCTGTTGATGCCAACCTTCTGGCTGACCTCTTCGAACTTTCCGTTGCCCAGATTGTGGAAGAGATATTTTCTTCCGCCATTCTTCGCGTACTCGAAACTGTCGGGCATGATTCGAGTCGTGTTCAAGTGCCACAGGTCGATGTCTTCCGCGTAGTAGCCGCCCACAAATAAATCGAGCAGTCCGTCTCCGTCGTAATCGAACCAGATGGCGGTGTCGGCGTTGATCCACGCAGGCAAACCGGCCTGCTCGCTGACGCGCGTGAAACCGCGGCCGTGATCATTGTGGTAAAGTTCCGGCCGTCCCCACTTGATCAAAAATAAGTCTTCGTATCCGTCGTTGTCGTAGTCGCCCCACACCGCGCCCGTAGAGACGCCCGTACCGGCTTGGTTCACGTCGGCAACTCCCATCTCCGGAGCAACATCTTTGAACGTGCCGTCGTGCATGTTGCGATAGAGCGCATTCTTGCTGCCGATCGCGCTATTTGTGACGTAGATGTCGGGCCAGCCGTCGCGATCGAAATCGACAATCGACACGGAAGCGCCCATCGAGGCAACTTCCGGCATGATTGGGTCAAGCTTCGGGTCGAGCGTCGGAGCCTGATGCACAAAGTCAATGCCTGCCGCGTGCGAGACTTCCGTCAAATAAAACCCGTGGCGCGCAATGGCGGTCTGCATATCGGCGGCAACTCGATCGGAAGCACGCCGCGCCGCATAGCGTTTCATCGCCAGTGGCGTGAGCAGCAGGCCGATGAAAAACATAGTCAGAAGAACCCGTGCGAATCGGCCAGCGGTCATTGCTTTGTTCCGCTCCGCAACGCATTTTTGAAAACTTCCGGCGTAATGTACCGCGTGTGATACGTGCGCCAGTCATCCGGATGCTGCCGGTACACCCACTCGTCTTCGAGCGCTCCCGGCCGGGTGGTGTACTCGTTCTTTGCGTGATAGGGCAACGGCAATACCGTCTTTGACCACGTTGAATTGTAATCGCCATCTTTGATCCAGCCATCGCCCTTGATCACGAAATCGCGTACCCATCCCGGCGGGGGCGGTGGCTGTTCGGCAAAGCGCAAAGACATTTCATCTCCTGAGTTCACAATCACGTAACGATCGTCAATAGTTCGCAGCAAGTCGCGCACGTCGCCATAGCGCGTGTAATAGCCGATCAGGTCGCGCCAGCGCTGCTTCGTGCCTTCGATCTGGTTGTAGTCCGGGACTTCCGGCGCGCCCGCGCCCACCGGCATGTGCATCACCGAGTAGCCGCGATAGTGCAGATCGGCAACGGTGGGATCCAAGGTTGTTTCCTTCAGCGGAGCATCAGGCGCGCCCTTGGCCCAGTGGATCGCGTCCCAATAAATTTCCAGATTCGTGCGCAGCCGCACCCGGTGCGGCGTTCCCGGTTTGAAGATGTTGGTCAGATTGAACAAGATCGTTTTCTTGCGCCCGGCTGGAAAGCCGAGGTTATCCTGCGCAGTGACCCAACCGCCGTGTCCGTCGGGTACTTCGACGCTCAATCCGTGAGCACGCCAGCGCTTGCCTTGGGTAATGGCCACGTTGACGGAAGACTCGGTGTCATGAATCGAACCTTGGGCGATCAGATAGAGAGGTCCACTCGTGGGAGCGTCGTCGCCGAGATCGACTTCGAGGTAGTGATCGCGCGTCACACCCTGGAACTGTCCGCGGCCAAAGCTGCTGACTGCGTGGCCGTCAAGTGTGCGAACGAGTTCAGTCACGTCCTCACCGGTATCGTCGACCGCGCGCGCAATCTCATGCGGCGTGTACACCGTGGTAAAGCTCAGCTTCGCCGCAGGAATCACGAAGCGCTCGTCCACATAAATTTCCATGTTCGCCGGATGATCGACGGTCATCAGAACGATGTAGTCGTAGTAATAGACTTCCCAGAGTTCCGCGGTGATGCGAATGTCGTAATAGCCATCGTGCGGCACAAGCTGGTCGCGCCCGATCTTGTACCACTCGCCCGTCGCCGCGATCTGCGCCGAACCAAGCGTATTGATGCGCAAACCGATCGCTGATCCCCACGGCACGGCGTCTTTCACGAACTCCACCTCCTTGCCGTTGTAGGCGAACAGAAACGGGCACGAAGCCTTCAGCCGCTGTTCAGTGACGACATCCTGATCGGCCTTCACGCCAAACTCTGCGCGCACCGTGCCGTTTGGCCACACCACGCGAACCACCTCGGCTTCCGTTTGCTCGCCTAATCCGAAATGAAGCACTGGCCCGGTGATGGGTTGTTTCTGCACCAGCAAGCCGGAGCGGACTTCGATCTCTCCACCGACGCCGAACGGATTGATGCGCTGATCACCCACTGCCTGCACGGCATGCGGCCGAACGACCTGCCAGTGATAATTCTTCGAAGTCTGGTTGACCGCATCGATGGGCTGGCCATCTGAAGATAGACCGAGTAGATCGAGACGGCCGCTACCTTTCAAATCGGCAGCCGTGAAAACCAGCGGCGGCCCAGCCGGGTGATCGAGCAACGTGAATCCGCCTTTGTCGTCTCCGAGCCAGATCAGCGCTCCGGTCGCCTCACTCTTCGTTGTCGGACACAGCAGCAGGTCAAGCGCTCCGTTGTTGTCCAGATCAGCCACCTGCAATCGCACTTCTCCCGCGAGATAGCGCGCCGCCTCAGGGACGTGGGCAATCTCGGCGGTCTCCCAGCTTTGTCCGTCGTTCTTGTCCGAGATGCGTATGATCGCGCCGTCGCTGCGGACAGCAAGCAGATCTAAAGTTCCGTCGTTGTTAGCATCAGCCACGGCCACTGCTTTGACCCTTGAAAAGTCTCCCGGTAGCGCGCGCTCGCGAAACTGTCCTTGCCGTTCGTTCATAAAGACATGAAGCTTCCCGGCACCATCGATGATCGCCGCATCCGGGTTCCCGTCGCCGTCAAGATCGGCCCAGGCAAAGCCGCGCAGACCGGAGATTTCTGCGAACGGATGGATGGCGAGGAACGTATCGTCCCCGTTGTTTCGCAGCACGGTTGGCAGGCCGCTGCTCGCACCGAGCACGATGTCGAGATCGCCATCAGCTTCAATATCGACCGCCCACGCCCCGGTGTACGGCGCGCCAGTCACAGACTTCGGCAGTTTTGTTTTTGCCGTCACGTCGGTAAATGCGTCTGGCTTGTTCTGACGCATGAAGCGCACCCCGCCGGCGCCCGCCAGCACCAGATCGGTCTTGAAGTCATAGTTCAAGTCGACTGGCACAATTCCATCCGGCAGTGGAGACTCTGCCGACGGTCCGCCAGGAAAAGGGAAAGTGGCCCCCGAGGCCAGACGCACTTCGCGACCGTTGGCCACCGCCGCCACCGGAGCGCCCGCACTTCCGAGAGAGATGGCGCCGATCCATGTCCACTTCCCGCCAGCGGGCTGCGCCAGTGGCTGAGCATTGAAAGTGAGAGCCATGTCGGGTGGTGCAGGCTTGAACACCGGAGTTTGCATCTGCAGGAAGTGCGTGAAGGGTTCAGCTTCTTCTCCCGGTGCCGCCTTGATTACTCGCAAGCTGTGCCTGTAGTCGGGATCGCGCATCAGCACATTGCGCAGGAACGTTGTTTGAGTCGCGGCTGCCCGCAGATCATTCCCAGCCACCGCCTTTTGCACTGCCGCAAATTGGTGCTGCGCTTCCGCCGGCCACGTCGACGACCGGCTGCTGATCTGGGCCAGCGCTGACTTCAGGGTATCGGCATCGTTGCGCTTGGCGGCTACACGGCTGAGTTCCAGTAGAGCTGCCAGATTCCCCGGTTGCGCGCTGAGAATTTTCTGCATGAGTTCCTGAAAGTCAGAGTCGCTGTTCGCGCCGCCTTCACGCTCGGTTTCCTCCGCCAACGAATACGCTGCCCGCATGTTCTGCGGATTGAGTTCAGAAGATTTGCGGAAATCGGCCAATGCCGCGGCAGAGTTGCCGCGCTGGCTCTCAAGAATTCCCAGCAGGTTGTAAATCTGATCGTTCTCCGGCGCGAGATCACGCGACCTTTCCAGTCTCTCGGAAGCCGGTTCGTAGTTACGCTGCCGCAGCGCAAGAATGCCCCAGTTGGCCCACCCCGAAGGTTCGCCCGGAACCAATTGCGTCAGTTCCGATAGCTTGGCCTCGGCGTGGATGTCGTCGCCAACCTGCAGAGCCGAGAGTCCACTGTAGAAGGCGGAGACGACATCTTTATATTCTTTCGAATCCGCCGCAGGAAATTTCGGCCGTGAACTGCACGCCGACAGCGCGATCAACGCTCCCACAGCCAAAAGCAGAGCGGTATTCCTGAGCCTGCCCTCTCGACAAGTATGCATAGTAGAACGAGCGCAACCGCCGGCGCTTCGAGCAACGGAGCTCTGAAACGTCAGACCGCGGCTTTCGATGCCTCGCTTTCGTGCGAATTCGCCGATCCGCGCACCAGCTTTCGACCTGCGCCAATTCCCGCGCAGAATCACGCCGCCTGCAGCTTTCCGCTTTTCAGCCGGCGGCGGCGCGTCATGCCCCAAAACCACAAAAACCCGACTGCAAGAAACGGCAACATATATAGAAGAAGATCCCAGCGGCCATAGCCCGGAGGCGTCGCCTCCACTCGCGAAAGCGCTTCTCCTCCGCCTTCGGAACTCTGAAGGATCAGCCGGATGCGCCAGAACTCATCGCGATCAAATTCTGCCGAAGTTTTGTATTCTACAAGCCCGCCCGAATTGTCGTGCTCGGTCGGATAGATCACTTCGGCCAGACGCCCGCTTTCCGGCTGCACGCCAATCGAAATCTTCAGATCCGGGGGGATCTTTCCGCCTGGCGCCGGATCGACGAGCACGAAGAATGTTCCCGTGCCTACGTCCGGATGCGTCCACAGCGCCACGACGCACGGGCCAACCCGGCGATTCTCGATGATCGGAAACGGCGGGCCATTGTGCGCTCGCGCCCGCACGGGCACCAGCAAGCAGAGCGCAGCCACCGTAACCACCGCGCCGGCCAGCGTGATATAAGTTCGACTCAACTCAAACTCTCCGCTATCCACTCATCAGCATCATCGTGGCCCGCATTTCCATCGGCTGGAAGATCAGCCAGATCGCGCAAATCCACAGAATCGCGCACACCGCCGCCCACGGCAGAAATGCCCGCAGAGTTCGATTCGGTGAATCCTCGGCTGCGAGTCCATGCGTCACCGTGAGAGAACCGGCAAATCCCAGCAACAGAAATCCAATCTCGATGACTTGCACAACGTTCGCTGGTAGACCGGTTAGCGTCCACCGGGGCTCTCCCAGAAACGCGTAGCCAAGTCCGGCCACTGCGCTCTGCGTGACCGGGACAATCGTGTAAAGCCCGGTCAGGAAGTGAAATCCGTAGTGGGCGAGCCACATGCCAAACCCAAGCGGCACCAAGCCATACGTATATCGCACGGCCAACGGCACCAACGAGCGCCGAATTCCGGCCCACGCGCGCGACAGCCAGGCCGCAACACCAAGCAACAAGATCGGCTCCAGAACCAGAAAGAAGACGAAAATCGTGCCCAGCACTGGTGCCTCATGGCTCACGCCCATCAGGTGAGCGAGCCATTTCTCCACGGCATACACCGGGCTGACCATGCCAAACGCATTCAACAGGGCGCCAAAACAAAACACGATGGCCAGCGCCGCCATGTCTTTGCGCTTAAAAAAGTATCCAATCCCCGACCGCAGCGGATCGGTCAATAGTTCGCTCCCCGGCAGGCGGCTCAAAATCCCGATATTGTCATGCGGGCACGCATGCACGCAATCGAGGCAAAACGTGCAATCCATGTTGCCGACCTTACGCGGCTGAAATAGAGCGAGTTCGCATCCCCGGATCACGACCAGGTCTGATGCTGATTCGCGCCGGCCCCGGATGCAATCCTTCGTCTCACATAAAGTACAGATCGACTGCTCGCGCACCTTCACTTCAAACGGTGAAAGCGTCGACGCCACAAAATTAAACTGCCCAATCGGGCAAACAAACTTGCAGAACGATGCATGCTTGAAAAGGCCGTCCACAAGTAGAACACTTGCGAAGTACGCAATGATCAGCCACGCCGTCCACCACGGAGAAGACCACAGGTCAAACAACTCGTAGAGGAAGAGAATCAGAACGAACAAACCGACCGAGATCCATTTATTCCGAAGCGCGCGCGGCCAATTCCAGCGCGGTTTAAGCACTCTCCGCGCCATCTGCCGGACGAGCATGAACGGGCATGCCAGGCAGAAAAAATTCCCGGCGCACAGAATCACCAGCACCAGCACACCGCGAAAGTGCAACCAGGTTAACGTGGTGGCGAGGTTCTTCGGCGCCAACGACGGCCCGAAGAGTCCGTGCAGAATCATGAGCACGCTCACGATCAGCAGCGGCGCCTGCAGTACTGGACGCACATAGCGCCAGCGGAACAAGGCCCCCAGAATCGGCGCCTTCATCAAGTCAAAGGCCGGCGGATTTTCTTCGGTGGCCGGTTTGGAGGTCAGATTCAACAGCGGGCCTGGTTGGGGCGGACGTTCCTCAACTCGAATTGCCTTTCTACTTTCTCGCCGGTCGGGAGTGTGCCGTGCAGCAGAACTACCCAGTCTCCCGCCATCCCGAGTTTCAATGTCGATTCGTACCGCCCGGGCTGGTTTTCCTGCACACTGCCAAACACCGGACTCATCCCAGCATGTGTCATATCGGCTTCGGTGGTCAGGTGCGCTCCAGTCACCGGCTTTGAAGCTGCATCGGCTAAAGTGAAATCCGCAGTCACAGGGCCGACGCGACCGCCAATGCGGAGGGAGGAGCGATTGTCCGGTTACATCCAATCCAGATCAGCACGGAGATGGCCGCGGCGAGCGCCCGAGCTTGAAAGCCTCTGCTCCGAAAGGAGCGCAGATCACTTTCCGCTCCCCGGAAGCACAACCGATCCGTCTCCATTAAAGCGACAACCCTAGGCCGCACTCGGAAGCTGATTCCGATGCCATGCGCAGGTGCAGGCTGCCTTTTCCGTTTCGTCTGCCGGGGGGAACATGTGATAGTACATGCCGATCACCATCGGGATGAACACCGCCGAGTTGTAGAACAGATGGAGTTCCACCCGCGGGAAGAACAACTGCAGCACGCTGCAAGGTACCGGTTTACCCCAGAAATTGTGGTGCGTCGTGGCCTGCCAGATCAGAAGGAAGTGCTCGATGTGATGCCAGAACTGGATCCAGAATGCCACCATCCACCAGGTGTGCGACCTTCCCGTGAACCCCTTGCGCAGTACCCACAGCCCGATCAGCATGACCAGCGCGTAACCGTAGTGCAAGGTCTCCGATTTGATCAGCCACGGATACCAAAGACCCAGAATTCCATTCGCCATTGGCCGCGGCCATCCCATCACGTAAATCTGATATGCCTGAGCCAAGTGTTCGCCCCAGTGGGCCAGCACAATGAACATGAACCCCTGCAGCGCACGCTCGTGCCAACGGGTATTGAGTTTCTCGTAAAAACTGCTGTTCGCCGCTGGCGCGCTATGAATGTTGGGAACGGCAGGATTTGAGACCGCCATTAGGTTTTCCCCAAAACCCCAGACTCATTTCAAAATGTGACCACGATCACATTTCAGCCATCGAGGGTCAATAATGGAATAATATTAGCCGCGTACAGCCGTCCAAACCCATTCTTAAAAATGGAAATTAGTTTCCAGGAAGATGAGTAGCCCGTTTGCGTCCTTTGGGTAAATTGCGGAAATCACGCCCTTCCCCCAGGCGTGCCCGTAATAAAGAGTGGTGCTGAAGGATCGCGTGATTTGGTAGTCAGCGCTAACGTCCCACACGTTGGCTAGGCCGCGGTTACCGTTGCTCGGACGGCCCGTATACCCAAAGGTGTTCGGCTGAAATGCGCCGCCACCGGAATACCAAAGGTCGGCGGAGTCTGCCAGGCGCAGCGTGTGCACTTCGCTGCGCAGCCCCAGCTTTGAAACCGGACGCAGATTCAAACTGCCGTATAAGTCCTCGTTGTTCATCATATTGAAGAAGGGGAAGCGGGCATACTGGCGCGGCGTGGGTAGGACTTGAAAAAAAGTGCCGTGACGCAAGTCACTGGCGTTTCCATCGCCGCTGCCATAGGAATAGCCCGCGCTGATCCAGGGCTTAAGCAGTTTGACTGGCGGTTGCCACCCGGCCTCTGCCACGAACGCTCCAGCATGTTGAGCGAGGCTGCCCCAGGAACCGGTTTGCAATGCGCCCCAGAGCAGAAAATCGAACTTGCCGGAATTCGTGGTGTTGAAGACATGGGCGTAGTCCGCGCCCCACGTTGCAATCTCAATCTTGCCCAGGTCCGCCGCGCGAACCGCAGACGGGCGATTGTCAGTTTTCAGCACCAGCGTGCGGTGATCGATGTAGCCGAGCGCGAACACGCGTAGTTCTCCCGCGCTCTGCGCGGTTGTGATCGATCGGGTGTACGCGCCATGGTAGGTATCCACGTTCAGTTCGTCCATCCCCTTTACTTGAAAGACGCCTTGTGTCGGCCGCGCGCCGAAGAAGGTAAAGTTGTTTTGCCCGGAATTCGCAGAGAGTTGGACTCCATCGAATGTCCGCTGGACGGCAGAAAAAGCGAAATTGGAAATCAAGCGGCTCGAAATGCGCGTCTGAATCATCGTCGCCAACAGCGGGTCTTTGGGCGTGACTTCAAGACCGTCAAAGTATTCAAAGCGACCCAATTTCAAACCGGCTGGTCCGAGGTGCTTGAAGCTCACAAATGCCTGCTTCACAAATCCATTGGCGACGTTGGTGTGATTGTTGTTTGCCGCATAGTAATTTCCACCGAGACCGAGTTGGCCCTGCGGAGCTGCTACCACGGCGTCGTTTGGCAAACCAAGAATCGACGGTTGTTCGCCTTCGAGGAACCAATCAAAGTGTTCCCCGGTTTGACCGATACCGACCCGCAGCAAGGAATCCCACAGGCCGTAATCGCTGTTTCCGGTGTTGCCTTCGAACCAGTACCAACCCTCCGCCCGCGTGCGCCAGTTCACCGAGATCTCGAGCGGGCCAAGCGTATGCTTTGGCGGTGCCGCCGGTGCCGCCTGGGAACGCGCCGCACTCGCTTGTTGAGGTGTCGCTGGTGAAGAGTCTGCAGCGACGGAGGCCTGATGTGGCGGCGAGTCTGGATTTCCGTTCGCGGACGGGTCATGTTGAGCGAAGACGGAACTCGCTACAGACAAGACCATTCCCACGCAAAATGCAAATCGCAACTTCATATCATCCCCAGTCTGAGCGTCTCTGCATGTTTCCGAACCCTGCCGCCCGTCGCAGGCAGGGCTTATAAGCCCACAGTTCTACCCGTTGTGCAGGATCCTGCACGAAACTTGGATTGTGAATTTAGCAGCTATTTCCTGAAGCGCGGTCCCCACACGAGTTAATTCGGGATTCTCAGGGGACTTACAGCGATGGGTCAATACCGGATTCGTACTAGAGGGCAGTCTTGATGAAGTCGCCAAGCCTTCCGACTCGGCATCGTGTCGGCGACTTACCCCGCGAACGCGAAACCCGGGCTGACGCTGATCAGCCAGGTTTCGTTGAAGAACTACGCCGTCGATCTCTCGGCGACCGGCAGAGCGCCGCACGTTTCAAAAGAGGAACTCGACTACTTTCTTAAGCCCACCCGTTATGGGCCTACGGACGCCATTGTGGCGATACACAGAGCGTCGGTTCCTTTGTATTCCCTACTGCGACTTACAGGGCATTACCGTGCGACCGGTGCCTTGTAATTACAACGTGATCCAGTCTGTCATCGCCCTTTCGCGGCGGTAGCACGGGTTCAAATCCCGTTGGGGACGCCAAACCTGACGTTTACCATCCCTTCCTGCCAGCGTCCCCGTCTTTTCGTTACAAACCGCATGCCACAGGCTCAGAACTCCAAGCGCAAGGCGAACTGCATGAAGCGAGGCGTGGTTAGCGTCGAAAGGTACTTTCCGAACTGTGTCGGGTCGTAGGAGAGCGAGGGTTGAGCGGAGTCGCCTACTGGTCCGCGCACGTCGTAGCGCACCGAGTTGGTCGTGTTGAAGGCTTGCCAGCTGAACTCCAGACGCCTCTGCTCGCCAAGCGAGAAACCCTTGCTCACTGCAGTGTCGATGTTGAACATGCCGTCGCCAATGACGTTGTTGCGGACTCCTGATTCACCCGGCCACTCTGGGCGGAAAGCGGCCTCCGCCTTGGCCGGATCTTGGAAGATGTCCGGGCCGATGCCCACGCCATTGACAATGGCGTTCTTCGGGTTGGAGGCGACCGGTGGCGGCCCGTTCGGCTCGGCATCGCCCTCGATGTTCCAATTGGTGGACCAGGTGAATCCGTTGTCGATCGTGATGGGGAAACCGCTCGTCCAGCGGAATATGCCGGAGACGTGCCACCCGCCAATTAAGGCGTTGAGCAGCGGCCCCGCGTTTCCCCTCACCATCTGGCCCCTGCCGAACGGGAGCTGGTAGACCAGGTTCGCATTGACTTGGTGGAAGGCGTTGAAATCGGAAAGCCCGCGCAGGGACAGCGGATCCCAGGAATTGATGACAATCCCGCCGCCGTTCAAGTCGTTGCCGGTTCCGCCAGTTCCTTCATAGGGACCGACTCGCTCGGCTGCCGAGGCCACGTCGAACGATTTCGACCATGTGTAGTTAAACTGCCCCTGCAAGTTCGATAACCGGACGTTGTAGGTCACCTGCAGCGCGTTGTAGTCGGAAGTGCCGATGTTGCGCCACGCGTAGAGCGAACTGAACTGGTCATGGTAAAAGGCATACGGGCCAAACTTGCTGTTCGGGAGCGGACTGCTCAAGCCGGTGATGGAGGCAGGCAAATCCAATTCGAACAGAGAGAACGTTTCGTTGTGCGAGTAACAGTTCCACAGTTCGTAAATATTCTGAGTGGCTGACGGATTGGAAGGCGGAGTTCCAGGTGCGCAATCTTGCCCGTTACTGGCAAGTGCGGCCCCGGCGCTGGCCATGCCCGGAAAGACATTCTCGAAGAACGGTATAGGCTGGATCGAGTTGACGTCCGTGGCGGTGGGCTGAGTGGCAGCGGCCTTCGAGAGCATGGTGGCTGCCTGAAAATACTTCATGCCACTGGTAGCATCCGTCAAGTTGATCGGCATCGCCAGATCCACCTGCAACGGCAGACGCCGGCCGACGCTACCCACATACGCGATCTGGAGCGACGATCGAGATGTCAGTTGGCGCGAGAGCGAGAAATTGAACATGTGCGCGTAAGGGGTCTTTACGCTTTGATCCAGCCCCCAGTTAATGGCAAAGGCCGTATTGCCCGGGGTGTAGGGGAAACCACCCGCCGGCGCAGGGCCGAATAAGCAGCCCGGGTTGTTCAAAGACGCGCAGGGAGGAGGCAAACAGGACTGGCCGGATGAACCCGGAGTGAGGCAGGTAAAGCGTGGGGCATTCGCTGGCGACACGACGCCAGCGGGATTTCCGAGGTCGGTGGAGAGGCCGAACGATCCGTGCTGGTCAAAGCTGTTCACGATGGGAATGCCGAAGTGGTCGTACATGATGCTGTAACCGCCGCGGATCGAGAACTTGTCCTTCTTTCCCAGAATCTTTGAGAGCAACCCGTCGCCGGTGTCTGGCGCCCAGGCCACGGCGATGCGCGGTGAAAAGTCCTTGTGGTCCCAGTTCCACAGGCCAGGACCGTTATTCTTGGGTCCGCCAAGAGTGAAAGAAATCTCCCCGGCGTTATTGGCCGGCTGACCGGAAGCCGCTAGTGCGGCGCTGCGTTCAAACCAGTCGGCGGCGTTTTGATTCGTGCAGCCGCCGCTCGCAGCTTCAATGCAAGGTGCCACCTGATATCCATTGGTTTCGTATGGCGGAGCTTCGAGCACCCAGCGCAGGCCATACGTGACCGTCAATCGTGGCGTCATCCGCCAGGTATCCTGCCCGTAGAACTCGTAGTCATTGATGGCGTAACGGCGGTTGATTGGCGTGCCCTGAGCCAGCGCCGTGCCGTTGCGCGCGAAATTGTAGATGCCATCCCCCTCGGGGAAAATACCCATCACGATCGTCGTCGCGCTGTCGTAGTTCGGTCCGAAGTTTTTGTCTACGCTTGGATAAGGATTTCCGGTGGCCGGATCGATGTTGTTGGCCGGATCCAGCGGGCTGGGGCTGCCCGGGTAGGCGATTCCCCCCGTGTTGAGATAAACCGCATTGGTCTGAACGTCGGAGAACGAGTTGGCGTAACTGGTGTGGTTGTTGCGAATCAGAAACAAATCCGTGCCGAACTGTAACGTGTGATTACCCCGAGTCCAGTTCAAACTGTCGGTGAACTGGTTGACCGGCACGAAGAACCTGGTGGAGCGAGTGAAGGGAACAAGATTGTCGAGCCCGTTCAGAAGAACTGCCGGATTCGTGGAGGCACCGGCGTTCTGCCCTCCCTGGCGAATCAAGCCCCAGCGAAAATCATTGATCAGCCTCGGGGAGATGAGTGAGGTAAGTCCGATGGTTAAACCCTTGCTGTCGTCCAGCACGGTCGTAGCTGCGGACTGGCCGGGGAACTGCGGCTGCCCCGGTTCTTTGAAATTTTGCGTCTCGCCGCGGGCGAACAAGGTTTCCGAGCCATTCGATGTGATGTGGTAATCGAGCCGGGTAATGTAAGTGTTGTAGCTGGAATCGGCGGGTGGCGCAAACCGAAAACCGAGCGTATTCGACCCATCGCCGGCGCTTTCATTTGCCGCCGGGTACCGATTGAGAATGTTCAGGACCGCCTGATTCACGCCGATTCCCTCGGGGTCTATCTGTTTGATCTGGGTCGGCCCGAGCGCATAGTAGCCTGGCTGCACGCCGCTCACGCCGTTGACGGTACCCCCGGGACAATCCGTCGTATCCAGGCTACCGTCCGAGTTCCGTTGGCATAAGTAGACGAGATCGCCCGCGCGCAAAGTCGGGCTCGGCACGGTACGCAATGCGCTGGATCCCTGGGCGTCGCGCCGCCCTTCATAGTTGGCGAAGAAAAAGACCCGGTTCTTCCAGATCGGCCCTGCCGCCGTCACTCCGAATACATTGCGCAAGAGCTCCGGCGCCTTGTTGGATTCGCCATTGGTTAGCTGGGACTCCTCCAAGAACGGGTCGTTGGCGCTAAAGACGGTATTACGGTTGTACTCGTAGGCCGAGCCGTGGTAGCTATTGGTGCCGCTTTTGGTCGCCAGCGCGACCTGAGCGCCGCTGGAATAGCCGGAGTCGGCATTGGAGTTGGCCGTGGTGACCCGGAATTCCTGGACCGAGTCGGGCGGCACATTCATGACACTGGTAAAAGCATAGCCATAATTCTGATCGTTTACCCCGATGCCGTCGAGCGTGACGTTGGATTGGTCGCTGCGCATGCCATTGACTGCCCCGCTGCGTGTATCGGTATCCTGTAGCGACTGACTCTGATTCCCCAGATATGCCACCCCTGGCTGGAGGCTCAGCAACTGAACTACGTTGCGGTCGGCGATGGGCAATTCCGCGATTTGATTTTCCTCGAGAGTGTTGCCAAGCGACGCGTCGGTGCGATTGATGAGCGGCGCTTCGCCTTCGACCGTCACCGATGTCTGCACGCCTGCAACCTGAAACTGAATGTTTATCGTCGAGGGCGTTTTGACAATAAGCGTGACGTTCGACGCCGAAAAGGGTGCGAAACCGCTTGCAGTTGCCTGCAGCCGATAGTTGCCCGGAGGAACATCCAGGAACTGGTAGAAACCGGCCGCGTTGCTGGTGGTAGTCCGCTGCAATCCCGTTGCCGCGTCGGTCAAGGTAATCTTCGCCCCGCGAACACTCGCGCCAGACGGGTCAGAAACGCTGCCGTTCAGCAGGCTCGTGGATTGCGCCGTCGCCAACGCGGCCAATAACGCCAACGCTGCGAGCACCCAAATCGCGCCCCTGGCTCCCGGCTCCCATCGATTGCCAACCTGGTACCACCGCTCGTTCTGCCTGCTGTTCACTCCCTGATGGACTCGCATCATCGACATAGCCTCCCGAGGAAAAGCGCAACGCCGGCGATTTCAGTGAGAAGAAATCACAAGTGTGTTCTTCTCCCCGCGCCCGCTTGTGCCTTTTAGATTCCTGTTTTTTCTAGGTCAACCAGATCAACCCCGCCCAGAGTGGCGGCATTATAACTGAAGATCGGATGAGGAGCATTGAGAAAAATCTGAACGCCGAACCGGTGTTTCTTGTCGAGCGAGCCAAGGCGCGAAGGGGATTGGCCGCCATGCGATCACACCGTAATCACGCTTTCACACCCCCGGATGCACTCCTGCGTGATATGGGCCGCGCATTCTCTGGGCTGGGGGAAGCGTATAGACAGCACGACGCGCAGTGGGCTGCGAGTGGTATGGATCAATGAGGAGCCGATCCTTGACCTCTGAGGAAAGAAACCCTCGATTCTGAAAGGGTCAGTGGCGTACCCCGCTGCGTCAGGAGTCGAATGTGCTCGGCGCAGTCTGGCTCCTGACAATTGCGGGCCCAACAGCTAAGCAAGTGATCGCCGGGGACGACCGAGCCGCGGACTAGCGTCCTGATTCCCGGCCATTAACTGGCGCGTTTCCAGTGAGATGCAGGACCTAACCGACCTGCGAGTTGACTCACCGTGTTCAAATCAGTTGGCCGGGAGCTGGTCTGCACGAATTTGTCTGGAAAAAGTGGAAGATGTAAAAAGAATGTCAACAAATGCATAGATCCCCGTAAAACCTGAGTCTAAGGCTGTAAGCTGCATGACAGGAGGAAGAAGCGCGCCAGGTTGGCGCGGACGAGACCATGGCTATAGGAACAAATCAAAGTCGCGAGACGCATCCGGTTCTGGAGCAGCCGGAGCGGGGCTACTCGTCGGGCAAGGTGCTGGTGGTGGAGGACGATCCGCCGGTCCAGAAGGCACTGCGCCGCTTGTTTGAGTCCGAGGGATATCAGGTGGAGATCGAGGGGAACGGAGTGGCGGGACTGGAGAGTTTTCAGAGGTCGCTGCCGGAAGCCGTAATCCTGGACTTGCAACTGCCGAAGATGTCGGGGCGGGATGTATGCCGGGCGATGAAAGAAATGGCGCCGCAACTCCCGATTGTGGTGTTGAGCGCAGCCAGCGATGTGTCGGACAAGGTGCTGCTTCTGGAATTGGGCGCGGATGATTACGTGACCAAGCCGTTCAGCCCACGCGAGCTGCTGGCGCGGCTTCGAACCGCGCTGCGACACAGCCGGCCGGCCACGCCCGCCACCCTGCTCGGCTTTGACCATGTAACCGTGGATGTGAGCCGGATGGAAGTGAAGAGAGACGGAAACCCGGTTGTTTTGACCGCACAGGAGTTCAAAACCCTGCACTTCTTCCTGCAGAATGAAGATCGCGTGATCAGCCGGGACGAACTCCTGAACGAAGTGTGGGGATATCAGAACTACCCCTCGACCCGCACCGTGGACAACCACATTCTGAAGCTGCGCCAAAAGCTGGAGCGAGAGCCGGCCCACCCCGAACATTTTCTTACTGTCCACGGCGTGGGATACAAGTTCGTACGCTAAGCCACGATGCATCCTGAACAACATCAAGGAGACCCGGCTCCAGCCGGCCGCGAAAGCGCGGACAGAGCGCCCGCGCGCTCTCCGCTGCTTCCTTCCTTGCGCCTGCACACGCGGTTTCTGCTTTCGATGGCCCTGGTCACGGCTGGCCTGACCACGCTGAGTTTGCTGGTGGTCAGGAGTGTGGTCGAGCGCGAAGTACGGATCAGCATTGCCGATGCCTTGCAGCACTCCGCCATAACATTCCAGACATTTCAGCAGGAGCGGGAAGCGCTGATGACCCGTTCCGCGGAGCTTCTGGCTTATCTGCCGATTACGCGGGCGCTGATGACGTCGCACGATCCGGCAACCATTCAGGACGCATCGGAGGATTTGTGGCGTCTGGCGGGGACGGATTTGCTGGTGCTGGCCGATCGGCGGGGCGCGATCGTGGCTCTGCATGCCCGGCCGGGTGGACTCTCGCGCGAGACGGCACAGCCCGCCCTGGACAGGATGCTGGAAGATGAAGACCTGAACCGTTGGTGGTATGGGGAGGGGCGTCTCTATCAGACTTTTGTTCAGCCGATTTACTTCGGCTCGCCGGTGAACGGGCCTGTCCTGGGATACCTGGTGATCGGTGCGGAGGTGAATGAGCATCTGGCGAAAGAGGTCAGCCGGGTCACGGCCAGCCAGGTCGCGTTTTCCTACAACGGAGAAGTCCTGGCAACGACGCTCGACGAAACGCAGGCGCACAGCGCAGGTCTGCGCACGCTCATCTCTGGGGCGCCGGCCGCGATTCCCCTGGATGTGGACTTGGGGAGCGAGCATTTCCTGGGCCGAACACTCGATCTGGCGCCCACGCTGCCGTCGGCCGTCAGGCTGAGCATGCTTGGTTCTTATGACCAGCAGACGCAGTATCTGCGCCGCCTGAACCGCCTCTTGCTGATGCTTGGGCTGGCAGCGATTCTTACCGGCGCCCTTCTGGTGTCGCTGCTGTCTCATGCGTTCACACGGCCGCTGGCCAATCTCGTGGCCGGTGTGCGGGCGCTGGAACGTGGGGATTTTCATCACCCCCTGGATTCGCGTGGGCGCGATGAGGTGGCGGAGTTGACGCGGGTCTTTGAGGGAATGAGATCGAATCTGCTCAAAACCCAGCAGGACCTTCTCGAGGCGGAACAACTGGCGACGATTGGGCGCATGGCGAGTTCCATCTCGCATGACCTGCGGCACTCGCTCTCTGCGATTACCGCCAACGCAGAGTTTCTCAGTGAAGGGGGGCTCAGCAGGGAACAACGCGAGGAATTGTATGCCGAGGTGCGCGCCGGCGTGCGTCGCATGACCGATCTCATTGACTCACTCCTGGAGTTCGCGCGCACCCGGGAGTCGCTGAATCCCGCGTGGGGAAACGTGCGCATCAGTGTGGAGGCGGCCATGCAGGCGGTTCGAAAGCTCCCGCGTCACGCGGCAGCGGAAATCGAGGCGCATTACGCCGATACCCGGCAGGCCTACTTCGACGGACGAAGACTGGAGCGCGCGTTGTTCAACCTCCTGCTGAACGCATGCGACGCTGCGCCGGAGCATGGTGGCGTGGTGCGGGTTGAGGTGAGTGATTCGGCGGAAGGCACCGCCATTACGGTCAGCGATAACGGGCCGGGAATCGCGGACGCAATTCGCGAGACCATGTTCCAGCCGTTCGTGAGCTTTGGCAAGCAGAACGGCACGGGACTGGGCTTGACCATCGCGCAGAAAATCGTGCACGACCATGGCGGAAGCATCGCCATGGAGCGCAAGGACGGACGCACAGCTTTCCGGATGGTATTGCCTTACCCGCTTTTTGCAGGGTCGCCGGGTACAGTCGCTGACCAGAGACCGTTGGGCCCGATGACGGAACTGTCGCGGACGGAGGGCCAGAATAGAGCCTAAAGAACGAGAACTCGGCAGGGGGAGAAGTCAAGAAACCAGGGTGACCCGAACAGGGAGGAAACCATGGGGAATTCAGCAAAGCAGGCGTGGAAAGCCGCGAGGATCGTGGCTTGGCTTTGGATGGCAAGCAGCGCGTTGCCGGGTCAAACCAGTGCGCCCGCAACCGCGGAGCAGAACGACATTTCCGGCCAGGTCCGTGAGTTGCGCACGATGGTCGAGGATTTGCGCGAAGAGGGCCGCGAATCGCGCGCCGAGATCGAGCAACTGAGGCTGGAGTTGCAGAGCACGCGAGCAGCCCTTGAGCGCTTTGCTCCCGGGAACCAGACGCAGCCGGCGACGGTGGCTGCGTCCCCGCAAACCAGCGCGACTGTCCCCTCCGGCGCGGTTCAACCCGCGACCCAGGATGCGCTCGCGTCGCGCGTGGAACGGCTGGAGGACTCAACCGCACTTCTGGCCGCGAAGGTGGACGAGCAGCACCAAACCAAGATAGAAGCTGCGGGCAAGTACCGCGTTCGCCTGTCGGGGATCGTGCTCATGAATGCGTTCCACAACCATGGAACGGCCGACAATTTCGACTTTCCCAGTTTTGCCGAAGCGCTGCCGGGGACTTCTCCATCGGGCTTTGGCGCAACCCTGCGACAGTCAGAGATCAGGCTCGAGGTGTTCGGGCCAAACATCGCAGGGGCGAAAACTTCGGCCAATGTGCATTTGGATTTTGCCGGGGGCCTGACTTGGGCGCCGAACGGCGTCTCTTTCGGAGACGCACGGCTAAAAACTGCCAGCCTGCGTCTGGACTGGGAACATACGTCGGTAGTAGCGGGGCAGGATCAACTGTTTATCTCTCCGCTGTCCCCCACGTCGTTCGCCTCGCTGGCGACTCCGGCATTTGCTTATGCCGGAAATCTCTGGGGATGGATTCCGCAGATTCGATTCGACCGTCGCTTCGACCTTACAGGCGCGCAGAAAATCAGCGTGCAGGCGGGAATCATGGACAATCTTGTCTGGGAGAAACCGCCCGACCCATACAACCGCACTCCGGGTCCGGGAGAGCAGTCCGGGCAGCCGTCATACGCTGTCCGCACCGCGTGGTCGCATGCGGTTCGCGATGATCGAGAAATCGGCTTGGGGGCGTCGGGCTATTACAGCCGCCAGGATTGGTCCTATGACCGGTATGTGGATGGCTGGGCGGGCACTGCTGACTGGCATGTTCCTCTGATCTCTGGCTGGACTCTTTCGGGCGAGTTTTATCGCGGGCGCGGCGCCGGCGGTCTGGGCGCGGCTATGGGGCGAACTGTGCTCTATGGTGCGTCGCCGGTGTACGGAGCCGCGCCGATCCGCGGCGCCGACTCAGCCGGGGGCTGGAGCCAGTTGAAATGGCAGATCACGCCGAAGCTCGAACTGAATGGCGCTTTCGGCGAGGACGATCTGTTCAGCACTGACGTGCGCGGCTTCGCCGCCGACGCGGACAACAATGGTCCCATCCTGGGCCGCAACCGGGGCGCGCTGGGGAATGTGGTCTTGCACCCGCGCTCCGATCTCGTGCTCTCGGCTGAATACCGCCGCCTGCGCAGCTTTCCCGTGTATGAACCGAGTCTGGTTACGAACCAGATCAATCTCGCGATGGGAATTCTGTTCTGATGGGCTGCCAGTCTATTTTCGTGATCGCGCTGGCCCTTCTGGCTGCGGCGCCCTCTCTGCCGGGGCAGACGGTTACTCTAACTGCCCGCGTGGAGATGATCGAGCATGAGCACGCGCTAAAGAATGCCTCCAATGCTGTCGTGTGGCTGACCCCGCTGGACTCGCCAGTCGCGCCACTGCCGCAGACCGTTGTGCCCCGGCTCGTGCAGAAACACAAGAGCTTCAGCCCTGCTCTCGTCGTGATTCCGGCTGGCGGCAAGGTCGAGTTTCCCAATGAGGACCCTTTTTTTCACAACGTATTCTCGCTTTTCGAGGGCAAGCGCTTTGATCTGGGCTTGTACGAAGGTGGCTCAACCCGATTCGTGCAGTTCGATCGGCCCGGGATTTCCTACATTTTCTGCAACATCCACGCACAGATGAGCGCAGTGGTGGTGGCGCTTAACACTCCGTATTACGGAATATCGAACGAAAAAGGGGAGATCGCCATCGCTGACGTCCCCTTCGGACGGTACCGCATACAGGTGTTTCACGCTTCGGCGTTGCCGGATGAGATGCAAGCCTTGACCCACGAGATCACAGTCACGCACGGCACTGGCAGCCTCGGCGTGCTGAGCTTGCACGCCTCAGATACGATTGCCCACCACAAGGATAAGTACGGTCACGACTACGAGCCGCCTAACCAGGACTATTCCAAGCCATAGTAAGGGGTGTATGCGAACGTCCAGTGCTTTTGCTTTGAGATGGAGTGCAGCCAGGGCGGAGTCGGACTGCCAACCAACGGCTTAGGTTATTTCGGAAAAAATATCATGCAATTCTCCGCCGACCCGCCATCGGCCACGGTTCTTCTTCATCGCTCGTTTTCGACGTGTTATCCGACGGGTAGTATTCGGGAAGAATCTCGCTGATCTTCGCACGAATGCTGTCGGGCTGGTTAAGGAACAAAGTAGCCTCAAGTTCCTCTAACTTGCGCGCAATTCGGTTCCAATCCTGCAGCAGTCCACGTGCCCTCTTGATCTTGGGAAACGACGTTTGACCGACCTCTTCATTCTCATAGAAGAGCTCCTCGACGAGTTTTTCCCCCTGCCGCAAGCCAGTAAACTGAATCGTCACCTCTTTCTCGCTTCTGCCTGAGAGTTTGATAAGGGTTCGCACCAGCTCCAGAATCGGCAGCGGTCGTCCCATGTCCAACACCAGCGTGTCACCTTTCTGGCCGATCACGGACGCCTGCAGGACCAGGGAGACCGCTTCGCGGATGGTCATAAAGAAGCGCTTGGCCTCAGGATGCGTGACCGTAAGAGGTTCATTGTTTCGCAACTGCTGCTGCAGCACCGGAACGATGCTCCCATTCGATCCCAGAACATTGCCGAAGCGGACCGACAAGGAACGCATCCCGTTGGTGGGCTGGTGAGCGATGATGAGTTCACCGATTCGTTTGGTCGCGCCCATCACGTTGCACGGGTTAACCGCCTTGTCTGAAGAGATGAAGATGAAACTCTTACACTCATTTTCGCTTGCCATCTCCAGAAGGCTCATCAGTCCGGATACATTGTTCTGCACAGCTCCAGGCACGTTCACTTCCATCAGAGGCACGTGTTTGTATGCAGCGGCGTGAAAGATCACTTCGGGGCGGCTCTGCTGGATGATGTGCTCCATCCACTTTCTCTCTCCGACGTCCGCCACATGGCACCGTAGAGTTGTCTGGCCCCGGCGTGGCAGCATTTCGCGCTCCAGATAAAACATTCCGGTTTCGTTCTGGTCAACGCACGCGAGAGTGTGCGGCTTGTGTTCGAGAATCTGGCGGCAAAGCTCCGAGCCGATGGAGCCGGCCGCCCCTGTTACCAGCAATGAGCGTCCATGAATCGCGCTCCGGACTGATTGCAGGTCAATCGCTACCGGATCCCTCCCGAGCAGATCTTCCACGTCCACGTCGCGGAAATCGCTGAGGTTCACCCTTTGCGCGATTATGTCCCGCAGCGCGGGCACGGTGCGGAATTTCACGGCGCTGCGCTCGCACACTTCCACGAAACGTTGCATCTGCCTGGAAGAAGCCGAAGGCACAACAATCAGGACCTCATCCACCGGGTAAGTACTGATCAACTGTGGGAGCTGATCGACAGTGCCGAGGACGGGGATGCTTTCGATTTTCAGTCCTAGCTTGGAGCGATCGTCGTCAACATACCCTATCGGAACGTACTCACCGCCAGGCCGCCCGATTTCCCGAACTACGGTTTGAGCCGCCATCCCGGCCCCGATGAGGAGAACCTTCCGCGATGCGGTCAGATCCTGACGGACCGATTCCGCCAGGACGCGGGAAAAGATGCGCACTCCAATCAGAACTCCCGCGGTCAGTAGGGGCTCCAGGACATAAACCGTCCGGGGAAAACTCGGCACTCGTAGCCCGTATTGCATGGCCAGGACAAATATCACGGAGCCGGAAATTACGGCCTTCGCGACATCCAGTGCGTCGGCAAGCCCCGTGTACCTCCACCAGCCGTGCAGCAAGCCGAAGCCGGCGATCGCAGCCATTCGCGTCAGAATGAGGAGGCAGGCAGCAGAAAACAGCAGCCGCCGGTCGGGCAATGTGAAGTCAAAGGTCAAGAACCAGGCCAAAATGAACGAGAGAAACACCAGCGCGGCCTGAAAAGCGCCCACAAACCACGAACTCTTGCGCAGAAGAACTCTTGCGAGATTAATGATTTTCATTCGACTGAATGGGATCGCGTTTAGCGATGAACGTGAAAATAGGAACCAGGCGAAGCTAGGCGATCAATCCGAAGGCCGTCTGCAGCAGAATTCGAACGTCAGACAGCAAGCTGCGTCGCATCTGGTAATCCAGCGAGAGCTTGAGCTTGGCCGGAAGAATCTCCTCCACATATTGCTGTTCCATGCGACTGGCGGAAAAGATCTGCTCCTCGCGCCGGTAGGCCAGGGTTGCGGGATCCGTAATTCCCGGGCGCTCCTGCAAGATCACCGCATACTGGGGGCGGAACATTTGTACGTACCGTTCCACCTCGGGGCGGGCACCCACTAACTGCATGTCACCTTTGAGGACATTGAACAATTGGGGCAGTTCGTCGAGTTTGTATTGCCGTAACCAGCGTCCGACACGCGTCAGTCGGGAATCCCCGGGAGCGGTCAGCAATCCGTCACGGTCGGCGTCTGGAACCATGCTGCGAAACTTGCAGACCCGAAAGCGCCGGAAACTTCTGCCGACACGAACCTGTTCGTAAAGCACAGGGCCGCCATCGTCGAGCTTGATGGCGACCGCGATCGTACAGAGCACGGGTGACAGCAAGACCAATCCTAATGCCGCACACAAGACGTCGAAAGCGCGATGGAGCGCTCCGGTTCTCCGCGGCGGAGACCAGCATTGCTCGACCGCTTCCGATCTCTTAGATCCTGGCAAAATCGGCTCCCCGCGCCAGTTTTACGGACGCTTCTTGCTGAACGATATCGGTTACCGCATCGATTGCGTCTTCTACATCTTTCTCGGTCATGCGGGGAGACAAGGGGAGCGAGACCATTCGCTGGTACTCGCGCAGCGCGATCGGAAAGTGCTCTGGTTTGTACCCATACTTGTCGCGATAGTACTGGTGCAGGTGGACTGGAATAAAGTGGACCGAACAACCAATGTTGCGCTTTCGCATTTCGGTAATGAATTGATCCCGCGTAAGTCGCGCGTGACCCAGGTTGAGCCGTAAGACATAGAGATGCCACGCGTGTTGAACATCATTTCGCTCGGTGGGTACTTCTAGCTCTCCGAGGGGCCGGAAAGCATCCTGATATCTTTGGACGATCGCGCGGCGCTTGGCGTGAAACTGGGGCAACTTCTTCAGTTGATGCAGCCCGAGAGACGCCTGAATATCGGTCATGTTGTACTTATAGCCCGGACATACCACGTCGTAGAACCACGAGCCATGAGAACCATAGCGGTTCCATGCGTCGCGGTTCATGCCGTGCAAGCTCCAGCGTCGAGCCTCTTCCAGCAACTCCTTCGGCCCGGTAAGTAAGCCTCCCTCTGCCGTGGTGAGGTTCTTGGTGGCATAAAACGAAAAGCAGGTCAAAACCGGAACGCTGGTGGAGACTGGGGATCCAATCAGCTGTCCCTTGTAAGTCGCCGGCAACGAATGTGCGGCATCTTCGATCACAGCCAACCGGTAGTCGCCTGCGATTCGTAAGATGGCGTCGCGATCGCAGGGATGGCCGTAAAGATGCACTGGCATGATGGCTTTCACGCGCACACCAAAGTCCCGTTGTGCTCTCTCGATCTGCTGGCAGAGACCTCGCGGATCCAAATTCAGAGTGTCGGGCTCGACATCCGCCAGAATCGGCCGCGCACCGACATGTTCGATTACGTGAACGCCAGAGCAAAACGTAAGTGGCGTGGTGATGACACCGTCGCCCGGGCCAATCCCCAGAGCAACCAAGGCCAGGTGAAGCGCGGCGGTGCAGGAGTTGACGGCCAGTGCATCCGGCGCACCCACGAACTTCGCGAATTCCTCCTCGAAGCGCTTCACTTTCGGACCGGTAGTAATCCAGTCGGATTGCAGTGTGTCTACAACTTCTCGAATCTCTTCTTCCCCGATCGACGGAGGAGAGAGTGGCAGGAATTTATCGCGCACGATGGTACTTACCTCGCTGATTTGGATGGGAGATCGACGTTAATCAATGTTCAGCCGCTGCTTTTTCGAGCAAGCAGAGGTAGTGAGTGCACAGGACTCGAATCTTGGAGGTGAGATAGTAGATCGTCGGCCCGAAGCGGCCAATCGCCCTGCCGAGCGGCGGCGCCAGTGTGATCTTGCGACTCATCATGGCGAACCCCGGGAAGAGCCGGTGAACCTCGGCCAGGGGAATTCCGCGAACATCAGGATTGGAAGGACTATTGAAGGCGAAGTCGTACCATAACAGCCTTCCGCCGGGAACCAGGACGCGCTCGATCTCATGGGCAATTCGGTACCTCACTTCAGGACTCAGTACGGAGGTAAAGAGCATGAACTGGGACACGAAATCAAAGCTGCAATCGGGAAACGGCAGGTCCGACGCGCTCCCGCAAACCACTTGCAGATTCTGTGATCCTGAACGCGCCTGCTGAGCAAATGCCGGCAAGAGGTCGATGCCGCATAACCGGTTTGGATCGGCTTCGTATTCGAGATATTGGCGAAGAGTGACACCTTTGCCACAACCGACATCAAGAATCCGTAAACCAGCCAGCGACTTGAGGCCTGCCGAATCGAGGAGCGCCGCCATCGTAGCTTCCCGTTCATGGAGGGCATACAGGTGACCCGGGTTCATTCGCGAATATCGTTGTGCCGGTATCGAACGACCACGTGCCTCATACACTCGGCGTAAACGGTCGAGTTCGCGGCGTTCGTCGCTCCGGGCTGGTGGATCATGGAGACTGGTTGTCATCTGCTGTAAAGAGAGATCAGGATTGCACGATGTTCCTCAGATTGCGGTTTATTGATCGGATCCGCGCACCTGTTCAACCGGCAATTGCGGCGCGGGCCGATGGCTATACGCAAACGGTGAAGCTGCGTGCTTAAACGCCAATGACACGTGGATGCCACACGTGCAACCTGGACATTCTCTGCGGATCATTCCCAGACAGGCCTGGCGATATCGCTCGGAACTGACCAATTCCGCAAGATCGTCACGCAACACATTCCCAAGTGGTTTCAAAACGTAACAACCGGCCAGCACATCTCCGTTCGACACAACGAAGAGCTCCAAAAAGCCGAGAACACAAGGAGGCTCTTCCAAGGGCTCGCGGCTGAAGTACCGGAATATGTATTCCAACTCGTAGGCGGGCCGCCTGCGCTTGTCGCGAAGAAAGCCGATGATCTTTGCGACTTCCGATTTGTTCGGCCACAAGTCGGAAGTGGAGGTGTGGCGGAGAAAATACGAGCGGTCATCCAAAATATTGAAGGAAAAGCCCGCTCCGGCTTTCCTGGCCATGTCGGCTAACCCTTCCAATTCGCCTGCCGAACGCCCATTGAGTGTGGCTACGACGTTTACCTGCTTGCCTTTCAAAAGGCCGATACCCTCCATGGCCAGCTTGAAATAGCCCCTGATCCCTCGAATCAGATCATTCGAGGCCTCCAGGCCGTCGATTGAAACAGCTACTTTGCTGATGGGAGACTCATTAATCTCCTGATGTAGTTTCTTGAGCAGAAGGCCGTTGGTTTGCAGAGTTACGCGCTTGAACCTGGCCATATTCGCTTTTTGCATGATTTGAAACAGATCACGCCGGAGTAGGGGCTCTCCTCCCGTGAAGCGCAGGTAGCGAATACCGAAATCGCCAAGCCGGTTGATGACATCGGCAGCTTTCTCAGTGTTGAGGCCGTCCTCCCATCTTGTCTCCCAATAATTGCAAGTTACGCATTTGGCCTGACAGTTCTCGGTGAGCTTAAGGCTAGCTGACAGCGGTTTAACTTTGGAGGGAAGCAGCTTGGTCGAAAATTGGCTGCCCATCCAAACCCGGGCCAAGTACGGCAAACGACTCCAAGGGATTGACATGGAATTTGCTCAGTAGTGGATTTGGTGCGGTCGGGTCAATAGGCCACAATCTTCTGATTGCGGAATACCTTTACCATCCCCAACAGAAAGCCGACGTTGGCCAAACAGAAGGAAAACGGGTAGCCGAACACCCACGCCGGTCGCTGCTTTCGGGTCAGCTCCCAACCGACAAATGCGGAGAGATAGAACCCGACCTGCACCCACCACAGAAGGACGGCCCGTCCTTCCAAAGCAAGCAGCGTGTTGGACAGCAAAACGATGGCCAGGAAAAATGGGGTCAGCCAGCGCAGCAGTTTGTGTGAGACAAGCCCCAGAGCGGTGAGCGGAAATTGCAGCGGATTCAGAATGGCAGGCCGGGAGAGCGTGCCGGCCCAATTCCGCGCGGTCATTCGAATGCGGGCGCGAAGTTCTCCCTCGATGCTGTGCGGCATCGCATCAAATACGATCGCTTCCCTGTCCTGAACGACCTTGAACCCCTGCAAGCGAACATCCAGAGGCATAATGCAGTCGTCGCCGTAACAAGTCGGCAAGGGCCGAAACAACTCCCGCCGAATCGCCAGAGCCTGTCCGCTGCCGGTGGCCAGAATCCCGAGATCGGATTCGGCAGAACGCAAGAGAAGTTCATAGCGCCAGTAAAACCCTTGTCCCTTCTCAACTGCGTCCTCGGGATGGCCGAAATGGACCGTTGCCGTGACCAGTCCCACCGAGGGGTCGCCCAGATGGTCAATCATGGTCCGCAGAACTCCGGGGGTCATGGCTGTGCTGGTGTCGGTAAAAATGAGAATTTCTCCGCGCGCCTCGGCCGCGGCAAGATTCTGGACACCACTTTTCCCCACACGCGTGTCGCTTTGTAGCCACCGAATGCGTAAATCGCGAGCAGAAAAAGACCGGACGATTTCTTCCGTCTGGTCCGTAGACCCATCCGACGCCACAATCACTTCCAGCCGGTTCTGCGGGTAATGCAGTTCCAGGCAATCCTCCAGCTTCGCCGCGATCTTCTCCTGCTCGTTGTGAACAGGAACAATCATGGAAACGAAGGGATCGCTCGATCGTTCTGAGCGAATCACTTTGCGTGGGGGCAAGTGCGCCAGCATGAATACGAGCAGCGGGTATCCTGCCCAGGAAGAAGCGACGAGAGCCAAAGAACCCAGAAAGACCCAATACAACGCGTTCACCGCACCTCTCCTTCAGCAGTCGAGACTTGACGAGAGTCGCCTCTGCTTTTGAGCCATCGCTGTCTTGACCGCGGCCTGACTCAACCCAAGCCCCCGGTATCCATCCTTGTATCTGTCCAGCGCATACCGGAAGCCCTTCTTTTCGTGCTGGTACAGGCTCCGGCTGAGCATTCTTCCGGTCGATTGGCCTTCCTCATGCCAGACCCGCAACCCGGAATCATGAATCACTGGCAGCCCGAGGCGCCGGCACATTTCTGCAACGCAAAACTCCTCGGCGTACAAGAAGAAGCCGTCATCAATGAAGCCTCCCACTTCGAAGAACTTTCGGCTGAAGATGAGGAACGAGCCGTGCGGCGCGTAGATCTCGCGGCTCGCTGCGTTTCTGCTGGCCCGGCGCAGGGAGAACCGATATCGGACCCTACGCACAAAAGGAGACAGCCATTGCTTCAACCACATCGTGTAGTAATTGGAAAGCCAAAAGCGGTACCGCAACATGCGAATCGGACCAGGACGCCGGCGAATGCTCGGGTTCGCATCGTATCCCGTGAGGCCCGAAACGATCGCTGGAGCGATTACGCCGGCAGCCATCGGGTCCTTCTCCAGTAACCGCGAGAGGAATCGGGGATCCTCGAACACGATGTCGTTATTGCATACGATCACCCAATCCGGAATGGAATGCTGGGCCAGGTACTGCTCCAATGCCCACTTCGCGCCGCCGAAGTATCCACGATTCCGCGGAGATTCCAGGAGCTGAACATTCCTGAATTCTGAAACGGCCTTTCGCAGCCGGCGAACGGAATCGTCAGCGGAATTATTGTCGACAATCGCCACATGACAGGCGCTGAAGCTCTCCAGCCGTGACGCGCTCTTCAGAAATTGAAGCGTGCACTCTGGATGCTGAAAGTTGACGGTAATCGTGAGTGCTTTCGTAGCGTCGTTCACGGAGTCGTAACCTCCTGGTCCGTCAGTCGAGGCAGTGGAAGCAATGAGGTCAGAGGCTTTGTTCGGCTCAGCACCAACCATGCAACCACCCAGGCCAACGCCGCGCCGTTGAAACTAAACAGAGAGACGAGCGGGCTAAACAGAAATGCGGCGTAAAATGCTGACAGCCAGAACAGCGTGCGGCGCGCGTCATTGGAGCCCGTGCCATAAACCCACCCTGCCAATCCACCGATACAAGCGCCAAGCAGCGCTGCGCCGAACGGGGTAAAGTCTTCTATAAGTCCTCGGAAAAGCGTGTAGACATTCGTCGATTCCGTTCCAAGGACATTGGACTTTTCCAGGTACGTCCCCACAATTCTCGTGCTGAGATGCAGCAGATCAAACTCCCCCGCGAATGTCCGCGCTCCCCACTCCGCCCCCGAGACGTCAGCATGCGCGTACCACTCAGCGAAGGCTGCCGGGGGAGCAAGTATGTAGTTGCTAAGTTTCTGTTCGTGAACGTCAAACACGAATGCCTGCAACCAGGATGAGTCGCGAACCGCGTCAATCGAGGCGAACATCACTACCATGCCGGCCGCTCCCAGACTCAGGGAAGCGACGCGCCTTGGTGTAAACAAAGCGAGCTGACCGCGATTTTGAGTGCACAAACACGCAACATATCCCCCAATCCAGCACGTTAACCCTAAGAGAATGGCAGCTCTGGCGCCGGTAAGAACCCCGTACACAACCGCTGGCAACAGCGTGAACAGTCCGATCGCCCGATCAGAACGTTTGCGGTTGGAGGCGAAGAGAATACCTCCCAGCAATGCAGCGGGGTGAAACCACGTGATGAGCAACCGAACGGACCAGGGTTCCAGAACATCGTCATACCTCAGCCTCGTCCATTTGGCGCCGACTTCCAGCACGCCCAGTGGCGTAAACGGCAGATCAAACTCCTGCAGGCTGCTGAACAGGAAGTAAACGCACCCAGCCAATGCGACCGCGGTGCAGAGCAGACCATACCGCCTGCACGGGATGATCAGAGAATCCAGTGCACGTTGAAAGTGGATCGAGGGCGTGCTCCGTGGCTGAAGCTCATGAGTAATCAGTGCGCCAAGCTGAACCGCAACGATGAGCAGCACCAACATCCAGAGGCCGCGGCCGGGAACGGGGTAATCCACGACCAGCAGGGAAGCGCCCGTGAAAAACGACCATATGAGCCCGACAAACGCTCCGGGAGCGAACCAGCTTCCACACCGCAATCGGGCGGCCACAGTCACTACGACCAGCACCGCATAGGCCAGCCACGGAGATCCGATTGTGTCGATCACTGAGCGGTCAACAATCCTCCGCCACTGGCGGCGTCGTACGAAGGGCACGAAAACGCGTCACGCACAGCGTAAACGCAACATACGAACAGGCGGATAACACAAAAATGTAAGCGGCTGCCTCGTACCCGAACCTGGGGATGAACAGCCAACTGGCGGCAAAATTCAGCACCACAACAGCGGCCATTCCGGCGAGCATGGTCCCGGTCCTTTGCATGATCTCGAGCGGCTTGTGGAGCAGCAGCGCGAGTTGCCAAAGAAATCCGCCGAAAATCAGGAGTGGCAGCATGCGGGCCGCGGTGCGGTCATCGAACCCCAGAATGAACGCAGTGATCCTGTGAGCAAAAACGGACACAGCCACGAGCACGGCCAGGAAAATCACGGCTTGATATCCAATGGAAGACCTGATGATCTCGTAGGCGCGAGCCACCTGGCCATCGTTCCATGAACGCATAATCCGGGGATGAGCTGCCTGGGTTAGAGGGAACATCAGGAACGAAAAAGACCTGATTGCGATTTCGTATAAAGACGCATAGACGCCCGCGCTGCGGTAACCTGTGGATCTTTGGATCACCCAGCGATCAATCACCGGCAGCAGTTGGGACAGCAGGAGCCACAGCCCAACTGCCCACCCAAACCGCCAGAGCTGGCCGACTATCTCGCGGCCGGAGTATGACGAGGTTGCTCCGGAAATATCTGCGCCGATTCGTTGCGAGCGATTTCGACGCCGAAGGCTGGGAACGAACCCAATCGTATAAGCAACCGCCTGCCCCAGAAGAAGCAATTCAAACTGCTTGCGACCGGCGATCGTAACGAGCATCACGGGAAATAGAAACCCTCCAATCGAGCGCACAATTTCCCGGCGCAAGACCGAAGTCGGTTTTAATTGCGCCTGGAATTTTGCAAGCCCAACGGTATACGTCAGCAGCGACAAACAGAATGCCAATGCGGTGAGCGAAACGAAGGCCGAGTAGTGCAGGCCGGCAAGCACTCCGCCGAGAGCTATCGATGTGACGAGAAGAGATCCAAGTATGCCTCTTGTCACGGCTCTATCGAATTCAACCTGGCGCCGCCGTTCGGCGGCCGCCGGATGGAAACGCAAGATTCCTTGTGCCAGCCATCCAGAGCTTGCTCCGGCGACTGCCATCAGCAAGGGAACGATTACGGCGAATCGCCCATATTCATCCAAACCGATGATGCGAATGAAAACAGGTACTGACAGAAGCCCCATCAAGCCCGGCACAACCTTGCTTCCAAAGTAACTGAGTGAGTCCCAAACCAGAGGGGCTCGCAGAATCTCTGCCCTTGCGGCTGCTGCGGGGGGCTCCACTCGGTCTGGCGCAGCGTCGACTATGTTGAGTGCATCGGTCATTGGGTTCGGGGCGCGCTCGGATGCTAGTCTGCCGCGACCGCGCTAATCGCCGGCTTGACACGGCGGTCATTGCGGCTGTTCCGCCAGTTCACGCGGGGCAACAGGAGACTCAGATCCACCCGGTCGCGATGCTCGATGGCAATATTGACCAGCGAATCGAGGAGGGACTCAGATAGCAGGTGTGGCTTGAGACCCAGTTCGGTCAACTTCGTGTGTTTGGCGTTGTAATAGTGCTCCTCGGCCTCAACGCGCGGATCCGGCAGGTGTTCAATTCTCACGGTTAGTCCGAGTCTCTGGCCCGCGACGTGCACCATCTGGGCCAGTTCCAGGACGGAGAATTGTTCGGTGAATTGATTGAATACCCGGAACTCTCCTCTGGCCGCAGGATTCATGCAAGCCAGCTCGATGCAGCGAACCGTGTCGCGAATGTCCAGGAATCCGCGCGTCTGGCCGCCCTTTCCATAGACCGTGATGGGATGTTCAATCGCCGCCTGTGCGCAAAAGCGGTTCAGCGCCGTCCCAAAGACCTCATCGTAGTCGAAGCGGTTTACCAGCGCTGGGTCCAAAGCGGTCTCATCGGTGACAGTACCGTAGACCACGCCCTGGTTCAGGTCAGTTGCGCGAATTCCCCAAATTTTGCAGCAGAAATGAATGTTGTGGCTGTCATGGACCTTGGACAGATGATAGAAAGATCCAGGCTGCTTGGGAAACGGCAGCACGTCTTCGCGTCCGTTGTGCTGGATACGGAGGTAGCCTTCTTCGATGTCGATATTCGGCGTTCCATATTCGCCCATGGTCCCGAGTTTTACTAAGTGGCAGTCCGGCTGAAATTCCTTGATGGCGAACAGCACGTTCAGCGTTCCAACCACATTGTTCACCTGGCTGAAAACGGCGTGCTGCCGGTCGATCATCGAGTACGGCGCCGACCGCTGCTCGGCGAAATGGACCACCGCTTCTGGTTCGAACTCCCGCATCACTCCGGCCAGAAATTCATAGTCGAGAATATTGCCAATGAAGCTCTCGATCTCCCTGCCGGTTCGGCGCTGCCAGGTTCGCAGTCGCTCGGTCAGCGGACGAATGGGTGTCAGCGTCTGTGCGCCCAGCTCGTGGTCCCAGGACCGGCGATGAAAATTATCGGCGATCGCGATGTCATTGCCGCGGTGGGAAAGATACAACGCGGTCGGCCAGCCACAGTAGCCATCGCCGCCTAGAACAAGAATCGTCATTGCTCCTCCAAAAGTTGAAAAGTTGGCAGACAGGTCGTCTTAGGAACGATTCGAGATCGGAAAACTATAGTTCCAGGTTCCATTGCAGATGCCGGCGTGGGATCGAAAGGGCGAATTCACAGTTCACATTTCCTTCGATGGCCGTTTGAACCACAGAATCTTGTCGCGCACGTGGCGCAAGCGCGTTCCATTTCCAGAGGTGAGTCTCAGGTCCGCGGCAATTTGTGCGCGGATGTCCTGAGCCAGCAGCTTGCCCGGATGTTGTGGATCTATTTGTTTCCACTTGGCCTCTCCAAGCACCCATAAAGTGCCCAGCATGAGCGCAAGAAATGTGCCTAGGAACATGATGAGTAAGCGCGGTGGGAATGACTTCTTTTCCGGAACGGTGGCAACGTCCAGGACCTTCACACTGGGAGTCTCTTTGGCTTCCTGGACCTTTGCCAGCTCACACTGCTGGGTCAGCAACTCAAACAGCGTTTCCTGAATCCTGGTCCTGCGGTAAAGATCGGCGTAGGTAACGCCGAGCAGGGGCAACTTGCGAATCGAGGGATAGAGTGAGTCGCTCCCACCGTCTGCCGTGGCGGAGGTAAGATCTCCCTCTCCCATTTGCTGCAGTTTTTTCTGCAGCTCGTCAATCCGTGCGCGCACGGCGCGCACTCGAACATTGCCATCAGAATAGATTTGTCGCAGTCCTTCTAGCTCCGATTGCGCTGCGATCAGGTTCCCTTGCAGAGTGGCCGCCGCCTCTACCATCGCCCGCCCTTGCTCCTTTATGTCGATGGCGGTGTTCTTGCTGGCGAACTCGCTGAAGTCTTTCGCGGAAGAATCCAGATCCTGCTTTACCGACCTGAGCCGATCTTCGAGAAAGACCCGCTCGCGATGGGCCGCGGAGGTATTCAATTCCACGACCAGACGGTCAAGTTCAGCTACGTAAGCCTGGGCCATCGCAGCCGCCCGCTGCGGACTATGGTCCGTCACTCCGACGCTAATGATGCCGCTTTTGCGGTCCTCAGTGATCAGAGTATTAGCTTCAAGCTGCCGCCGGGCATTTTGCGTCAGACGCACACCATAGACAGACTTCAGATCGAACTCATCGATGATTCGATCTTCGACGGTCTGACTGCGAAGAATTCCAATGAACAGCTCCCCCGAGGTCTTAACCCCGAGCAAATCTCCGGCCAGCATGCCCAGGCCGCTGCCGGTCTTTGCCGTCATGGCCAGCAGAGAACCCAGCCCTGAGCTGAGTTCGCTGTCCGGCGGCATGAGCTGAGTATGTGCTTCGTAACGAAAGGGAATCAGAAACGCCAGCAGCGTGGACAGTGCCAGTCCATACACTGCTACCCGGAACAGAATGACGCGCTGCTCCAGCAAGAGTCGCAGGCGGTTCACCGCCGCATGACTGCCATGTTCCTCGTACCCGCGAACCGGTATGGGTTGCGGGAACACGGTGGATTCGACAATCTCTTGCTCCGGGCTGACGCGAACAGGATTACTGGGCATTTGGTCGGTCTGAATTACTTTCGTGGTGCGATGGCCATTGCGCTTGTTCCCCGCTAAGCAAGTTCATCGCACTCGCATTGTTTCGATTGGGAGCGTGGGTCTTGCCATTCACTTCGCCCGTGCCTGCGGCCAGAAGCCCAATTCGAAAGACGCAGTTACATTGGATTGCCGGCTGGTCGCTAGCAGGGGAATCTGCCACTGTTCATACTGCAACGTGCCGGAGAAGCGAAGTCCGGTTTTCGTCAGGAAATCGGCATTCACGCCGGCATCGTTCTGCGTTCCTCCCTGCGGCAGGAACTGGCGATCGATCTTCCTATGCCTAAGCTCAATTCCGATTCTCTTGGTCGCGCTAAACCAGTAATTGCTCCGAATCGCCTCGCCCTGAGCCGCTCGTCCGATCCAGGTGCCCATCAACTGGCCGTTGTTGGTGTATCCGCTTACGTATTGAAAGTTGTGGTAGAAGCACCCGTCGCAAGTAGAGAAGTCGACTGGGCTCGTCATTCCACCCTCAGCCCTCAAATCCAGCCTCGGGACCTTTGGCAGCTTGGCAAGGTAGAGTCCTCCCTGCCACACCGACTTCCACGGATAGTTGAGCGGTGAAATTTCATCCTCGGTGAAGCCCTCCCCGTACACGCTTAGCCAGTCGCGCAGTCTTGGGATTCGATAGGTAAAGTCCGCGACGGACCGGCCGTCCCCTAAAGATTCTCCCTTTACGTGCACCCCGAAACTGCTTTGCAAGAAGGTCTTTGGGGTTAGAGGATTTCCAGGACCGCCGTACATGGTTGTCTTCGACATGTTGAATTCAAAATTCGGCGTGAATCTGAAGCTAATCCTGCCACCACTAAGAAAGGGCTGAGGATTCAGGCTGCGGCCATACTCTCCCTGGGCTACTGTGCCGAGCGCTCCGTTATTAATGAACTCCTGTCCGGAGAGTCGACCGAAGAAGAAGTCCAGCCGTATGGCGCCGAGATAGCCAAGAATCCAGGGCAACCGAAATGGAGAAACCCGGTTCAGACGGAGCATATTGATGGGCTCGGCGTTATCGGTAAACGCCATGGTGCCGCCTTCGCTCGGCCCCCACCAGAGGCTTTGCTTGCCGAAGGACATCTGCCAGTTCTCGAAATTCATCCCCACATAGGCGTCCAGTGTTCGAAAGTGGCTAATCGACGCGATGGGCGTCGAAGGCGCGTTGGGCGGCAGGGAATCCTCAGTGCTGATGAAGTTCAGCACCGCCGCTGACGGCGCCGGGCCGGATGGCGCGTACTGATATTCTCCTCGAACGTAGATTACAAATGGACCGGCAGCCGTCCAGCCCGAAGTTCCGGCTATGGTGTTGAAACCCTCCTGAAAAGGCCGGCCGAAGTCGTTCAGAACAGTCTGGCCAAAGTGATAGCCGTCGGTGAGCGGCCTTCCGGAAATCCCCAGCGATCGCTGGTAGACGGATTCCAGGTGCGTGCGGACATTCCCCTCTCCGCTCATCAGGCCAAACTCCGGGGCAAACTCCTCGGATAGAGACGTGGAGAATTCCTGCACCTCGGGGGCAGCCTCAACGTCAGGAGCAAGATCAGCAGCCTCACTGAGCAGACGGGCACACTCCAACCGAGTCCACGGACGAATCCCCAGACTGGCGGTCTTCACATAACCCAGCGCCGCGAGCCGCTCCAGTGCTGGGTATATCCAGCTGTCCAGGGGAACATACGGTGAACCCATGTAGGAGGGCGCTCGCATTCTCTCCTCGTTCACCGCCTCGTGGGGTGATTCCCATGCTCCGCCGCCGGCCTCGGCATCATGGCGCCGGCTGTATACATTCTGGGCAATCAAGTACCCCAGCACGCTGCCTACGAGAACATCGGATGGAAAGTGCTGCCGCGCTTGAACCCGCGAGAAACTGACGGCCGAAGCCATCCCGTAGGCGAAAAGCTTGGGAAGAGTCCCAGGGTACTCATGAGCAATCACGCCCGCGATCGACCATGCCACGGCCGAGCGTTCCGACGGAAACGACGTTCCTCCGTGGAAGAATGAGCCGCTGCCTGCATCCTGGTACGGTCGCTCCCGTCGCAGGGAATATTTGAGAGCCTCAACCGTGACCAGACTGTTTAGAGCCGCTTCGCCAGCCAGAAATCCGGTTTCGCGCCAATGCTCGTTGTGCGCAGGAAAGCTGGCCAGATAGAGTCCTGCGCCGGCGCCGACCAGGCTTGCAATTCCGAAGTTCGAAACGTCCCTGTAGTGGCGCATTTTCGTGGCACTCTGCGAAAGCGAGGCGCTGAATTGCCGATCCGTTGCAAAGAATCCTGCCGCGACTCCACCGAGTGGCACCAGCCATGTCGCATCCGAAAGCCTGGTTCGCGACGGACTCGTCCAGATATGTTCCTGATCCTGCAGAAACTCCCCGATGTGCGCCGCGAAGCCAGTCCGCGGTACGTCGTCAGAAGTAGTAACGGGCGTGATCGGATCCGCCCGCTCCGCCACGGGTGCTTCAGGCATTTGCGGCGTGCCGTCTGCGGAGGCGTTCATCTCCTTTTGAATAGTGCCGTCCTGAGAGCGTGCTTGAAGCTCCAGGGCGAAAGCCATCCCAACGGTTATAAACACAAATAGAAATCTCGCCTTCGCTCTCAACCAGAATCCCCGGCTCTATGGATGGATATAGGCGACCGTAAGGGCAGCCGAAGAAGCAACCTGGGCCGCCTGCAACAGTCCCGCCCAATTTCGAGGAGCGATCTTGGGCGCCTTCTCCGGCACCACAATCGAGTCTCCGGGCTTCAACACGGCATTCAAGGGATCACCCGACCAGAATCCAGAATTGTTCTTGGCGGAAACGACCGACCCATCCGCACGCACGACAAAAACGGCATTCTTGTCCGCGATCTGAGTCAAGCCTCCCGACTGGCCCAGGTACCACCTTGCGCTCTTGCCCGGCAAGTAACCGACTGCCGTCGGATTGAAAACCTGGCCACTCACGATTACGTAGTTGGTCTTCTTCGGGATGATGAGTATGTCGCCGTCGCGCAGAGGCGTGTCAGCCGGCGTCTGGGCCAGCTTCTTAAGGTCGGAAGGAACGTGGATCACGACTCGTCCCACGGGAGCGGCGGCCTCAAGCTGGTTGAGCGCTGTTTCCGTCTGTGCAATGGCGGTGAGCTTGGCATTTTTCTGGTCGGTGTCACCCTCGGGTAGCTCGTGCAGATGACCTTCTTCCACCCGGATTCGGCTCACCAGTTCCAGGTGCGACTTCATTTCCAGTTCCCGGACTTCCTGGCGGATGAGCACTGCTCCGTAAGGATAGGCCTCGGCCGTGAAACCATCACAACGTTTCAGCAGGGAACTGAGCCGCTCGCCGGGCTCAATTCCATAGGTGGCCGGGTGCTGCACCTCTCCTCTCACTGTTACCGATGCGCCAATGTCATTCCATTGTGGGATCTGCCGTACGGCTAGAACGTCGCCATTGCGCAGGGGGATATCTTCGTTGGCGTCTCCCGAAAGTGCCGTCGAAAGCTTCACCTCGAGGCGCTCAGCGGGGCCGTTGCCGGCCGCGAATCGGGTGAGATCGGCGCTGTCCGAAAACGCGCTTCGCTTCAGTCCTCCCGCAACCCTCACCAGGTCCTCGACGCGCATATTGCTGGTCAGAGGATAACGCCCAGGCTTCGCGACCTCGCCCCTGATGGCGACGGTAGGTGCGTCCACCTTGGCAGGGTTACGATGCACGAGCAGACGGTCGCGCGGCTGCAGAACAATATTGTCCACGGGATTTCCACTGAGCGCCTCGTGCAAGTCAACACTGAGAATCCTCATCGTGCCGTCGGCCTGGTTGCGGAACAACTGCGCTGAATCAAGCGCCGCATCCGGGGTGACGCCGCCGGCCAGATAGATCGCATCGCGCAGGTGAGCCTGGCCCGAGGTGCGATACTGCCCCGGGGCGCGGACCTCTCCGCCAACCCACACCTCCGGCGGACGCTCGAAATCATAGCGGCTGAATATCCGCACCGTATCTAACGGCTTCAGCGTGGGCGCCGAGGCCGGGTTGGCAAGCACTGCCGAGATGTCGAAACTTTCAACGCTGGGATGAAAATCAGGGGCATTCAGGCGGACGATTTCCGCGTAGTGCGGAGCCGGTTCGGGGAGCAGTTCGCTGTACGAGGAAATCAGGTCTGTCACCTTCATTCCTTGTTTGTAGGAATAACGTCCCGGCCGCAAGACGTGTCCCTGGAGATAAATCGCGTCTTCGTTGTACGGCGCTATGGGAAAGATGTGCACCTGATCGCCATCCCGGATCTTGAAAGCTTCGAGTTGCTTGTTGATCTCCTCTGGATCACCGGTGGGCGTAACATCCAAAGCGAGCATGGTGCGCTTTTCATGCGCCTCCAGCCTTTGTACCTCGATATGGCGCAGAGCCGCGGCAGGCAGGATTCCGCCTGCCAGCTCGAGCCCCTCGGCCAGTGAGGTTTCATCGAGCACTTCATAAACTGCCGGGCGGCGTACCATCCCGTCCACCGTGACCTGCGGCCCCACCGGCGGCACCAGCAAGGTGTCGCCGTTTTCCAGCCGCTTGAGATCGGAGCGCACACCGTGCAGCAGCAAGTCGTAAGCATCCACTTGCTGAACCAATTGGGTGCCGCGCATGTGCTTCAGCGTGCGCAGAGAACCCCGAGCGGTAACTCCTCCTGCGGAAAAGAGCGCATTCAGAGGGGTGGAGAGCGAACTGATGTCATAGGCACCAGGCTCTGCGACCTCTCCTACTACGTAGACGCGCACGGTTCGCAGCCGCGCCAGTGAGACGTCCGCCGAGACGTCCCTGAACTGAGTCCGAAGTGCGCGCTGAACCTCCATTTGCACATCACCGAGGTTCTTGCCGCTGACCAGCAGAGGGCCCGTTTCCGGGAGCGAGACCCGCCCTTCGCGATCGACCGAGCGCACCAGTCTTTGGGAAACGCCGCCCCAGAGATCGATGGCCAGGCTATCGCCCGTTCCGACTACGTAGTCAGGTCCCACGGGAAGGTCCATGGGAATCACATCCGGCTGGCTCGAGGTGTTGCGGAACACGTCGAGACCGAAGCGCTCCGCTGGACGCTGCCAGGCTGCCGCCTGCACATACATGTCGTAGAGCGAAGGTACGTCAGCGTAGGGATTGGCCGGACGCACCATCTTCACCGGCGTCGCGTCTTCTTCATGTTCGATGGCTTTTGGCCGCTTCCCATTCGAATGCACGGGCTGGGCCGGAAGATCACCCCTGGCTGCAGTCTCGCGTGCGCTCGTTCTCTCGCCGTAGGGAGAATTGTCGTGCGCCACCATCAGGTCATCCGGTGCGGAACCGATATGACTTTGCGAATCGAAAGGTGCGTCCGTGCTCGGCTTAGGGGCGTTGGATACCAACTCGATCTCCGGTGAGAACGAACGGTCGCGCTGCTCAGGTCCGAGTCCATCGTTCGAGAAGTCGGTCTGCCGCGTTCGAGGCGGAGAAAGCTGGGGCTGCGTATCGGGCGGCAAGCCAGGGCTCGTCTCTGGGGTCGGAGGCTCGCTCTCCATTTGGCGATCTGCACGTGGTTCCCGCGCGCTCGGTTTCTCACAATCGTCGGATTGCTGCGGATCACAGGCGTTGGTGCGATTCACCTCGCCATCATTCTTTCCGGACCGGAGCGACCCGGAATCTTCCTGGTCTTCAATCTGAACCAGGCGCCGCGCGCGCTCTTTCAATACCAGGTCTTGCTCCTTTGCGAAGGTCGAATCTGGATTCGGCGACGGCAGCAAATACCCGTATCGCTGCAGCAAGCGCGTCGCAACCGAGCGGAATGCCACATCCCGGTCAAGCCGGTCGAATATAGCTTCATCGAAAAGAGTTGAATCTTCGACCACCTGCCCACTGTCAGTGGCCTCCTTCGCGACCCAGCGCTTCAACTCCACCAACAGCCCGGCATCCTTGAGCAACACGTCCCGGATTTGAATTGAGGAAGCCGCTACGCGGTTGAGGTTATCCTGGGCAAGATCGGACAAATCGCTGGTGCGATTCCCCTGAGAATCACTCTGCTGAGAGCGAGTTCTCTCATTCATCTGGCCGTACGTTATTTGGCAGAGGATGAGCAGTACCACGCCCCTTGCCGCTCTACGCAACATCCTCTCAAAGATGCTAATCCGGTACGGTGACATTAGTTCCCCCGGCAGATCCAGACTTTGCTGATCGTTAGCCGTGCTAAAGCTGGTTTCATAAATGCTCTTACGGGAGTGGAAGCCAGACCCTCAGGGGCTAAAGCCCATATCATCTGGGGCTCTGAGCGGCACTGCTGAAGCCGTGCCCTACCCAAAATCTATTGATGAAACCAGTCCTAATCGTCGGCTGAAAGAATCACTGCCACACTCAACCTACTAACTCGACATCCGGCTCATCCACTTCGACAGCAATCGAGCGCATGATTAAATCCATCGAGAAGACAACCCGGCAGCGGTCCTTCCTGCGCACAATGATGCCTTCCAGTCCTTGCATGGGTCCGCTGCGCACACGGACGCGGCGCCCGGCGCGCAGATAGGGATGCGGTTCAAGCATGCCGGGACGTGCCAGCCGATTCCGCAGAGTGTCAATTTCGCTTTCCGGCAAAGCCGCGGGCTGCCCGTTACGGCTCACCAGCCGAACGGCACCCGGGAGTTGTAGAATCCGCAACCGATCCTGCAGCGCGATCTGCACGAAGACATAACCCGGGAACAGCGCTAGTTCCAGCTCCTTACGGCGGTCTTTCCAGCGTCGCATCGACCGGTAGAGAGGCAGGAAGCAGCTGATGCCGTGCCGCTCGATTTGCCCAGCCACGCTCTTCTCGTGGCGCGGGGCAGTGTAGAGCGCATACCAGTTGGTTAAACTCGCGTTGCTCGAAACGGCCCCGGGCACGTCCACGATCTCACCTCTTGTGGCTGTGCCTGACGTTGATGCTGGATTGTTGTTCATACTGCTGGATGCAGCTTCGCCCCCTCACTTACAGGTTGCGTGTGAGTTAAAACCATTATTTTCATTGCTATCCCCACAAATGAGGAAGTGTTCCTTGCAGCTCCGCTCAGTTATGAACTAGGCCGACCAAAGCCGGCCGCTCTCGCAGCGCCTTCAAGATCCCTGCCTCCGAGCTCTCCAGGGGCTTGGTTCGGATGTCGATGATGGCCCAGTAAAAGACCGCGCGATTCTGATCCGGAGCCAGCGTCAGGATCCTCATTTCGGGATGACGCCCCAGCAGAAACCCGCATTGGCTAAGGCGTTTCTCCGGCGTATCCATCGCTAGAATGAGCACGTCCGGTCGAGCTTGCTCGACCGCTTCGGTGAGGTCACCCTCGTCCCCCACTTCGCCGACGATTTCTATGTCGGGCTGGTCGGCAATGGTGGTGATCACGAGCTCCCGCATCAGGCGGGGACGATTTGCGACCAGCACGCGTACTCGTTTCACATTCTTCTCCCGATAGCTTCCCCGGTTTGTTGCACAGTACGGCCGGACTCGCATCTGCGCAAGGTTCAAAAGCGATCTGCGGACGGGGTTTTATTTCTCATCCTTCGCGTACTGGCGAAAGTAAATCATCCGTACTATGAGGCAGTACCAGAAGTCCGGGATAAGAACTCGGGTCGCTTTTACGCTCGCTGCTGTTTGTTACACTTTATTTACATTTCCTAGACAACTTCCCGCCCGTCCCCAAGTTCAATGGTTATTCAGCAAAAGGGCACACCTGCAACGGAGCAACGCACCAAGAGGACTCAATGAGTTTGCAGAAAATTGCTGAGATATACCTCCTGGCCGAAAACCGGCTGCTGCGCGAGGCTTTGTTCAAGCTGCTCAGTAAGAAGAGTGACATTCGTGTGGTCGGGGCTAGCGTCTATTCGCCCGCCGTTCATGAAGAAATCGTTGCCTCCCACCCCAACATCATTGTTTTGGATTCTGGCGGTCTCGTTTCCTCAAAGGCGGCGCTGCTTCGCACACTGCAGGCTGCCATTCCAGGTCTACGGGTCGTGATGGTAGATATGGACCCCGATGAAGATACGTTCCTGCGGGCGGTCCGCGAGGGCGTCGTGGGATACGTTTTGAAGAATGCTTCGGCCATCGAGGTGGCAGGCACCATTCGTGCGGTTGCAATGGGAGAGGCTGTGTGTCCACCGGCTCTCTCCACCGCCCTGTTCCGTTCCGTGGCCCAGCTGGGGACTGCTCCTTCAACGTTCTCCTGGGGAGCGGACTTGGGGCTCAGCCGGAGGGAGCAGCAGATGGTAGAGCTGCTGCGGGAACGTCTTACGAACAAGGAGATTGCCGTTCGTTTGAACTTATCGGAGCAGACCGTAAAGAATCACGTGCACCACATCCTCCGTAAAGTCGGAGCGCCCGACCGCCTTACCGTTGTCGAGCGCTGCGAATTTCAACGCGGTCGAGCCAGTTGAGGTTCGATCTCTCAGCCCGCGGACGATAGTCGTTAAGACTGCGACCCGACGCTTGCCGGTGCAGGTTGTGATGTGGGCAACAGGTCCCTGCCGACTAATAACCGAAATACGCACGCGGCGCAGAACGTCACAGCGGCGGTTACACCCAACACCGCCGGATACCCATAGCGCGCGAACGACGCTCCCGCCAGCGACGCCGCGACGGCGCTCGCCAACGACATGACCAGAAGGTTCAATGCCGAAGCGCCGCTTCTTTCCGATGGGTCTACCCGGTTCATCAGAAGTGTGAACATGCCCGGCTCGCTCATCCACAAAAATGCTGAATACTCTACATACACTGTGGCCGCCCCCGGGATTGCCGAAGTCCTCGCAAGGCACGCCAGGGCCACTGCAGCACCGACTTGCGTGTACATAATGCCGGTCACCAGTCCAACCTTCCGGAACAAGAAGGGAGCGGCGAGGATGGCGATCATCGAGGAAAGCTGTGCCGCGGCGAAGACCACTCCAATCTGTCCCAGGGGCATTCGCAGATGCTGTGCGCAGTAGGCATTGAAGAAAGGACTAAAGGCGCCGGCCACGAGAGTCCAGGCGGCCGTCGCGGCCAGGAAGCGCAACACGAACGGATTTCGCTGGTAGAGTTTCTTCTCCGCTGCGGGGACCGGGGCAAAACGCAGGCGAGAGACCGGCCAGAAAGCCAGAGCCACAATCGCACAAGCGATGAGTAAAGCTCCTTGCTTGAGCTGGCCGGATGTGGCCGCCGGTGCAACCGGCGCCAACCATCTCGGCAAAGTGCCGCCGGCCAGGCTCGCGACCACCCCCAATCCGATGCCGGCAGACGCGTTCACACTGAACCCGAGAGACCGGTTTTGCTCGGTCGTTTGCTGCGCGATTGCCGGAGCGGAGCACACCGCCCAGGCGGTGGAAGCGGCGCTGGCAAGGAAGGCGAAGCAGAGTTGAGGTATCGCCGAGACAAATAGCGCGAGTGCCGCCGAGAACAGCACGACCAGGCCCAAGCACGCCAGCATGGTTCTTCGCAGCCCAAACCGCTGCGCGAGTATGCCCCCCGCGATCGCTCCCGCAATGCCTCCCACAGCGTTGGCACTCGTTACTTGCCCGAGGAACCTCTCTGTGTATCCGTAATCCAGCAAGAAAAGGTTGTAGAGAAAGAAGAAGATGAACATCCCGATATCAAAGAAAGACGACGCCGCAAAAAAAATCCAGTACTGTTTGCCCAGCCCGTTCCCCGATTGGCTCCAGCGAATGCCCTGCCACAATGTTCGTGGAATGCTGCCCAGGTGGTAACCCACCCGTGACACCGCGTGTTTAAGAAATCGGCCGTATGCACGCAACGACCATTCTCTTACGGCTCGTATCGGCGGTACTCGCACCGGAAACAGACCCGTACAGAAAACCGACAGCTTGTCGCGTGAGGATTCGAGCAGACTTAGGTGCAGCCAGAGCGCGTCCTTGTTCGAACCCATGTTCGAACCCACCCACGCGCTAAGAGGAGAATAAGAATACTCATGAAACCATTGCTGCACCGGGCCCGGCAGGCAGTTGATTTCCTCCTGTACCTCCTCCGGTACTCGACTGGCAAACCACGTAATCGCTAGTTGGAAGCAAACTGCTTCGATGCGACGCAGGGAAACATCGTGCAGTTCGCGCCAATCCCGCCAAAACTGTCCATTCTCCGCGTTCTTGTGCAGGAAGTGAGCCAGTTCGTATACATGATAGGGAACCAATCCCCCCATGAGATGGTGGAAGACATGCAATGCGGCATAACCAAGGCTATCCACCGGGTCAAGGCTGGGAAAGCTGAAGTTGTCCATCCGGCGCTTCACACGTCGTACCCAGAACTGCTCCATGCCCTTGGGACGCAGGCGCGTTGTCGTTTCGTTCCACAGGCGAAAGTGAACGTCCACCGAGACCGGCATCCCCGGGTCAAAGTGATTTCCACTCCATGACCAGTTTGTCTTTCGCATCATGGTGGGCAAATGGTCAATGGGTTGGTGTTCAAATCCCTGATAAGGCTCGTAGCCAATGTTACAAAGGGCATCCCGGGCCTCAACAATCGATTCCGGAGGACAGAACAGGTCGATGTCGGACTGCATGCGATAGCGGGGATTGTCCACGAAGGCCGGGCAATGGGTGAATCCTTTGAGCACGAGGTGCTCCGCTCCCTGGGCTTCTAATGCATTCGCCATCTCCAGGTAAACTGCCTTAGTGCGCTCGTAACGTTCCGTGTTATCGCAGATATTCCGGTCGATTCGCGATCGAACCCAATCGGGAAGGTCATCCCCACAAACCTGTCGCAGGGGAATCGTGAAATGCAGCATGTCGCAAAGTCGTAGGAGGTCCTCCCACTGTGGATCGGTCAGACATCGAAGTGCCTCTGGTTGCGCGCCCTCAAATCGCAACGCAGCCAATACCTCCGTGACATGGGATAGAGGGTTACGCATTATCTGGCCTTTGCCAAATCGTCTTTTGACTCAGCCAGCGGATGGGCGCCATTCAGGACCAGAGTGTCGAGCAGTTCTACGGCGGAAGCCAGGTCGTTATAGCGCAATTCAAGGATTTCAGCCGTAAGCAAGTTGCGCAGTGTGGACTTATGCGCCTCGCGGATCTCCCTTACTCCAGAGCAGATGATCTGCTCAAACCACTGCAGGGCTGTATCTTTCGGAAAGGGCACAAGCTCCGGTTTACTGAATGCTCCCCGATTGAGAAATAGGATGTAATCGACGGAACAGCTGAGAGTCGTCTTTATTTCCGGCATGACCGCAGTCGCCAACTCAATGGCCATTTCTCCGTTGTGAGGTGTGCGGCGATGCTGATCGAGCTCAGGGAAGATTCCAACTGTGGCTTCGCGAAAACGTATCTGATACGGATTGCCGATCACCATCCGGTCGTTGCGCCCGCGAACCAGGCAGCAGGAATCATCCGACAAGTAGGTCCACCCCTGGCGGGCGCAGGCGTAAGACAGCGTGGACTTGCCCGCGCCAGAGTCTCCGCACAACAGGAGGCCCTGCTCGCCGAGTTTCACGCAGGCTGCATGCACGGAAGTGATGTAGCGAGAGCCCAACAGGTCCCAGGTCATTCCCTCAATAAAATGCCAGCGCATATAGGGTCTATGCTCAACGGCCGCCTGTGTGAGCCAGGCGAATGCAAAACCTTGCTGTAAGTCACTCACGGAAAAATTTCCCGCGTCCGCCACTCGCGCCAGCAGATTATGTTGTTCTCGACATGTCGGCTCGGGAGGGCAAACTCCACTCTGGTCTTCCACTACCCCAATCCGCAACTGTAGTGTCGGCCCGGGAAAAACCTTCTCAAAATGTCCCCAGCTTTCTTCGGCGGCTTCCAGAATTCCCGCCGAGTTCGTTGCAATTTCGAGCGAAAAACCCAGCGGATAGTAAACCGCCCGCAATGACATTTCGAAATCGCAGAGGAGAGGATCGATTTTTGCGATTTGCAGCTTCATTGAGAAATCTTTCCTTCAGCGTCGGCGAAGCGTGCCAGCGCTCCCTTCGTCCCATTCACCGCGAACTTGTTTTCGAACCCCGTTTGCCAATCTAGCCTGACCGCCTGTTCTCAGAAGTTGAGCTTGAGGGCGAACTGCACAATCCTCGGATTGGACGCCGACGACGAAATCACTCCAAACGCGGGACCGGTCGCGTAGTCGTTGACGGGCTGGCTGAACTTTGGCGTGTTGGTGAAGTTGAAGAACTCGGCGCGGAATTGCAGACTGGCCGCTTCCGTCACGGGAATATTTCTTTGGATTCCCAGGTCTAGATTGCGCTGGCTCGGCCCGCGCAAGATGCCCACCCCGCAGTTGCCAAAGCCGGTTCCATCCCCGATCGCAGGAGCAGTTGTAAAGGCGGCAGGATTGAAATACCCGTTGAGCCGCGTGAGCAGGGACCCGGACGAGGCAGGGTCCGCACCCGTACACTCCGCCCGGCTCATGCCCGCGAGATTCCCATAGACTGTGCCGGCGCCGCTATCCACCGGCGTGATCGGCAGGCCTGACTGGAGAACCGACATGCCCGAGAACTGCCACTGAGAGAGCGCGTGCCGCACGACGCTTGGCCCCCTCTCAAGCCTGGGAGGCTGATATACGAGGCTCAAGACCAGGCGGTGCGTCCGGTCAAAATCGTTCAGCCCACGGGACTCGCGGGGGTTGATCTGATCATTCCCCAGAAAGTCGAGATCGAGCGAATCAAGTCCTCCCGTCCCGCTGGTGAAATCCAGGTTCTTGGAAAACGTGTAGCTCGCCTGAAAATCCAGACCGTGACTCATGCGCTTAGTGATGCTCGTCTGTAAGGCGTTGTAGTTGGCATCAAACTCCGTATTACAGACGAAGGAGCCTCCGGAAACGCCAGCGAAGGGCACTCTCAGCGCGACGTTTTCGTTGGTGGTTGTAGTTTGCCCGTTAACCGGATTCTGCGCGGTTGCGAGAAGCGCCTGATTGAACTGGACACAACCGGTCTGGTGTGTCGTTTTTGATCCCACGTACCCTACCTGCCACAGGAAATCCGAGGCAAACTGATACTGAATGTTGAGGTCATACTGCTGCGTGTAAGGACTGGTAATGTTTTGCGAAATCGCCTGCAGAAATAATGAACTTCCCGGTGTGCTGGCGGTCGCGGCTATGCGAGGAACATAGATCGGGTAGGCTGACGGTGGCGGCGGGGCAGGATTAAAGGGCTCTTGCAGGGTCGCAGCCGCGTTCGCTGTACCCTGGAAATTTTGGGTGAGGGAGAAAGGCACCTGTCCGATGCTCTCGGAAGCAAGCTCGCCGGAAAGTCTCTCATAGTAAATGCCATAGCCTCCGCGCAGCACCACAGTTGGACCGTCATGCACGCGCAGCGCAAATCCCAGGCGTGGACCGAGGTCTTTGTGGTCAGCATTCCACATTCCGGAGTTCCGGTTCTTGGTCACACCGCTGGGCAGCGGTCCTGGGAAATTCGAAGGTACGACAAACCCGCTGAGACTGCCGCTCGGCGGCACTTGGGAGCTGGCAATGGTGGGATCGAAATTCGACAGCTCGCCGTGGATTTCACTCGGAGGGCCGAAGAACTCATAGCGCAGACCCGCAGTGATGGTCAGTCGTGGCGTCGCTTTGAAGTCATCCTGAATAAAGCCAGCGTAGTCCGTGTAGCGTTCGTCTTTGCGGAAGATCCCGGATCCCCCTGCGCTGTAGAAAATGTTGCTTTGACCACTCCCGTTTTGCGCCGCACTTTCCCCTAGTAGAAAGTCCGGAAAACTGAGGAACTCCAGGAAACCGGCCGGGCTGGACGGAACCGGAACCAGTTGGTGGCGCTTCGCCTCTCCCCCCATGCGGAGATTGTGCCTGCCGCGAGTCAGCGAGACCGTGTCCTGCCAGACAAACGTATTCGTGTTTTCAAAGTAAGACGACTGGAAAGGCGGACCGATGGTAAAGGATCCTGTTCCTGTTCCCAGAACCAGGATACCGGGAATTTCCGGCTGACCCGGTGCGGTCTGCATTCCCACGTCCGCTCCCGTAATCGGGTTCACCGTGTTCTGGATTCCGTCAAACCTCATGAACCCGAAACGAGCTACGTTGATCAGGTTCGGCGCAAAAACGTGGGTATCTGACAACACGAACATGTCATTCCGCTCGGTCGAAGTCGTCCCAAAGCCGGGCACGGTGGCGGCAAATGGGGTGAAGGGTTCGCTGATCGGCGTGCGGGAGTAAAAGAACCTGCCGGCGAGCTGATTCTGATCAGAGAATCTGTGATCGAGGTTCACACTGAACTGGTCTTCTCGATACCGTGCCGGGCTTGAGAATGTCGACTCTCCCACGCCGCTTCCGAGAATGGTTTGCGGACTGGGGATGGCATAGCTGCCATTGGGAAGCTTGAAGTTCAAAAGTGCCAGCGCCACGGGATTGATATTTGATCCGTCCGCCGCGACGGCAGTACCCCCATTCGCCCCCGACTGTCCTCCGAAAAGACTTCCAAGTGCTCCCGCTGACCGGTCACTGGTCAAAGGCGGCAGGAACGTACTTACCAGCGAGACGCTGGGGTCATCACCGTCCCGCTGAATGGTCGTCTGATACGAGCCAAAGAAAAACGTTCTGTTCTTTCGGATGGGTCCGCCAAATGCTCCGCCGAATTGGTTCTGCTTCAGTACCGGACGTGGCTGATGGTTCTGCTTCAGGAAAAAATCATTGGCGTTCAGGGCATCATTACGGAAGAACTCCCACAAATCTCCGTGGAATCTGTTCGTCCCCGTTTTGCTCACCAGGTCCACGTTGGCTCCTGAACCCCTCCCATAGTCCGCGTCGTACATCGCGGTCTGGACTTTGAACTCTGCGATGGTGTCGGGGGCAGGGATGGCGATGCCGGCTTCCGGGTAAAAAGAGGAGCCAGAGAAAGAATTCTGCGAGATGTTGTTCGCGTCTACGCCGTTGAATTGGAAATTGTTGGACGTAGTCTTCGCGCCATTCGACGAAACATTTTGAGTATTTCGGCCGAGCGATCCCGCATCCGGAACACTGGCAAGGACACCCGGCGAGAGCGCCAGGATTTGAGAGAAATTGCGGTTGGCCAGCGGCAGTGACACAACCATGTTCTCGTCGGTAACTCGCCCCAGCGCAGAGCTCTCCGTCTGCGCCAATTCGGTAGAGGCAGAGACCTCGATCGTGGTCCCCGCAACCCGTGCGACCTCAAGCTTCACATTTACCACCGCCGTCTCGGTCACGGTAACGTGGATCGACCGCAGCGTCTTCGTGTGAAAGCCGCCGGCTTCCGCGACGAGCGAGTAATTTCCCGGGGAAAGCAGCGGCACGCGGAATACACCCTCCGCAGTCGTAGCGACGGTTCTGGAGGAATTTGTCTCCTGGTTGACAGTGGTCACCCGGGCATTCGCGATGACTGCCCCGGATGGATCAAGAACCTGCCCCGTAATGGCACCGGTGCCCGGCGCCTGGGCCGCAAGAGGACCCACCATCGTGAAGATGGCGAGGCCGAATAAAAGAAAGCGGACTTTAGGTTGGCTACGGTCACCTTTCATATTGTGTCTCCCAAAGGTACGTCGCACTTCGCCGGGATGACGGTTTCCCGGAAAGCCCTCCTATCGTGGGTTTTGCAGGGGAGTCTTTGGGCAAGGCGCGGACATAAAACACCAAATCCCAGATGTGCTCGTCAGGCTCGACGCCTCCAAAGGCAGGCATGCCGCTCCAGCGGATTCCATTTTTGACAACCCAGAAAATCTCTTGATCGGAGTAAGATTGAGAACCGCGCGACGTCAAATCGGCTGCGCGCGGGTACATCCAGCGTCCCGCGTCCGTGGGATCGTGACCACTGAGCCCGTGGCAAGCCGCGCATTCCATGCCGAAGAGCTTTCCTCCTTGCTTGAGACCCTCCACCCGATCCAGCGGCGGCGCCGGAACTCCGCCGCTGCTTCGCCGCACGAGATAGTGCTTCGCTTTGGTCGCGAAGAACGTTTCCGTTCGCCCCGGTTCCGAAAGCGCACTCAACGTAAAACGCGATGCTGCGATGGCAGCGACCAGAACCAGCACGCCAACTCCGGCGATACCAAACCTCTTGATCGGCGACGTTTTAGAAAGAAAGACCATGATCTCAACGCAAGATAAGCAGGATCGACCGAACCAGCCGCGATCTGCCTGATTCCTATGAGCCCGGTTCGATGTTTGTGATATGAATCTTTTCGCCCGCCTTGTCGAGCGTACCGGTGACCTTCACGCTCTGGCCTGCAAATTGCTTGACCTTGCCCTGGTCGTCTAGTTGATAGGTTTTCTTTGTAGCCGAGTCATAAAGCACGTACTTGGCGCCCATCTGTATGCAAATCTCAGAGCACATCTTCTTAACCGCCGGGTCGCCGGGGTCCTTGCCCCCCAGGCCTACCTTCTTCACCATCCCCGCATGGGAGCCGTCCATGGCGCACTGAGGGTCGATAATCTCCCCGCGGAAGATTTGATCGGTTGCTGCCGAGAAACTGATGACGAATGCCAGCACCGCACATAAAGGCAACCACACGCGCAGTCTCATTGGAATATCCCCTCCGATGTCGCTTTCGACCTTTGATTTCCGCGCCATTTCTGTTCATCGTTTCTAGTACGTCTGCCGGGTTAGATCGAATCCAATAAACACGGCCGACGGCTTGTCTGCGCCCGGCTGCTGGAGAAATGTGGCGTTCGTCCCAGCGCGATTAGAAACGATTGTGCCCGGGCTATTGGTAAATCCCAGCGTGAATGCATGTCTCCAAATTTTCTTCTTGATGCCGAATGAGAAGGGAGAACGATGAATGCCCAACTCCGGGCCATTCATTAAGGTAGGAATGGCCTCCGCGACAAGAGCAACGGTTGGCCGAATATCGACCGCTGCACCCACTCCTAAAGAAAAAGTGTTCTCGCAAGGATGCACGTTAAACGAAGGGTCGACGCCGGCGGCGAACGGAAGCGAACAGGACTGCTGCGGCATGGGGTCCTGGAGAGCACCGCCAGGATTCTGCAGCAGAGGACGATTATGAATGGAAAAAGTCGGGACGGCATACAACTGAGCACGGTGACCAAGGCTGCGGGAAAGTGCCAGTTCGATGTTCTCCGTGAAATTTGCGGAGAAATCGTTCTGTCCGTCGACCGAGAATCTCAATGCGGCGTTGAATGGCTTACCGTCACTTTCATCGAGAAAGTTATAAGCGGCCATCAGTTCGATGGGGCGCCCGATGATGCTGGGTGAGCGGTACGCCATGACCGACAGCTTCGAGGTGACGCCGTACCGAAAGCCGAACGAAGAGATGGAGAAGTCGTCCAGGCCGAACAGAGTATCGCCTCGGCCCGTGCCCTTGAATGCCGCCTCGTATGGGAAGCGATGAGTGAAATTGATGTACAGGCCATGGCGCTCGAGACGGCGCCCCGTGGGAAGACTGAAGACCAAGTCGTCTCCGGACGTATAAATGTGAGCATTCTTATTTTCCGCCGCAGGCGCTGACGGCGCTGAGGCTTGCGCTCCGCTGCCGGCTTTGGGCTGTGCAGCACTTGCAGTTTCCTTGGAAGAACTCGACCCCGCCTCTGGCGACGCTTCGTTACTTCCCTGGAACGCATCCGGCGCCACGGACTGGGGCGTTTCGGTTTCCCGGATTGCATGAGTCGCAAGGTCCACTAGGTATTGGCGTCCGTCGCGCTCGACGAATACTTGCGAGGTCGATCCTTCAACAAATGAAATGCCCAAATCACTGGCTGCTGCGACCGTGGCCGGCACGTCACCTGAATGAGTGGGGGACTTGTTGCCGTTCTCGTTAGGTCCTTGAGCAAGCTCGAGCTCGGGCAAAGTCAAGGCCAGCATCACGAGGACCAATCTCGACCACTTACTCAGAGGACTCTTCCACCACATGGGGAATTGCTCCTTTCCTTCACTCTTCAAAGTCTTGAGAACTCGACAATTTTCCAGAGCTACGGCTCCGTCCGGTCGCTACGACCGGTCCCCGCAGCCCTCTCACGCGTTCAACCCTGGGCCCGCCCGGACGTGTTTTCTTCCGGAGGAACAAATTTGTAACCCACCCCGTGCACGGTCTGCAGATAGACAGGGTGTGCAGGATCTTTCTCGATCTTCTGCCTCAGCCTCGCGATGTGATTGTCTACCGTGCGCTGGCTGGAGCGTTCCTTCTTGGGCCACGCGGCGGTCATTAACCTCCGCCGCGAGATCACCAGTTCCGGCCTGGAAACCAAGAACTTCAGCACTTTGAACTCCTGCAGAGTGATCCCAACCCGCCGCTCCGCCCGGCAGAGCTCCATTTTTCTGAAATCCAGAGAGATCTCGCCGAATTGCGCCACCTGACTAATTCTCCTGGCTTGAAAACCTGTCATGTTCAGTTTTTTGCCGTGCCGTGAAATCAATCTCGTGGCGTAAGATAGCGCTGGCGACGCGACGGACTTGTCACGAACCTGTCACATTTTTGTTAAGTCTGTGTATCCAGCTACGCGCCGATTTCGTGCGAACCGACGAGAGAACAAAGAGACCTCGGCCTGGCGGCTGGCGGACACACCGTGGAGACAGCAAAGCACTTCCTGCAGCTTCTGGAATGCCATCCAGTGCGTCCGCGTTCCGTAGTTTGTTAAAGTTACGTTTAGCAGTTCCGCTTTTGCGGCGGTAACGCGGGCTCAATTCCCGCTGGTGACGCCGAGCAATCGCGCTGACTTTCCTGCCGTCATGAAAGGATCTTCCGATGAAACGTTTACTGCGAGCACGCCTTACGCTCTGGTTGATGATTGCGATGGCGGTCTCGTGCGCCGCACAGACCGCAACTTCTACGGCTTCTTCCGCGGAGTCAAAGGCGGACGCTCAGGCGCTGCACTCGTTTGCCGCCATCCATCCCATTGACGTTCACGTTCACGTCTTCAAGACGGATCCGGCATTTCAAGCGATGCTCGAACGGCTGAACCTGAAGCTGTTGAACATCCTGGTAATGGATGACACCAACTCAGCCCGCAAGCAGCTGCGGCAGCAGGTTGATGACGCGCTCGCGTTGGTGCGCTCCAGTCGTGGTCATGTCGTTCTGTGCACCACGTTCGATCCTTACAAAGTAGATGGTCCTTCGTTCGATGCCGACGCCATTAAGCAACTGGATCATGATTTCGCCGAGGGCGCGGTCGCGGTGAAGATATGGAAGAACATCGGGATGGAAATTAAGGATCACGACGGCCATTACATCCTGGCCGACGATCCCAGGTTCGAGCCCATCTATCAAGATATTGCGCGGCACGGCAAAACGCTTATGTCACACCAGGCCGAGCCCGACGTGGCCTGGGGACCGCCAGATCCGTCCGATCCGTCGTGGTCGTATTACCAGGAAAATCCGCAATGGTATGTCGCCAACAAACCCGGGTTCCCGTCGAAGCAGATGATTCTTGATGCTCGCGATCACGTGCTGGCACAAAATCCCACTCTGCGAATGGTGGGAGTACACCTGGGCAGCATGGAGAGGAATCTCGACAACATCGCCCGGCATCTCGACAAATACCCGAACTTCGCCATTGATACCGCTGCCAGAATGGAATACTTGATGATGCTGCTTCCGGAAAAAGTGCGCGCCTTTCTCATCAAGTATCAGGACCGCGTGCTCTACGGCACCGATCTGGACCTGAACGCCGATGCAAAAACTGCAGAAGCCCTTGAAGAGTGGGAGCACCGGTATGCGCGAGACTGGAAATTCCTGGCGACCGGCGCGATCTTCACTGAGGAAGGCCGCCAGGTACACGGATTGAATCTTCCCCTGGCAGTGCTCGACAAAATATTCCGGAGCAACGCGATGCACTGGGTTCCGGGGTTGTAAGGTTCGCAAGAAAGAGGTCTTGGGTGGTGCAGCGCTTTCAGAGTGTGCGTGAGAACCAGAGCTTCGACGACGCGGTGGAGTGAAGCGGCAGGTCTTAGCCGCGAAGCGGCCTAAGAATGCAGCCCACGGCGTAAGCCGTGGGTAGAAAGTGGGAAATGAGCCAGCCCCAGCGGGGCGAAAGAGCAGTTTTCACGCACACGCTTACAGCGCTGCGATTGAGTCTTTCTTTTCTCTGGGGGCGTTAGCCCCTGCGGGAACGCGAGGTATTCAGGCGGCTCATTCCGCGAGAGGCTCAACCAGATAAAGATCTCGCCCGGCCTGCTCCACGATCAGAGTGTCCGGGTCGCCCTCGTAATTATCTCGGCGGAAAGTGTGCGGGTCCAGATACTTCAGGTTTACTCGCCGGCAAGTGTCCGCATCGACTGCCGAAGCCAGGGTGATCGAATAGCGCGGCACAATGGTGCCGTCGGCGAGCCTTCGCCCCGCGAAACTCACGTGCGCCAAATGCGCTGCCACGCAAAGGTTCTGCTGCAACTCCGGCGACTGTGCCACGAGCTCCCGGATTCTCTCCAGCGGGGCATAACCGTATCGCTTGATCAACGCCCCGTGCGTCTCAGAGATCGTAGTAAGGTGCGGAGCGAAGATGATCAGCGCGCCGTCCTCTTCGATCACCGGCCCCAGGCGGTAGCTGGCCTTGCCGCCGACCCAGAGATCGCTATAGTGCTTGTCGAGGAGCGCAACGACTCGCTTGTATTTTCGTCCCGTGTATTTGATATGGACCTGGCGACTTACTTCGGCCGCTTTTCGGACAGCCTGGCGGAAGTCTCCACAAAAAAGAGCATGGGTTCGAAGCCGGCTCTGGTCGCGCGTTACGACTGAGCTAAGCGAAATGACCCGCGAGGGCACGAAATCCGCCGCTGCTTCGAACAAATGACGAGTGGGTGTCTCGACTCGGCCAATCACTCTCTCGATGGTCGCCAATGCCCCGAGCCAGTGGGTGGCGTGGGTCAGTTCCGGTCCGGCCACGCCGGGAAAGAAATATTTTGCTCCGCCGGAAAAACCGGCAACCTCATGCGGAGCCGTCGTTCCGAAGATCAGAACCGTATCGTAGAGCCCAGGGGCCAACAGGCGATTGACTTTCAACTCGATCGGCCTGTCGATCAAACCGCCGGTAATCTGATTCAGGCGGGCAGCACTCAAGACACCGATCGTCACCAATTTTTCTGGATCGGCCCAATCGTGATCAAAGATGTGACTGAGTCCGGGAACCTGTGTTGTTCCTGGAGCCCCGATCTTCGTCCGCTTGTCCTCATCGTTCATGGGCGCGTGGGTGCCTTGCGCGATGAGAGCATCAAACTTCGCAATCTTTCGATCGGCCAGGATCCGGACCGCCAAAGGGAACAGAATATCGGTGTTATCGTCGCGTGTCTTATCCGCCACGATGGCCAAGACCGACGATCGCGGCGAGATGCTGGACAGGGCTTCGGAAAGAATGTCGCGCAGGTCGGCTGGACCGAGATCGAAATCCGGATGCCCCTTCCCAGTCATGAAAGCCGCGGGCGCGGATACGATGCTCATTTTCAAAGCTCCGGGTTGGAACGAAATCGCCTTGTCAGCGCTGCACGCGCGCCGTGCCGCCCTGTGCAAAGGACCGCACTTGCTCTAACGTCGCCATGGTCGTGTCCCCGGGAAAAGTCGTAAGCAGCGCGCCGTGGGCCCAGCCAAGTTTCATCGCCTGTTCCGGTGCCTCCCCGGCGAGAATCCCATAGAAAAATCCGGACGCAAAACCGTCGCCGCCGCCGATCCGGTCATAAACGTCAAGCTGACATTGTGGAGACAGGCAAGTCTGGCCGTTAATCCATGCCACCGCGCCCCAGCCGTGGCGATTGGACGAATGCACTTCGCGCAAAGTTGTGGCAATGATCTTGATGTGAGGATGCCGTTCGAGGACCCGATCAATCATCCCCAGGAAGGCGTGCGGGTCAAGTTTTGACGTCGCGGCCGTCGCCGGACCGCCGATTCCAAGCCCTTTCTGCAGATCCTCTTCGTTGCCGACGAGAACGTCGACATGCTTGAGAATGCGCCCAATCACTTGCCGGGCGCGCTCCTCGCCGCCTGAGAGATTCCACAACTTCTCCCGGAAGTTTAGATCGAAAGAAACAACCGCGCCGGATTTCCGCGCCGCCTGCATGGCCTCAATGATCAGCTCCGCGGTGGTATCAGAAAGAGCAGCGAAAATGCCTCCGCTATGAAACCAGCGCACGCCCGCGCCGAAGATGGCGCTCCAGTCAAAATCACCTGGCTTGAGCTGCGCCGCCGCTTCATTCGCCCGGTTGTAAAAAACTACAGGCGCCCGCACACCGTGTCCCCGGTCGCTGTAGACCGCGGCGATATTGGGGCCGGTGACGCCATTGTGCGGGAAGTTCTTGTAGAACGGGGTCACTCCCATGGCCCGAACCCGCTCCGCAACCAGATCTCCGATGGGATACTTGACCATCGCCGTGACCACTCCGGCACGCAGGCCGAAACAGTCGGAGAGGTTGGCGGCCACATTGAATTCACCGCCGCTCACATGAATCTGACACTGGTGCGCCTTGCGAAAGGGAATTATGCCCGGGTCGAGCCGATGAACCAGCGCGCCGAGAGCCAAGAAGTCCAGCGCCGCCGAATCACGAATTGCGAGACCGTAGTCCATTGCCATTTCCTTGGGGAAACAGATTCATCGATCCCACTCTATATAGATTTGGTTGAACAAGTCCACGAGAAATATAAGAGGCGCTGGCGTGTGCAGAGTCTGAAGGAGCGGCTACGCGCTGGGCTCGGCGATCGCCTTTTTCAACTGGACGGTAGCGTTGCTGATCAGCGGTTTCGCCCAGAAACCAACGCTCAGCACGCAGCCGAACGTGAGATAGAGAAAACACAGGCCGGTCCGCAAGCCAAAGTGATCGCCAAGGCGGCCAATGATGACCGGGCCCACGGCGCCGCCCATGATTCCCGTGCTCAGGATGCCGGTGAACGGCCCGTGATGCTCCGATACCGAATTCAGCGCCAGGGAGACCAGCACGGGCCACATGATGGAAGCAAAAAGACCTACGCACGGGAAAGCGTATAGAGCTACCCGGGATGGTCCGAATAAAGCTGCGGTAAGGCACAGCAACGCCCCGGCAGAGAATCCAATCAGCACTTTGCGACTGTCGAAAAGTTTCAGCAGCCCCATCCCGATGAAACAACCCGCCGTGAGCAGCCCCCAGAACCAGGATACCGCCGCTGCGCCCGTGGTGTGCGGGTCGTAGCCGTGATACTTCGACAGGAATTCTGAGATCCAGTCGGACGTGCCCTGTTCGCAAGCGACATAAGCGAACACGCTGAGAAAGAACAACCACACGATCGGCTTCCGGAGCAGTTCCGTATACATCTGCACCGAGCCGGCCCTCTCGTCCTCTTTGCGCTCAACCTTGGGAAAGTTCAGACGCATGATGACCAGCACCATGATCACAGTGCAGACGGCAAAGATCCAATAGATGGAGACCCATGGGAGATTGGCTGGGGTGATGCGGGCGAGAACGCGCAGAAAAACATTGCGAGGCTGGGAGTTGTGACTTAGGTTCTCGACCAGGTAGGAATAGACTCTCGGACTGCCAAACGATGCCAAACCAAAAACCAGCTGGGCGAAAGCAGAGTTGAACGCAAAATGTTCTTCTCCGCCAGACACGCGCAGCAAGGGGTTGATGGCAACTTGCAGCGTGGCCATCCCGGCGCCGGTCACAAAAAGAGACGCAATCGCGACTCCATAGGCGGGGAACAGGGCGAAGCTGAGCGTTCCCACCGTCCCGGCCAGAAACGCGGCTATCATTACCGGCTTCTCGGAGTATCTCTCCACCCAGAAGCCGGCGGGAATGGAGATTACTCCGTAGGCAATGAAGAAAGAGAAGGGCAGCAGAGCAGCGGCCGTCAGGCTTACCTGGAAATTGTTGATGATGTCGGGCACAATGGGCCCGAGAATGTTGGTCAGGAACGACATTACGAAAAAGACCAGAAAGACCAACGCGACCATGTAACGGTTTCGTGTCATGCTTTTCTTCCGCCTACTCTGTGGTTGTCACCTTGGTAGCCAACGCGAATTTCCCGGGCTCGCGTCCCGCGCGCGCGGCCAGAGCCAGGGTGATCATCTGAATCGGCAGAATCTCGTAAATCGGGCGAACGCTGCTGCTGTGATCTGCCAGCCGGAAGCAGTCGAGCGCTGCGCCTTCTCCCACAAGTTCCGCGCGACCGCCTTCCTGCTGGATGTCGGCCAGTAGCCGGTGATTCAGATTGCGGGTCCGGTCGTCGCCCGAAAACACAACCACGAGAGTTTCCTCGCTCAACATTTCCAGGGGACCATGCCGGAAGGCAGCGCTGCTCATTCCCTCGGCATGAAAATGATCCGACTCTTTCACGATGAGCGCGCCGGTGCCGACGGCCGCCAACGACGCACCCCGTCCCACCAGGAACAGATGGCGAATGCGATCCAGCCGTTCCGCCAGCCGGTACACGTCCTCTTTCCAGTTGGCCAAATAAGCGTCCACGGCGCCGGAAGCGGGCTTGAGCTCGCGGCGGCTTTGCCTTACATCCCGTTCGCAAAGAATGTCCCCCAGCCACTTCAGTGCCATCAGAGCGGTGACATAGGTTTTACACGAAACCGAAAACTCGCGCCCGGCTTGGGTGTAGAGCGCAGCAGTCGCGTGTTTCCCCAAAGGACTTTCCGGCGTATTGGTTACGGCAATTACGGATGAGCGTTTGCCATTGACCTCGGCCAGGCGGAGCATCTCCACGCTCTGCCCCGACTGCGACACGGCAACGATGAGCGTCTTGGGATCGAAGAAGCGAGTCTTGTAATGAATAAGCTCCGAGGTCTCCACCATGATGGCGGTGAATCCGTGGCCGATCAGTTGCAGATTCAGCGGGTGGAGAGCGTGGAAGGAGGAACCCATGCCAGTCAAGACAATTCGCTGAAACTTTCTGCGATGGAGGCGCGAGGCCAGGTCCAGTAATTCTTTAGACCGGTCCAGACTCTTGAAAGTATTTTCGAGCGCTTGGGGCTGATCCAGGAGATCTTGTAAGTACTCACCCTCGATCACCCTGAGGTCAACGGCCACACTGGCCTCCTTCGCAGGGGAAGCGGTGGTGCCAGACTCGAGCCGCGCCAATCAGGTTCGCATCCTCACCCAGAGAGGCCAGCGTCAGCTCGGTTCTCTCGCAGGGAACCAGGCGGCAACTTTCCCGGACAATCTTCCGCACGCCTTCGAGCAGAAGGTCGGCGCTCTTCATGATGCTGCCGCCCAGCACGATCGCGTCGGGAGTGAAGATCGTCACCAGGTTGGCCAAGCCGAGGCCGAGATAGTAAGTCTCCCGCTCCACCGCCCGTCGAGCAAGCTCATCGCCGGCCCGCGCGAGTTCAAAGATTCGTCTTGCCGTCAGTTCATCCCGCTGCGGATAGTCCGCCGGCGCTTCCTTCTTCATCCATTCCGCCAGGGCGGGACCGGCTGCCATCGACTCCCAACATCCGCGAAAGCCGCACACGCAGGGCGGTCCGGAAGGATCAATCAGGTGGTGTCCGATTTCGGGATGGGAGTCGTCCACTCCGCGATAGAGCTTCCCATCAATAATGAACCCGGTTCCGATCCCCGTTCCCACGGTCACGTACATCAGCCTTTTCTTGTTTCTGCCGGCGCCCCAGCCCGCTTCTCCCAGAGCGGCGGCATCGCCGTCATTTTCCATCGCCGCCTTTACCTGGAAGATTTTGGCCAGATCCTCCACCGGGTTCTCGCCCTTCCAGTTGGGGAAAAAGTTGACGTCGCCAAACTCGCCAGTCAGTGCAAAGAGCGGCCCAGTCGATCCGATGCCGATGCCGGTTACTTGTGTCTTTGCAGCGTGTTCAGTGGCCGTAAGCATCTTCCGGATGTTGTCGAGCGCGTGCGCATAGCCGGCATCGGCATCCGTCGGGAATTCGCGACGTGCCCATACCTTGCCATCGTTATCCACCATGCCTACCGCTATTTTGGTTCCACCGATATCCACCGCTCCGATCAATTTGTTTTCCTCTTTCCCAAGCCTGGCATGACTCAGTTATTTCCAGGCGAACACCGCGCCTTCGTAGGCTCCGATCTCAACTTTGAAACTGGAACCGGCCACATTGATTGCTGAATTTCCCTGTGCTGTAACTCTGGCCACGGAATGAAGCGGCATCGCGGAGGTGACGGTCACGTTCTGAGGTTCACTGGAATGATTGGTGACGATAACATATCCGCCAGCTTTGCCGCTCAGCGCCGCAGCCTCCACCGAAGGCTGGTCACTGTAAAATAGCGGCTTAATGCCAGCCCACTCGCGGAAGGCCTGGTAGATGCGGTGAGTGCTTTCCGGCTTGTCGAACGCCGCCGGCAGATTCGCGAGATAGTTTTCCAGCGGATAAGCGCTCAACAGAGTCTTGCCCGAGCCCACAGTATTAGTAACGAGCGCGGGTCTATTGTCCTGGTCAACGGCGATGACCGTGCCGCCCTTAACTTCCAGAACCGCTCCCCAGGAACGCGGTGAACCACCGGGGATCGAGTAGTGAAATGTGTCGCCGACCTTCAGACTGCCGAACGGAGCCACGATTTTTAGCGTGACTTCGTCTTTGGGATTCGCGTCAACCATTCGTGCTCCGAACAGCGACTCCATCTCTGGAATTGCCGCGTCCGCCGCAACCGATGCGTAGAGCGCTCCGCCTTGCGCCACGTATTGCTTGGCTTTTTCCCAGAAATCAGAATGAACGTGCACCAGGAAACTGTCGGTGCTGGTCAGGGGCGAGGGCATCAGCAGCAGCGGACGCTTTTGCCAATCGTCATATTCCCGCGGAAAATCCGCCTTCAAGCCGGCGCGCCGCGCCAGCACAAAAGCCGACAACCACGAACCTGTAATCCAGGAATTGTCGTCGCTGAAATTCGGTTGCGATTGTCCCGAGACGTTCGCTCCTTCGTCGGTGGAGACGTAGGGAACAATCTCCGGGCCGGTGAGACCAAAATGTGAAAAGTCGCCGTGCGGCTTCGACCACTCGTACGGCACAATGATTCCTGCTTCCGCCGGGGCCGGCTCGATGCCGGCAAGATCAAGCTTGGCGACAGTCTTCTCGAATTCTTCAAACATCTGCCCCTGCGGCCGGTCTTTCCCCTCCCAAGTCGTCAGTCCGAACTGAGTTTCGTGCGGAGAGCGCAGATAGGGGACTTTGTGGAACTGCTCCGGCGCCGCGTCGGTGTAGCACCAGATGAGAAACCCGTTCGCCCCGGCTCCCAGTCCGGAGTAGAGGCTGGCCCGAAGGAATTTCGCGATCTGGTCGGGTTCATATTGCGCCGAAGACGATCCGATCTCCTGCACCATCACGGGCCGTCCGGCACTCCCGGACAGAGCTGTCTCGAAAGCTGACCCGTAGGTACCGCGTTCGGAAAGCATGGCGTCGGGAAACAGCCTGGGAGCGTAAATCGAGTAAGGATGAACGCTGAAGAAATCCGCTTCTGCGCGGAGGTTATCCGACCGAAACGGCCCGCGGCCGATTTCTTCCGAGCTGGTCCCCACGACGATCGGGTGGAGTGAATCAAACCGCCGGATGGACCACGAAAGCAGCCGCGTCCAGTTGATGGCCATTGCATCCGTCGTGCTGTCGGCGGCAATCCAGAAGGGAGGCTCGTCGGTCAAATCCCAGCCCAGAATCGCCGTTTCCTTTCCATAATGCCGCGCCAGCTCCGCCACATGGTCGGTCTCAATTCTGAGCATGTCCGGATCAGAATGCGGGTGCCGGCCCTGGCGATAGGGCACATCCCAATAGGCTTCGCCGACCTCGCCGCCGATCAGCAGACAGGGATGCAGGTAAATGTGATAGCGGTGCGCGAGAGAGATCAGGAAATCGAGCGCGCGAAATGCCTCCGGATTGTAATCGCCGGGCCGCGGCTCAATCCACGCCCACACGAAATCCAGGCGAATCGTGTTGAAGCCGAGCTCGTGCATGCGCGCGAAATCCGCTTCGATCGCCTTTGGATCCCATTGCGTAGGCCACTGCATCGCCGCCTTTGCCGGTACCCAGTTTGCGCCCACGGGAATGAACCGGTGGCCGTCCCGGGAAAAGTAGTTGCCATCCAGATGAACTGCCGGAAGCTTCGCCTCGCCCGCATTGCCAGCAGCCTGACCCTGACCCTCGGGCCCCTCCGGTTTAACCGCCGCAGCCGACAAAGCGCAGCACAGGAGTATGAACATCAGCATGATCGCCGGCATTCTCTCAGAAACAACGCGTATCTTATCGTTCGTCATTTGTGTCTAGCTCCGTGTTTATGAATCAGGTGAACATAAATCGGTCAGGCTCAATTCTAGAAGCTCAGCTTCAGCGCCAACTGCAGTTCACGCGAGGCGTGGACGGTGCTGGTAATCGACCCGGAAAGACGGGTCGGCCGGGCCAACCGGCTTGATCCACTGCTGCGCAGGGAAGCGAGAACTCGGCCGTGTTGAACCGATTGGAAGCCTCGACCCGGAATTGCCGCTTCCTGAGCGCGTTTTCTTTAAGGAGCATATGAACCTCGTATGCATATACGATGTCAAGTGATATTTCCTGGGAAGCTCCTGCCGGCTGGCCTTGATTGCCCGGTGATAATTATGGTAAACGATTGATAATAAGGAAGATATAACTGACACGAAGCGGTCCATAAACCGCCCTTCAGCAGGAGTAAACAGAAGCCATTGCAACCTGATATATACATTGTATACTATGTCGTTAGAGAAGCAGGAGGTTTGGGCGTGCCCTCAGCTACCGCAGTCCCTGATCCAGTCACGATCGAGAAGTTGAGTCTCACCATCGATGCGGACAGCTTTGTTCCTTATTACATCCAGATCGTCGATCAGGTGCGTGAACTCATCAAGAAGAACAGACTGAAACAAGGGCAGACTTTCTGCTCGGAGGGAGAGATTGCCCGCGCTCTGAGGATCAGCAAAATGCCCGTCCGTCAGGCCTTTCAGAAACTGAAGTCGGAAGGGCTGCTGCTGGTCGCCAAAGGCAAGAGGCCGGTTGTCGGTTCCGGACGCGCGCCATGGAACTTTCAACAACTGCGCGGCTTCAGTGAGGAAATGAGGCGTCGCGGGCTGATTCCTTCCGCGCGCTTGCTGAGCATGAGTCTGGAGGATCCTGATCCCGAAGTAGCGCAGGCTCTTAAACTCACGCCTGGCGAACGGGTCTACCGGGCGCGGCGTCTCCGCTCCGTGAATGGCGAGCCGGTCGCGATCGTGACCAGCTATCTTCCGGCACGAATCTTTGCCGGGATTGACAAGCAGGATCTGGAAAAGCAGTCTCTCTATTCCATCTTCGAGCACAGCTACAAACGCCGGTTACAGTGGGCCGAGGAAGTGATCGGAGCCGTGAGTGCCGGATCCGAGGAAGCCGAAGTTCTGCAAACCTCTGCCGGCAGCCCCTTGCTCATCATCCGGGAAACGACGTATGACTCGCAGAATGTCGCCATCGAGTACAGTCTCTCGCTGCTGCGCGGCGATCGCCACACGGCGTCCGTAATCTCAGTGCGAAAGAACTGAACCACGGAAATCCCAATTTCCCCGGCGGCGTCCAGAACTTGTTTCTTGGCCCTGACGGCAGAACCCCTCATGGAAGGGAATCATTCAATCGGCAGAGTCTACAGAAGTCCCGCCGGCCCACAAAGCCGCGCCCCCCGCGATTCCTGCCTCCGCTCCGTAGTGCGCCATCAACAGCGGAACTTCCGCGGCCCGTGGATTCTGGCACCAAATGGGAAGCCGGTTCTTGATTTCATCGAAAAACGGCTTGAGCATGGCAGCCACGCCGCCGCCCATCACGATAACGTCGGGGTCGAGCAGGTCCACAATGTTGCCTAGCCAGATTGTCAGCAACTCGACCGTCTCCAGAAGGATCCCCTTCGCCAAAGGATCGCCGGCGGCGTAGGCCTGCCCGACCATTTCGCTGGTGACGGCGGCGAGATCTCCGTTGGCCAAATCGAGAAGGGTGGAATGGGGGGACAATTCGCTGGCGAGCTTGCCGCGCGCCCGCGCCCCGATCGCCGGACCCGCCGCCAGCGCCTCGATGCAGCCGCGCTTGCCGCAGCCGCATACCGGGCCCCGATAGTCAATGGTCATGTGCCCACCTTCGCCCGCCGCGCCGGTTCGGCCGTAATAGATGTGGCCGTCGAGCACGATACCGGTTCCAATCCCGGTGCCGATGCAAGTGTAGAAAACGTAGCGGTAACCGCGTGCCGCTCCCCAGCGTGTTTCCGCCAGTGCTGCCGCGTTGGCATCGTTGTCGAGCTTCACCGGCACACGGTACTTTGCCGCGATCTTCTCGGCCAAAGGGAAGTTCCTCCAGCAGGGAAGATTCGCGGGATTGACGACTACGCCGGCACGAGGATCCAGCGGCCCCGGCGAACAGATCCCGATGCTGGCAAATCCTCCGCGCGCTGCCTCCGACGAAGACAGGAAATCGATCGCATTCGTAACCGCCTGCAGCGCGGCCTCGGCCGTGCCGTTTGCCTGCATGGGTTGGCGCGCCTGAGTGAGTATGTGGCCCCCAGAGTCGACCAGTCCAACCGCGACCTTAGTGCCGCCGATGTCAACGCCGAGGATCGCGCCTTTCGGGTTTGATTGCTGAGTCTTTGATTTCTGAGTCATGGTTGTGCCGCCGCTGCCGGCTGGGGCATTGAAGGATACTTTATTTTGATGGTCTTGATCTCATACGGTTTCGTGTGCACCCCGACAGTGCCGCCTTGCACGGGAATGCTGGCGACCGGCTTTTCCATCAAGTCAGTTTCTAAGGCCGCGACTGCTCCAGGTGGAAGCTGCAACTTGACCTCGCCCTCTTTGCCCGCCCATTCGTAGAAGCGCAGAACCAGCGAGTCGTCATCTTCGGCCTTCTTCAACGCGGTTACGATGACATTGTCGGATTGTGTCTGCACAAACGAGTGCTCGACTGCAAGATCTCCCTGGTGGTTCCCCGTCGGCAGAGAAATCAACTTGTAGTTCAGTTCATAACCGCGCCGGATGGTGAGCGCGTCTTTCCAGCCTCCGCCATGCGGATACAGCGAGTAGGTGAACTCGTGATGGCCTTCGTCGGCGTGCGGATCAGGCCACTCCGGCGAACGCAGCAGCGACAAACGAAGCACGTTTCCCTTCGCGTCGTACCCATATTTACAGTCGTTGAGCAGGCTCAGCCCATGCTTCGCGTCTGAAATGTCGGCCCAGCGCTGCGCCGGAACTTCGAACTGCGCCTTTTCCGCGGGCGTGTTGCGCGTGGTAGGACGCTCGATGGAGCCGAAAGGAATCTCAAAAGTCGCCTTATCGCTGTGAGCGCTCACCGGAAATGCCACCTTGAGCAGAATGTGCTTCTCATGCCATTCCGCCATCATCTTCACGTCAACCCGAGGCACACCCGCGTACAAGGTGACATCTCGCACAAAAGTGGAATTTTGAAAATGATTCTTGATCTCGATGACGGCCCGCAGCGGCCCGCTCTCGATCAGCTTTACTTCATCCGCCTTGTCCAGGTCCCAGTGTTGATTTTCAAAGTCGGCGTCAACGTTCCAGGCGTCATACTCCTTGGGCTTGTCCACAAAGGTCTGTAACAGATTGCCGCAGGTCGAATTCTTCGGGCCGCCGGTATCTGTTTCTGCCGGCGCGAGAGACTCCGTGCCGCTCCGCTTGTCGAACAAACTGGTCATGCAGCCGGTTTGCGGATCAATCTTCACGCGGACGAATTCGTTCTCCATCTGATCCGCCGTTGCCTTGAGCGTCGTGTGAGGTTTTTCTTCCATCTTCTTGGCGGGGAGTACGAAATACGTCTGATATCCCATTGCGGGAACGTTCGCGAGCAGGAGAAAACGGAACCGGTGGGTATCCCGATCCTCTGAAAGCACCTGCAGTTCAGCAGGCTTTCCTGCGGAATCGACGACTTCAATCGCGGTGGCCGGCGCGGAAAGTTGCGCCTCCACCTCCGTGACTTCGGTGCGCGGCCAGGCCAGCGAATTGAAAATCATCACCGGCGCGCCTTCGTTCTGCGTGTTGACGTGGGCCGCAATTTCGCGGATGGATCCCATGGCGACGTTATTCGCGACCCGGTCCACGTTTTCCAGATTGCGCTTCGCATCCAGATAGTTCACCGCGATCCCCGAGCCCGGCATGATGTCGTGGAAGTGATCAAAGAGCAGATTCTTCCAGGTCTGCTCCATTTCGTCCTGCGGATAAGGCCGCCCGAACAGCAACGCCAGCGAAGCGAACTTTTCGGCGTTCAGCACATTTTCTTCGGCGCGCCGGATTCTGCGCTTGGTTTCGGCCTGCGTCGTGAAGACTCCGCGGTGATACGCGAAATAAAGCTCGCCGTCCCAGGTGGGAACCTGCATGCTGGGGAGTTTCTTCTCCATATCGCTGAAGAAATCGCGGGCGAAACTGAACTGCAGCTTGGGAAACACCGTGTCCGGCGCCCGAAGCTGCTCGGCGTGATCCAGCATGACGCGCGTCGGTCCGCCACCGTGATCGCCCACGCCATACAGGTGCATCATCTCGGGACTGTCGGTGAGTTTCGGGCCGTAAATCGAGGGCATCCAGATCGAGAGGTCTGTACCCAGCGGTTCCGCGTCGATGCCTCCGGCGTAGTCGTGCGGGAAATACGTGAGCAGGCGGCTGCCGTCCGGCGCCTGCCACCAGAACAGTTTGTAGGGAAACACGGTGAATTCGTGCGCCCACAGCAGCTTTTGGGTCACAAAATAATCCATGCCTGACTTCTTGTAGATCTGCGGAAGCTGGTAGTTGTATCCGAACGAATCCGGATTCCACCCGATCTTCACGTCCACGCCGAAATTCTTTTGGAAATACCGCTTGCCCACCAGAATCTGGCGCACCAGCGACTCCCCGTCGGGCATGTTCAGGTCCGGCTCGACCCACATCCCGCCAATGACTTCCCACCGCCCTTCCTTGACCCGCTGTTCGATCTGGTGAAAAAGATCGGGATACTTTTCCTGCATCCATTCGTAGGTGCGGGCCGACGACATGGTGAACTTGAAGTCCGGATACTCGCGCATCAGGTCCAGCACGCTCTGAAATGTGTTGCGCACGACCTCCACCGTCTCGGTCCACGGCCAGAGCCATGCCATATCAATATGCGAATTGCCCACCACACGAATCGTGAACTGCTGCAGCCAGGGCTTGAGCACTTCGAGCTTGGTATGCGCGGCCTTAAGCGAAGCGTCGAAACCGGCTTGATCGCCTTTGTCGAGCAGCGAGAAATCAATAGCTCTGACGGCTGCATCCAGTTGCTGCTCGTGCTGAGCTTTGCCGTCTTCATAAGCCGCGATGATGGGACGTGCAGCAAGGATCTCCGTGCGCAGCAGTTCCGGATCCGGGCGCGCAGGCGGCGGCTCGATAGCGAGCTCACTGTGAAAGAACTCAAACTCCTCGTCGTCTCGAGCCACGACCCGGGCCGCGACCAGGAACTTCTGGCCCGGCTGCGCGTTTTCGGTCAACAGCACCGGCAGAATGTTGTCGTCGTCACCACGATAGAGAACGGCATCGTTCGAGAAGACCGTAATGATCAGGCTGTCGGGACTGCCGAATCGCAGGTCCAGCCGCACCTCGGAACCTTGCGTCGCGTACCCGTTGATCTTCTCGGGAATCTGGATCCAGCGGCGAAACACGCGAGTTCCGGTCCAGTGCTCTTCGTTGGCATGCCCCCCGCCGCCTTCCGAGATATTGTTCACCGTCAGCACGCCCCAATCGGAGTCATTCAACGCGGGATCTTCCGGATGAGGGACATCCGCGTGGGATCGCCAGGTGGCCTCATCCTGGTGCGTGAGCGACTGCAGCTTTTCGATACTTGATTTGAAAGCGTCGGGGACGGCGGAAGTCTGACAGAGGGCAAGAGTGGAGAGCAGAATCGCAAACAGAAGAAAGAGGACAGAACGCTTCATCGAGGATCACCTTTCGCGCCAATACCTATGCAGAGGAACCGAAGATTATCTCTCAACCGGCGTCTGCATGGTAAATCGCTGATTCCACTGCCCCGTGGGATAGGCGGACGGAAGGCCGCAAGAATGGCAGCAAAAATAATGATTCGTGCTATCCAAAAGATGAATCGAACGTCTTACTGATGTTTGTTGACGGAGGAAGTTCCTCCGCTTAGAATGCAGACTCGAATGTCAGATTGCCGCAACTTCCGCGCGACGTACTGTTGCACCTGTTGTTGTTGTCCATTCGTGTGCGCTGGCGCGGGGAGGCTGCTGACCTAAGAATTCTTTCTTAATTCCGGCACTCATACACCCACCGCCAGGCGATCCTGGCGGTGGTTTTTTTGTTTTTCGTAACAAAACAAACCATGACAAATACAGCCACAATGAGCACCACGAAAGAAACCAAGGCTCAGCGAGTCGAGCGGCTCAAGCGCGCCTTCAATCCCTGGGAAGGTCTCGAAGAAATCCGGCGCTTCGCGCGCCAAGGCTTCGGCTCCATCCCTCCTGAATGGATTGGGACCTACTTTCGCTGGTGGGGCGTGTACACCCAGGGCGACGGCGCCGGCGTAATCGGCGGGCAGGGCGGGGAAGGCCGCGCCCTCGAGCGTTTCATGGTACGCATACGGATTCCCAACGGCATCATGACCTCCCGGCAACTGCGAGCGATCTCCGAACTCACCCGCCGTTACGCGCGGGGAATCGCAGACATCACAGTTCGTCAAAACATCCAGTTGCATTGGGTCACTATCGAATCGCTGCCGGAAGTCCTCGAAGGCCTTTGGCAAGTCGGATTGAACACGACCGGCGCGTGCGGCGATGTTGTGCGCAACGTGACCGGCTGCCCGGTCGCGGGCGTGGACGCCGACGAAATCTGCGACGCGTCGCCGCTGGCCCTCGAAGCGTCGCAACTGCTGGCGGGGAACGCGGAGTTTTACAATCTGCCCCGCAAGTTCAAGATTTCGATCGCGGGATGCCGCGTGTGGTGCTCGTATCCTGAAATCAATGATATTGGCCTGACTGCCGTCACCCGCGTCGTTGGCGGCAAGCCCGAGGTCGGCTTCTCGGTGCGAGTCGCCGGCGGCCTTTCGACAGAACCGTATCTGGGCGCGCGCCTGAACGCGTTCGTTCGCTGGAACCAGGTTCTCCCGGTCATCAATGGAATTGTCGAGCTGTTCCGCGACTCCGAGGTTTTGCGCGAGCACCGGGAGCGAGCGCGGCTGAAATTTCTCTTCTTGCGTCACGGATGGACCGCCGATCGTTTCCTCGGCGAACTGCAGGATCGCATAGGATTCCAACTCGATCCTGCCGTCGAAGAGCATCCGCCCGACGACGTGTACCGGGACCACGTCGGCATTCGCCCGCAGAAGCAGTCCGGCTATACGTATGTCGGTGCCGTCGTGCTGCGCGGGCGAATCACGGCAGAGCAAATGCAGGCCGCTGCCGCTCTCGCCGAACGCTTTGCCGGAGGCGAATTGCGGGCCACGACCATGCAGAACCTGCTCATCGTGAACGTGCCCGCGGTCAACGCCGACGCGTTGGCCAAAGAACTGGAAGCGATCGGCCTCCGAGTCGGCGGTTCGCCGTTTGCGCGCGGGGCCGTGGCTTGCAGCGGCACGGAATTCTGCAAGCTCGCCATCACCGAGACCAAGAGCTTTTCGCGCTGGCTGGTCGAAGAACTGGAAGAGCGTCTGCCCGGCTTCGATCAACACCTGAAACTGCACGTCACCGGATGCCCCAACAGTTGCGGCCAGCACTGGATCGCCGACATTGGCATTGAGGGCAAAAAGATCAAAGTGAACGACCGCCTGGTAGACGCCTACTACTTCTGCGTGGGCGGCGCCCTCGGCTTGCATCAGGCTACGGCGAGGCCCGTCGGTTATCGCTGCCCGGCGACCGAGGTGCCCGATGCGCTCGAGCGTTTGCTGCGGCGATATCTCGCAAGCTGTGAGCCGGGCGAAAATCTGCGCCGCTTCTTTGCTCGGCACAGGGACGAGGAATTGCGCGCGTTCCTGGCTGGCGAGGTCGTGGATGCCGTCGCCCGCGATTTGCCATCGACGCAAACTCTGGCACAGGTAGCAGGCGTCGGTGATTAAACGGAATTCGATTTTGGGTGGCGCAGCGCTTTAAGCGCTGCGATAAGGGCTCTCTTTTCTGTGTGGGCTTTGGCCCCTGGGGCACATGAAACTATGGCTACTTTATTTCCCATGTTTTTGAAACTCGAAGGCAGACAGATTCTGGTCGTGGGCGCAGGAAAAGTCGGGGAACCGAAAATCGCGGGCCTGCTTGAGACGGGAGCCCGTCTCCGCGTGGTTGCTCTTCGGGCAAGTGACGCGGTACGAGAATGGGCCCACGCCGGAAAGATCGAGCTCGAATTGCGCGTCTTCTCGCCTGACGATCTGGATGGCGCATTTCTGGTCGTAGCCGCCACGGCTTCGCGGAGCCTGAATGAGCGAGTTCATTACGAAGCGCAGAAACGCGGCGTGCTGTGCAATGTGGTGGATGTTCCCGATCTCTGCGATTTTTTCTATCCCGCCGTCGTTCGCCGCGGCGACCTGCAGATCGCGGTCTCAACGGCAGGTCGGAGTCCATCCTTAGCGCAGAAAATACGCCAGCAACTCGAACAACAGTTCGGACCCGGCTACGCCGCGTGGGTGGCGGAACTCGGCGAGACCCGAAAGCTCATTCTCGCCAGCGATCTCGACCAAGAACGCAAACTCGATCTGCTGCATGCGCTCGCCAGCAGGGAAGCGGTGGAAGCTGCCCTGGCCGAAACGCCGGAACTCGCTGCAAATGGAGAGAGAAGATGAAGGGCAAAGTCTACCTGGTGGGCGCGGGACCGGGTGATCCGGAATTGCTCACAGTGAAAGCGCTGCGCCTGCTACGCACAGCCCAGGCTGTCCTGCACGACGACCTGGTCTCTCCCGAAATCTTGCGGCTCATTCCCCCGACGGCCCAGGTGTACAACGTCGGCAAACGTTGCGGCAAAAAGAAGATCAGGCAGGTGGAAATCAACTTTCTGATGGTTGCCCTCGCACAATCCGGGCTGCGCGTGGTGAGGTTGAAGGGCGGCGACCCGCTTATCTTCGGCAGGGCCCGGGAAGAAATGGAATCGCTACGCCAAGCCAACATCGCATGCGAAGTTGTACCGGGCGTGACTTCCGCGCTGGGTGCGGCTGCCGCGGCGAAGATTCCTTTAACCGATCGCCGCTCATCCTCAGCCTTGGTTTTCCTCACCGCTCATCAGTCCGATGATCGGGCTGACGGGAGCGAAGCGCTGAACTGGACCAAGCTGGCCGGAAGCGGCGCCACGCTTGTGATCTACATGCCCGGTCGGGACTACGCGGCCATCGCCAGGAAGCTCATAGCCGCGGGGCTTGCTCGCGAAACTCCTTGCGCAATCATCTCGCAAGCAACCACCCAGTCCCAGCGAACCAATCGCATCACGATTGCTGAGTTGCTAAGCGCGCCACAGTTGCCGTCGCCCGCGTTGTTGGTCGTGGGCGAAGTCGTGCGCTTGGCCGATCCTGCGCTCATGTTGCAGGAAGTCAGAGTGCCGGCTGTTTCCGCAGCCAGCCCAGCCGCATTTGCAGCGGCGCTGCTCGCGGATTCTCCGGCTCAAGTTGCGAACTTCGGAATCAATGAGGAGCCGGGCGCATGAACCTCGATTTCAGAGACCAGATCGCAGACTTACAGAACGCCGCCGAGAATTGGACCCCGCAGCGGACTCTGGCCTGGGCTTTTGAGACCTTCGGCAACGGCGTTGCCATCTCCTCCGCATTCGGCGCCGAAGGGATGGTGCTGATTGACATCGCTTCGCGCGTGCGCAAGGACTTCCGGCTTTTCACTATGGATACCGAATTTCTTTTTCCTGAGACCTACAGCTTGATGGACCGTATTGAAGAGAGATACGGCATCGCGATCGAGAAAGTGTACCCTGCGCTTTCACCTGAAGAACAAGAGCGCACTCACGGAACGGCGCTATGGAGCCGCAATCCCGACTTCTGCTGCAACCTTCGCAAAGTTGAGCCGCTGCGCCGCAAGCTCAGCGAGTTGAGCGCATGGACGACGAGCATCCGCCGCGACCAGACCTCGGCCCGGGCCAGCGCGCGCAGAATCGAGTGGGACGCGAACTTTGGCCTGGCGAAGATCAATCCCATCGTGGATTGGACGTCGAAGCAGGTGTGGCGTTACATCCACGATCACGATGTTCCCTACAACCAGCTTCACGATCAGGACTATCCCAGCATCGGCTGCACCCATTGCACGCGCGCCGGGCGTTGGCCGGGGTTTGCCAAGACCGAGTGCGGCCTGCACATCATCGAGCCTGCGGCAGACTCAGCCGCCGCCTTCCAAAACTCCGATGGGAGCGATCAAGATCTCTAGGTCAGAATGCCAAAACGAGCGCTAGGAATCGGCCTTCTTAAGGGTCGCCGCCAGCTGCCGCAGAAGTGCAATAAAGGCTGTCGTAGCCACCGAGAGGGTGCGGTCGCGCCGGTAGGCTAGTCCCAGCTCGCGGAAAATTTCCGCGTCTTCCAGATCAATCAGTTTCACTCGCCCGGCATCCACTTCATCGCGGGCAAATGAGCCGCTGATCAGCGATACGCCCAGATCCGCGGCCACGAAACTCTTGATCATTCCGATGCTCGGCAGCTCCATGCGCACCTGCAGTTCCGCGTTGTAGGGGCGAAACAGCTTGTCCAGCATCCTTCGCGTATGCCCCGTTTTGGGGAGCAGAAGGGGATATTTGACGATATCGCGGATCGGCACCACCTTGTGCTTGGCCAGCGGATTCTTGGGACTTACCATCAACATCAGCTTGTCGCGGAAGATGGACTGGATCTTGAGGCTGGGGGATTGGATCGGCAGGGTCAGAATGCCAACCTCTACCGCCCCGTTCTCGAGCTTCTCGACAATCTTGTAGCTGAAGTTGCGGTAGATGCTGATCTGCACCGGAGGATAACGCCGGCAGTACTCCGCGAAAACCTCGGGCAACACGTAAAGGCAGGTCGCCTCATTGGCGCCCACCCGCAGCGTGCCACGGGGCGTACGGCTGTGGTCGGCCACGGCTATCAGCGATTCATCGCGCAGGTTCCGCAGCCGCTCCGCATACTCGTAGAAAACCTGACCGGCCGGGGTAAGTTTTACGGTCTTGCCCGACCGATCCAGCAACCGGTCGCCGTACTCCTGTTCCAGTTGCCGGATTTGCGCGCTGACCGCCGACTGGGAGCGAAAGACTTTTTCTCCGGCGCGCGAGAAACTGCCCTGCTTGGCCACTTCCAGGAACGTGATGAGCTGATCGAAATCCATGTGACGTTGAGCCCGATTATAGCGGAGTCTTCGCTGCCTGAGATTCGCTGACTGCACGTTTCGTGGAGGTCGCGCATGCTGAAATTTCGATGACTTCCATCGAAATTCCGAATGCTGTCCGCCGCACGCCTTGAAGTTGCGCCGCAAGAACCGCCGCCCGAGTTTCGCCCGCGCGCACCGCCAGCATGAACCCCCTGTCGACATCCCCACGGACCGCAAGTCCAAGGTAAGATGACTGGTTAATCTCATGATCCAACTTCCCGATATCCAGGCCGCTCTGGGCAGAATTCGCGCCGACATTCGCGTTTCCCCCTGCCCGCGATCGGAGGCGTTTTCGGCCCTTACGCGCAACACCATCTTCCTCAAACTGGACAACCAGCAACGTACGGGCGCCTTCAAGGAGCGTGGTGCACTGAACAAGTTGCTCACTCTCAACCAGGACGAACGCGCTCGCGGCGTGATCGCCGCGTCCGCCGGCAACCACGCCCAGGGGGTTGCCTATCACGCTGGGCGGCATGGCATCAAAGCCCGTATCTTCATGCCGCTGCCCACGCCGTTGACCAAGGTCTCAGCGACCCGCGCCTACGGCGCCGAGGTGGTCCTGGACGGCGCCAATTACGATGAAGCCTTCGCTAAAGCGGTTGAGAACGGCCAGCGGGACGGCCTCACCCTCATCCACGCCTTTGACGACGACACGGTCATCGCGGGGCAGGGAACTCTGGGGCTGGAAATCCTCGAACAGCATCCCGGTATCGAGGTCATAGTCGCGCCCATCGGCGGCGGAGGCCTCATTGGCGGCATCGGCTGCGCCGTCAAAGAGACCAATCCCAGGGTCAAAGTCTTCGGAGTGCAACCGGCGAAGCTTCCTTCTATGAAAGCGGCGGTAGCTGAAGGCAAGCCCGTCACCCTCAAAGCCGCAACTACGATTGCCGACGGCATCGCGGTCCGGCGCGCCGGGGACCGCACCCTCCCCCTGGTTCAGAAATATGTGGACGACATCGTCACCGTCGAGGAGGAAGAAATCGCGAACGCGATCCTCCTGCTTCTGGAACGGGAGAAGACGCTGGCGGAAGGAGCGGGCGCCGCCGCCCTGGCGGCAGTGCTGAACCGCAAACTTCCTCTGGAAAATCAGAAAGTAGCGGTGCTCGTCTGCGGCGGCAATATTGACGTCACTCTGCTTTCGCGCATCATCGAGCGCGGCCTGGTCAAAGATGGACGCCTGGTCCGCCTGCGCGTTCATCTGCCCGACTATCCCGGCGCGCTGCACCGCCTCACCGGCATCCTCGCCGAGCACCGCGCCAATATTGTCGAGACCGCCTACGATCGCGCCTATCACGGCGTAAATCTCGGCGACACCGCCATCGACATCACCATGGAGACCCGAGGTCCCGACCACATCGCCGAGCTTCTGGCTGCACTCGGAACAGCGGGTTACACGCATGAAAGGATTTTGTGAGCGATCGCCAAGAAATCCTTCTGCTTTGGCGATTTAGGGCTTCGATGCGCTGATGGGACCCGGTCCGGGGCGACACGCGAACACACAGACAAGAATGCCGATTCCGGCTGCTCCCGCGATAATCCATTTCGAGTTCAGCGCAGGTCCGGCTCCAGTGGGTCGCGGTGGCGCTCCGCACAGTTCGGATTCATCGTAGCTACGCTGTTCGCCCTCGTGAACCGTGCCTTCGCGCGATGGCGCAGCAGTCTCGGGCGCGGGCTTGCGATGATCCGTCTCGCGCTCGACGTACACGTCGCCCTTGCGCGCCGCAACCTGAGCCGTTGCGTTCACGTCGGCCACGTCGTATTGCGTCCAGTCGTTGGACACCGGCACGACGGTCAGGCAGTTGACCCGGACCTTGTAGCTCCTGGAGGTTGTCACCGAGACGCCACCATGGTCCAGAACCAGCATGTTGTCCTGAAGTTTGGCCACCGATTCCGGCTGAATCAGAACCGTCGAGCCCTCCAAGCTTAAACTGGCGGAAAATCCCGGCTTGGTTTCCACAAGATCGCCGGTAAAAACCGCAGACGAATCCCGCGCTTCATAGCCATTGACCCATACCCCACCCTGGGTGTGAAGAATGGCCGAAGGAGTCTGTCCCAGCAGTGACAACGGAATAGCCACAACCAGCAACCAACAAACGATACCGCGTGTCACAGATACACTCATCCTGAAGGCACGTCTCTCAACCTGACTGGAAAAATCGTAGCCCGGCGCGCTGCCTTCGTCTATTAGCACTCTGGGTGCATGCTGTAAGGGGATCGGCTCCATTGTCCGGCCCGGATGTCAGCTTGCACGTAGCTTTTGTAAAACTGGTTCGCGCTGGGTAAAACTTTGTAAATCATCAGATTCCGCAGCCTGCGGCGATGTAAAGTAAAGGACGGGGCGTATGAACGTTAAGAGAGCATTTCTTCTGATTCTGGTTTCACTGCTGGGCGCTGGCGGCGCCGGATTTGCGCCGGCGTGTTACGCGTCTTCCTCCGCCAGTCCACAGGCCCAGGGACAAAGCGCGATAGCCAAAAGCATCGGCGTCATAAAGGCGATCAATGGCAACACAATCACCTTGGCGCCGGCTTCCGGGCCCCAGGTCACGGCGACTGTGCAACCCGCCGCGCGTATTCTGCGCCTCGCGCCGGGCGACAAGGATCTCAAGAACGCGACCGAACTCAAGTTGCAAGACCTGCAAGTGGGCGACACGGTTCGAGTGCGCGGCTCAGCCTCTGACGACGGCAAATCGATTGCCGCGTTGGAGGTCCTCGTGATCACGCGTTCGGCCGTCGAGGCGGTAAGCGACCAGATACGCCAGGACTGGCAGAAGCGGGGCATCGGAGGGCCGGTAAGTGCCGTGGACCCCTCCGCTGGAACGGTGACCATATCCATCTCCAGCTTCGCCGGGAAAAAGACCGTCGTGGTTCACACGTCCAAGACCACTATGTTCCATCGTTACGCGCCCGACTCGGCCAAGCCCGAAGATGCCAGGGTGTGCACCCTGCAGGACGTCCGTGTCGGTGACCAATTACGCGCCCGCGGTGACCGCAGCGCCGATGGCGGGGAATTGGCCGCCGAGGAGATCTTTACCGGCAGCTTCCCGTACGTCGAAGGTTTGATCAAGTCGCTCGATGCAAGCGCGGGAGCGATCAGCGTTCAGGATGTGTTGAGCAAGAAGACTGTGCAGCTGAAAATCAATCCGGACTCGCAGCTTCACAAGATCCCAGCCGAAATGGCGCAGCGATTTGCCATGCGCTTAAAGGCGACGCTGCCTCCCGGAACGCCCGGCGCGGCCGCGAACTCCTCGAACACGTCTTCCCCGGCCGGGGCAAATGGACATGCAGCTCCAAGCGGCGCGCCGTCCGGTGTTACGGGCCAGGGCGGCGGGGGCATTGGTGGCGGGGGCACGCCGGGTGGAGGAGCTTCTGGCGGCACGCGCCCGGGCGGGTTCGACTTCCAGCGTTTGCTCGACCAAACGCCTGCAGTTGCATTGGCTGACCTGCACAAGGGTGACGCTGTTGCCATTCTCGCGACTGAAGGCACACCTTCCGGCGGAAGCACGGTCATTAAGTTATTCAGTGGGGTGGAACCAATTCTTGAGGCTGTCCCCAGCGGCAGCCAGGCCATGATGCTCACGCCTTGGAGTCTGGGCGGTGGCGCTCCTAACGGGGACGCCGCGAATCCATAGTAGCTTTGGCGGGACTGAGAATTGTTGGAAGTGAGATTTGTATCAGGGCGGCCTTCGGCGCCTGCCCTGATTCTGTCGGAAGGACAGGCCGAGAGCTCGGAAGGATATGTGTTTACTTTGGGAAACTTCGAGGGATGGAATCACCGAATGAAAGTTATTCAACACCGGCGCTTTTTCGTAACCGTGGCGTTCTTTCTCTTTCTGTCGCTGCCTGTGTCATGGGCGCAGGACGCCTCTGGCTCTCTTCGCGGACAGGTAACTGATCCCTCCGGGGCTGCCATTACCGGCGCCACGGCCGTCATGACGCCCGCTACGGCATCGCCCGTGGTCGCGCAAACCAATGCCCAGGGGATGTACGAGTTCAAGGCGCTGCCGCCAGGGAAATACTCACTCACCGTTGTCGCCCAGGGCTTCACCACCTATGAAAACGACAATGTCGTGGTTGCGGATCAACCCCTGCGCCTCAACGTCCCGCTTACGATCGAAGTGCAGACCCAGAAAGTCCAGGTTTCCGACACCGCTCCCACCGTTGACGTGAATCCTTCGAATAATGCCGGAGCCATCACCATCTCCGGCAAGGAGCTTGACGCTCTGCCCGACGATCCCGACGAATTGGAATCTGACCTGCAGGCGCTCGCTGGTCCTTCGGCGGGGCCAAACGGCGGGCAGATGTACATTGACGGATTTACTGCCGGGCAACTTCCGCCCAAGTCCTCGATTCGCGAAATCCGCATCAACCAGAATCCGTTCTCCTCCGAATACGACAGACTCGGTTACGGCCGCATCGAAATCTTCACCAAGCCCGGCACTGATAAGCTGCACGGGCAGTTCATGGTGAATGGGAATGATTCTGCCTTCAACTCGCCCAACCCTTTCTTGGGTGCCGAACCGCCCTACTATTCCACCTTCTACAACGGAAACATCGGCGGCCCTATCAACAAGAGCGCTTCTTTCTTCTTCAACATCGACCACCGGAACATCAACGAGCTCTCCGGGATCAACGCGGTTGATCTCGACTCGTTGCTGAACGAGCAGCCCGTTGTCGGATCTATCGCCAATCCCCGCCAGCGGACCAATCTCAGCCCCCGCCTGGACTGGGCACTCACCAAGAACAACACATTGACTGCGCGCTACCAGTACTGGCGCAACACCGAGACCGGCGATCTCGGCAGCCAGTTCGATCTCTCATCCCTGGCTTCCACCTCCAAGGAGACGGAACAGACGGTGCAGATCAGCGACACGCAGGTGTTCGGCTCCAAGATCGTCAACGAGACGCGCTTCCAGTACAACCGCGATTACACCAGCGAGAACCCGATCGACTCGAACCCGACCGTGAACGTGTTCGGCAATTTCACCGGCGGAGGCAACGGTGAGGGCAACCTCAACGACCGGGACAACAATTACGAGTTGCAGAACTATACCTCGGTGATTCATGGCAATCATGTTCTTAAATTTGGCGGCCGGTTTCGCGACACGCGGGATACGAACTATTCAACCGGCGGGTTCAATGGCACTTTCACGTTCTCTTCGTTGACGCCGCCGCCGTCCCCGCCGCCGTGTTCCCTAGGAGGCAATCCGGCTTGTCCGATCGCCTATTACGACGCCTTGCAGGCAATCAAAACGGGGACCACTCCCTACGCAACCCAATTGACCTACACGACGGGCCCGCCCACCGCCTCAGTCAACTACTATGACTTCGAACCCTACGTTCAGGACGACTGGCGCGTGCGGCCGAACATAACCCTCAGTTACGGCCTTCGTTTCGAGACCCAGAACGCCATACACGATCACGGCGACTGGGCCCCGCGTCTGGGATTTGCCTGGGGAGTGCGCGGCCGCAGTTCGCCTCCGATTGTGGTCATTCGGGGAGGCTTCGGCATTTTTTACGATCGCTTTCAATCCGGACAGATTCTGGAGGTGGAACGCCTGAACGGCACTCCCCAGGGACAACAGCAATTCATTATCAATAATCCGACCTGCTTCCCGGGTGTGGACGTTGCTTTCACGGACTTCTCAAGTTGCGGCGCTCCGACCTCTTCCACCTCCAACGTTTACCAGATCAGTCCCAGACTGCACGCTCCATATACGATGCAGGGTGCGATCAGCGTGGAGCGCCAAGTCACGAAGTCGGCGACGGTATCGGTCACTTACTTGAATTCTCGCGGTTTCGACCAGTTCCTCACCATCAATGCCAATGCTCCTTATCCTGGCACGCCATGCTATTTGACGGGGTGTCCTCCGGTGAGCGGGCCCATCATTTACCGATATGTCTCTGAGGGGAATTTCACCCAGAACCAGCTCATCGCGAATTCCAATGTACGGATCGGCTCGAAACTCCAGTTGTTCACCTACTACACCCTGAACTACGCCAACAGCGATGCCTCCGGTGTTTCGAGTTCTCCCACGAACTCCTACAACATCAGCCAGGACTACGGCCGGGCCTCGTTCGACGTCCGGCACAGACTGTTTCTCGGCGGCAGCATCGCCTTCCCCTACTTGATTCGTCTGAGCCCCTTCATGGTGGTCAGTTCCGGCTCTCCTTTCAACATCACGACTCCCATTGATTTGAACGGAGACCAGGTCTACAACGACCGTCCCAACCTGGTCTCAACCGCTACCTGTCCTTCGGGAACCGCGCCGCAGGGCACGGTGTACTGCACCCCGCTGGGAACGTTCGACGCGGCGGGAGCTACCGGTAGGCTTCTCCCCATCAACTACGGAACCGGCCCCAACCATTTCGTGATGAACCTGCGCCTCACCAAGACCTTCGGCTTCGGTGCGAAAGTAAAGGGCAACAATGCCGCTCAGGGAGGTGGTCCCGGCGGTGGGCGCGGGGGGCCTCGCGGCCCGCTGTTTGGCGGCGGGGGTGGACCGGGGATGATGTCCTCCAATTCCGACCGCCGTTACAACCTCACGCTGGGGGTGGGCGTGCGTAACGCGTTCAACAACGTCAACGTCGCCAACCCGAATGCGGTTCTGGGCTCGCGTCTGTTTGGCGTTTCCAACGCGCTTCAGGGAGGACCGTTTTCGCAAGGTTCGGCGGCGAACCGCCGTCTCGACCTGCAGGCCACGTTCAGTTTCTGAGTGCGGGCATCGCTCCAGCCATATCGCGGATTGGCGTTTCGGGTTATGCTGGATTCAGCAGCGTTCACGCAGTTTCCGAAGCTTAAAGGTCCCAGGAATCGATTGGCTTTTCTCCCAACTACCAGGCGGAACTTTATTCGTCTCGCAGCGGCCGCTGGAGTCGCTGCCATCGCTGTCGATTCCGCGCTGATCGAGCCCAATCGTCCCAGAATCGTGCGGCGGGAAATTACCCTGCGGCGCTGGCCTGCTCGTCTGGACGGGTTCACCATCGCGCTCCTCAGCGACTTCCACTACGATCGCTATTTTTCCGAGCATCCTCTTCACGCCGCGGTCAAGATGGTCAACGGTCTTCATCCCGACCTGATCGTCCTTACCGGAGATTTCGTTTCCGTGCCGCTGTTTAGCGATAATCAGGAAGGTGACCATAAGGCAGCCTTTGCCGCCGAACCCTGCGCTCGCCTGCTGTGGCAGATGCAAGCTCCTCACGGTTTGTGGGCAGTCCTGGGAAATCACGATTATTACACCGACGCGAATGTGGTGACGGACGTCCTGCGCAGTCAGGGAATTCAGGTTCTGGCCAATCAATCGGTCCCGATTGAAGCCGGCGGAGCACGATTCTGGCTCGCTGGTGTCGGCGATGCCATAGCCAGGACGGCCAACCTGGATGCGACTCTGCAATCGGTACCCGACGAAGCCACCATTCTGCTGGCCCACGAACCGGACTACGCCGATCACGTTGCGCAGTATCCCGTGGACCTCCAACTCTCCGGCCATTCCCACGGAGGTCAAGTGCGCGTTCCCTTCATGGGTCCCCTTTATCTGCCCGAAATGGCTAGGAAATATGTCTGGGGGCTTTATACGGTCGGCAGGCTTACTCTCTACACCAATCCAGGCCTGGGGACCGTGGGAGTTCCGGTCCGCTGGAATTGCCCTCCGGAAATTACGCTGCTGAGCCTGCGCCGTGCCGCCGGTGGGTAGGCCAGGGAAGCGGGCCGTCACTGACTGGCTGTAAGTGGCCGCTTCTGATGTGCAACCGCTTGCACAAGCGCGGAATTAGTGGATGATGTTATCTATGTAACATACTGATAAATAACGATATACATCATGTCATGATGGGCCATGGATTTGCGGCACAGCCTAGCTGGTTTCGTACTCAGAAGGAAGCGTACGACTTATGCCTGGTCGCCTCTGGTCCTCAGTCTTGATCTTGGTCATAGCGGTGTCGGCTTCTGCGGTCAGCACTCCTCCAACGCGCTTACAGGCCTTGGAACGGCGCGAACTCCAGGTTTCAAGGGCGCTCGCCCGCGCTGAGCAATTTGTCAACGTGCCCCACAGTAGCTCACAGCCGGCATGCGAGGACGTTCGGCCGCCGCAGCCCCTGACCACGCCTGACCCTCTGTTCACTTCTTCCAGCCAGGGCGGAAAAGTCAAAGTGAGCTTCATTGTCGGTACGGATGGCCGCGTCCACAGCCCGTTGATTCTGGAGAGCGCGGGCCTGGCCGGCGACCGCCACATTCTCGAGACCGTGCGCACCTGGAGATATCGTCCGGCAACGTGCAACGGCGTCCCCACCGAAACCGAAGGCAAAATCGAGTTTTCCAGCCGGTAGGACGATCTGCTGGACTAGAATGACCCGAAAGGCTGGGTGATTCGATTCGTGGACAAGGACAAGAAGCTTCCCAAACATAGCGTGCCGCCTCCTGAACCGGAGCCGGAGAGCCCTTCGCATCTGGAGGAATTCTTCCGCAGCCTGCAGCCTGAAATGCGGCGTCCCAAGCCCGATCAGAATGCCATTGCCGCCGCCATGGAAGCGGCACAGCGTCTGGCCACCGAAGGCGATGCGGAGCAGGCAGCGGAGGACGCCGCTCAAGGGATGACAGCCGATTCCAGTGCAGCCGTTTGTCGCGTTTGTGGCCACCGCAATCGCGCCGGCAACCGGTTTTGTGCCATGTGCGGAGTGGCCGCGGGCGAAGGGGAGACCACAAGGACGGCGTGGGCTCCAGAGGAAGAGGGTCCGCAGAGGCCTGCAGGCGGCTCCGGCCGGGCCGCGCTTGAGACGCATCACTACCACCATCATTATCACCACCATTACCTGCCGGGAGACTACGAAGGCGCAGCTCCGCGCGCGGGCCAGGATTCGGCACGGCAGGATTCGGCGCGGCACGATCCTGCGCGGGAAGACAAGATGCGGCCGAACGCCGCCCTGCGCGGCGACATGAGCCGTGCCGAGGCCGCGGTCCGGCGCGTTACGCACGAGTGGGTGCTGGCGTGCAACACCAAGCACCTCGACGACCTGCTCGATCTCTACGTGGCTGACGCGCTCGTCCTGCGGTCTAACTATCCTCCGGTGCGCGGCGCGGCCGCGGTCCGGGAATTCTTCTTTGGCGCGCTCGACGCGGGGTTGGGAGAAGTCGAGGTCGAGCCCCTGCGCGTGGAAGTCGTGGGTGACTTCGCCTATGAAGCGGGACGGTGCAAGGCGCTGGTGCCGGGCGCGACCGGCAAGCGGCGGGAAGAGCGCGGCAAATATCTGTGGGTGTTTGCGCGGCAGAGCAACGGGGAATGGAAACTGGCCGCCGATTGCTGGTCGAGCGATCTGACGCTCACCATGATGGAATCCGATGTTCCGCCCAGCGCGGGAGTGAAAACGCGAGAGCCGCGCAAGGGATCGTAATGGATTCTGGGTGGCGCAGCGCTTGAGCGCTGCGGGAGCCAAATCCACCGGAGGTAATTATGAAATGGTGGGAGTTCATTAAAGACCCCAAGCACTCTCAGGCAATCATCGCTATGCTCACTTTGGTTATTGCACTTACCAGCATTGGCTACGTTTTTGTCGCGTCGAAACAATTGGGTGCCATGAAAGACACGCTTAAACTGGAGCGCCCGTGGATCGGGCCAACTGGTAGAAAACTTGACGTCATGAATACCGCTAACTCGCAAGGCAAACAAATCTCCAGACTCGCGGGAGTCGACTGGTACTTCCAAAATGGGGGACGCAGTGCTGCTACCCAAACACGCATTAACATTGTCATAAAGCTCGGGCCACAAACCCCCGAGACCGTGTTTATGCCCAGAGACCAGCTTCCGAAGAATGCTGCCTGTGAAAAAGGGGAGTTGGATAGCAGTTTCGGAAATTTCACAGTCATTCCTGCCATCCCGAACACTTCTTTCCACGCCATATTCGCCGATTCCAATATCCCTAGTTCTATAGAGGAACTTCAAGCTCGCGGGCAGAATCTTTGGCTCGTCGGATGTGTTGACTACTCCGATTCCTCGCTCAGACCGTGGTTCAGGACCAATGTCCTGGAGTATTGGGACGCGAAAACCAACTCCTTTGCCCTGTGGCAAACGGGCAATGACGCACGCTAGCCCTGTCACGGCAACCGGAAGTACGCACAAAAGTGCGTACGTGCGATAACTACCTAATTCGCGTTGTGCCCGCCCAAATCCTCACGAGATGCCCTACAGCCTCACGCCCAATTTCCCCAGATCTTCTCGCAACTGCTGCAGGCTCTGCATTTCAATGGTCTGCATCCCCAGCTTGGCCGCGCATTCCAGGTTGAGCGCGCGATCATCAATGAAGCAGCAGGCCTGGGCGGGAATCTGGGTCATCTCCAGCGCCAGGCGGTAAATGTCGCGCTCGGGCTTGCGGAATCCGACGAAGCAGGAACTGACAAAAAGACGGAAGATCTGGCGCAGTCCGCACTTCTCAATGCGGTAATAGTTGAGTTCGCGGGACTCGTTGTTGATCGTGCCCAGGAAGTACTTGCGGGAATCGCTGAGCTTTTGCGCGAACTCAATCACTTCCGGGAACGGTTGCGACAGCGAGAACATGAAATCGCGGAAGGCATCGCGCGTAAACGGCCGGCTGCGATAGAAGACGGTGCGGTCAAGATACTCATCGAGGGTCATCTTGCCGCGCTCGAACGACGAGACCACCATTTCGTGACGGTCGTGAAACTCTTCCTCATCCAGCTGAAAATGCGCGAGCGCGGTGATGCGCTGTGCGCGGTCCCAGGCGTTGGTGAGCAGCACACCGCCGACGTCAAAGAAAATAGCGCGAATGGCAGGCAAGGGCAGTCCTCTCCTAGGAGAATTCTCAGAGAATAGAGTGTAGATGAAATCGTCGTCGCACTTCCTTCAGAATGCGTATAGGTTTTAACAACATCCTCAGCCGACCAATGCAGGCGTCATTCCGAAGGCCCGCGTTTTCTCCAGCGGGCCGAGGAATCTGGCGCGTAGTATTTCCGACCCTTACTTTCTAGGTCGCAGGCGCGAGGCGGCTGCATTCCTGCACTTTTGCCATGAGATGGCCTAATGCCTGTAAATACTGGTATCCGGGTGATAGTTGCGCCAGTCGAACCAATAGTCTTTAAAGGCCGGGACGCGATCGAGGCACTTGCCCTGCGCAGATCCCGACACGGCGCAGCCCTGGAAGTTCCATTCACTGGCAGTCGCGGTGTCGAGCAGGGCCCAGTTCTTAGGAGCGGCTGGCGCGGCGGCTTGAACGGTGAACGGAGGGTTCGGTACCGCGGCTGGAGGTTTCGTATGCGTGCACTCGCCGGCGGGCTTCGTTTTCGTTGATGCGTTTGCCGGCGTGGCGGCCGGTTCGCCCTCCTCGCCTTTCAAGAAAAACTCGGCATCCTTGCCGTCTATGCGGCTGACGAAAACACGGAACGACTTGCCATCCGGCCCGAGCACAACCAGCAACGGCGTGCCCTGCAGGCGGTCCACCACCGGAGATTGTTTCACCAGCGTGTCCCAGGGGTAGGCGCGGCTGGCATCGGCCATAGCCACGCCCACCACGAGGCCGCGCGATTTCAACTCTGTTCCCGGAAAGCTGATGACCACCTTGAGCTTGGCCACTTCCGGCTCCCAGTTGCTCTCGTACTCTTTGGCGTACTTCGGCACCGGGGCGAGCACCTTGCCGCCGGAGACTTCCGATTTCCACTCGCCGAAGGTCAGTTCGTCGCTGGGGACGAGTTCGAGCGTACTTCCTTGCATGGGGCCGTAAATGGCCTTGCCCGTGATCTGCTGCCACCACGTGCTGGTTTCTTTGTCGCGCATGAGGAAGTTCTGGTTGTTGATGCCGGCCAGATAGAAATGCAGCACCTTGCCGTTCACTGACCGTCTCCACACCAGACCGGTGTGACAAAGCGTTCAATAGGTGACGACGACGGGCACGCCCTCGACGACGTCATTGAGGATGTGGTGGTAGGCCATGGCGCGGATCGGATAAGCGCGGGCATCGTGGCCGTAGCGGACGGCGATGATCATCTCGGCGGTATCAAGTTTGCTGTCCGCCTCCGCTTCGAACTGCGGGCTGTCCACGGGGTGGAACATCCACTCGAAGTAGTTCAGGCGAGACATGACGGCAGAGAACGCCACCAGCACCATCACCGAGGCGAGGACGATTTTCCGGAATCTGCTGGCGGTCTGCCACAGCACGAGCACAAATAGAAGACAGATGAGAGCGGCACACAACGTGACCCAGGGAGCGCGCTGGCGCAGGGCCATAGCCAGGGCTAGCGCGGCGGGAGTCTGATGCCGGAAGGGCCGGATGATGAAAGCCGGAATGAAGAACCATCCGATGGCCGCCAGGGCCGACAGCAGAAAGATCAGCCATGGGCCGGTGCTGCGAGAAGGGGAGTACATGGAATGATTTGGTAATTGGAAGATTTAGTAATTGTAATTGAACTTCTCAGCGCTCCTGATTTTCAATTTACAACATTACCAAATTTCCCAGTTACCAATTCCGTCGATTGTACCGAAGTTGGCCCAAGAAAAACGCCCCGGCATCGCGGATGCGAAAGCCGGGGCGGTTGGTTTCGTGCCAGACGTTTATTGCGAGTTGGGGGTGAAATTCTGGTGATAACTCAGGTTCACGATGTCCTGGAACTGGGGCGTGGCCGGAGGCAGGTTGGCCGGGTTCAGGAACAGAACGTCAAAGTAATAGTCGCGGGTCGGCGGATTGTACACCACCGTGCAACACTTGAACGTGCCCGTGTCGTATTCGGAGTAATACATGCTGACCAGCGATCCGTCGTAGTGCAGGGTGTTGTTCCAGTTCTCCAGGTAACGGAGGAAGTTGTGCATTCCTCCATCGGTGCCGAAGTCCTGCCCCACGCCGTTCCAGCCGGGCTGCGGGAAGGGAATGTTCTTGCCGCCCGAGACCGCCAGGCGGTAATAGGCGTCGGTCGTCGAGACGCGGATGTTGACCGTGCAGGTAGTGCCGCCACCGGGGCAGGGGGTCGAGATCGAGCTCATGGTTGTTGGGGCGAACATGCTGGCCGCATCATTCCACTGGTTCGACAGCAGCGTGACCGAGTCTGCAATGATGGACGCCGCCGCGTGGTTCGCCTGAGTCGGAGGCGAGGCGTTCGCCGTGCCCCAGAACGGATCCGCCGAGCTGCTGTTGAAGTTGCCCTGGACGTAGACCGGGTTCTCGGAGGCGATGGTAATGCCGCCGCAGCCGGTTGGGTTGGCCGGTGGGGCTTGCCCCGCGGTCTGCGTGCAGCCGCTGGCGGCCGGCATCACCGGCAGGTAGCTGACTCCGCCGGCGCTCATGCCGCCATCCACCAGCTTCAGTACGTGGCGCGCTCCGCTCACCGGATTCGCCAGGCCCACCTGGTTGTGGACAGCCTCGGTGAATTCCTGCGGATTGACGGCAGTGCCGTTCGCAGGCGTGTTCGTGCTGAGGTTGTACATCGCGCAGTTGTTAACGTTATTCACGTTTGCGCTGGTGATGGTGGTATTGAAGGGAATTCGCGGAAATGGGTTCAGAGGATTGGTGTTCGTGTTGACTCCGAAACCGTAGCCGATGTTCTTTTCGCCCCAGTTGTCAAGTTGGTTGTTCTGATCGACGTCCTCCGGAGAATAACCGTAGTAGGTCTTGGGCTCCAGCGCGCCATCGGTCGTGGTCGAGGTCAGGTTCTGCGCCGCGTTGACCACATCCTCGATGCCGGATTCTCCGCTGATCACGCCCGCCGGCGTTTGTCCGCCGTTGGAGGCATACGGATCGGTAATCATGCCGCGGTGATCGGAGAAGTAGATGACGTATCCGTTCATGGCGCTGTAATTCACGCTGGCCCCGGTGGTGCCGTTGCCCATCGTTCCGTTCAGCCAGCGCGCCAGGTTGCCCATGTCCAGCTCGACGGCATTCATAATGCCGTTGACCGAGCAGGAAGAGTAAGTGCTGGGGTAGCCCGCGTTCCCGGCCGTGGGGGTATAGTTGTTGACCGGGTTGTCGCGCATTTCGCCTTCGCGCGCGTCGTAGAAGTTAATGGGCCACCAACTGCTGGTAGCGGCGACATTGGCAGCTGTTTGAGGGACGACGTTAGGGGGCTGAAGCTGCTGCAGAATCAGAATGGCGTTGTTGTTGATGAGATTCGAACACGCGTTGGCCATGTTCCCGCCGGGACAAGTGGGCGGTGTGTTGAAAGGCTGACCCACGCCCAGTTGCAGCCACTCCTGGGTGACTTGCACCCAGTTGGCGGAGTTGTTGCACGGCGCTGCCTTGCAGTATTCCACGCGAATCCAGGGACCGGTCATGTTCGCGGGAGTGGCCGGAACAGGGTTAGACAGTTCGCCTATCAGCGGAATCGTGGCCCAGGTGGTTTGCTGGCCATTATCGGTGTAAGGGTAGACCCAGCCCTGAGCAGAAGTCGGGTTCGCGGGCGTGTAGAAGCCCATGGCCTCATTTCCGCCGATGTTCGAGACTGCGCCTCCGGTGAGAGCGAGAGTGGCATTGGTGAATGGTGCGGTGCTAAACCCGGTCGTGTTAGGGAACCGTATGTCCCCGGCAAGCACTCCCGGGCGTTCCGGGTGCAGGTCGGCCTGCGTGTCGGCAATCAGAATTCGAACCTGTGCCTTGTTATACAAACGCTCCGAACCCAGCACGCCGGTCGCAACTTCATTCACCAGCGGCTTGCGCACGATGGAGATCGGGTCGGTGCAGGGCGGAGGATTGCTGACGCAGCTATTCTGCACGAAGGGCAGTTGCAGGTTGGTGACGCCGGTCAGCGAGTTGGCAAGATATGAGTTGAACGTCCCCGTTGACAGGTTGGGGAAGCTGGGATTGGTTGAGCCCGCAACCGTGGGATAGCCGCCGCTCCAACTGGCGTCTCCCGGTACAGTAGCCGCGCCGGGCAAAAGGATGCAATTGGCGCCGGTGGGCGGGAAAGTGTTGAGCGGGCAGCCCGCGCTGGCGCTGGGCACATAAGTCGCGCCGCCGTATCCATTGGTGGTCAAGTTGCCGTTCTCCAGCCGGTCGGTGATGATCTGCTGAAAAGCCTGGACTTTGTCGTTGAAGACCAGGTCCGCCCCGGAAGCGAGGAACAGGTTCATGTTGGTGTGGACGCGGCCCCCGAAACTGAAGTTCGGTCCGGCGAAGTAGCTGCAGTCATAACCGCAGAACACGCCAAACTGAAACACCGGAATCAAGGCAACTTCGACGGTCCGGGTGATGCTGACCGTGGCCCCGGAGGGACGCGTGGCTTGCACGTTCAGAGTCATGGGCGCCAGTTCCGCGTACAAACCAGTATCGCCCCCCTGCGTGACGGTGTTGTAGCAACTCGGCGGATCAGTGCCCTGCTGGGTCGTGGTGCAAGGCATCCCGGATGTGCCGCTGCCGGCTGTGGGGAACGAGATGTTGTTGATGTAGGCCACGTTGGGGACCGTCGAAATCTGGGTGAAAGACGCCAGAGCTTGAACGTTGGCTTCGGTAGGCGACTGGGTTTGCTGGTACAGTGCAGCCAGATCCGAGGTCAGCTTTTCCATGCCGGACTCAGCGCCGTAGTAGGCGAGGTTGGCCTCCAGGTCATTGCCTCCCATCTTGGCTTCATCGGTGACCAGATAGAGAAGTCCAGCTGCCACACCCGACAGCAGCACAAGAATGAGCAGCGATGCAATCAGCGTGAATCCCTGCGAACGATGTTTTCTTGATCCCATGGTTTCTCCTGCCCCCCAAAAGCATTACTTGTAACGGTTACGGAATGCCATATTGCGTGCGCTGACGTCGGTCGCCAGATACATGTTCTGGGACTTGTTGCCGTCGTTGGTGATGCTCTGCCCCATCACCAGTAGGTTCACCTTTTGAATGTTGTTGGGGGACTCAGCCGCGCCGAGGGGGTTGGCTTGATTGGCGTCGAGCGCATCGGTCGTGGAGTTGTAAACGTCATAGGCAAACTGCAGATTGATAATGTCGTCGGCCACAGGCGCGGGGCTGACGGTCGCGGGGAGACCGTTGACCTGGCGCATCAGCCGCGGCGTCTGGTTCGCCCCCGGCACGTTGATGTAGTAGGTCACCACGTATAAGCGGTAGGCGGTCGCGGGTGAGCCGGTGCCCAGGGCCGCGGCGATGGATTTCAGGTTGCCCGAAGCAGCTGCGTCCTGATTGATATTGAGCGGGTCGCCGTTGGCGAAAGTCATGGTGCCCGGGCTGCCGGGAGTGGCAGCGGAAGAGGTAATGTTCGTGACATCGCCCACGGCCGTAATTCCACCGCCCGCGACCATGATCAGGTCCCCTTCCTGGATGCCTCCGGCGGCGTTGATGGCTGGCGGAGGGGTAGCGGCGTAACTGGGGTTGACTGTCAGCGTGACGTTGACTCCGCTGGTACTGCTGGTGAAGTACATGTTGTACTCATTCAGCGGGAAGTTGTAATCCACGTACGCCACCGTGATGCTGCTATTGACAGCCGGCGCCGGCGCAGCCGGTATCACCGCGCCGCCTTCTACCCCGTTGCTAAAGCCGGGAATGATGCCGTACATATGGTTGGTGTTGGGGTAGGTATGGTTGACGACGTGGCAGGTGCCGCTCTGGTCGCAGCCGAACTTGGAGACGCTCGACCCGGCACCAGTGGGCAGTTGGATTCCTCCCGAAGGCAGGCCGGCTCCCGCCATACTGATGTCTTTGGCCAGGAGATCGACGGCAGCCCGCATATTCTGCTGGGTCTCGGCCCGCTGCGTGACCAGCAGGGTGGATTGCATGCCGGTGCGGAACAGGCTGGCCATGGCCGCCATCACGATCAGGCCCACGGCCATCGAAACCATCAGCTCCACCAGGGTGAAGCCCAGTCGCGCGTTTTGTTTTTGCATCTTCATCATCTCTGTCACCTGTCCCCTAGCGGTAGGCCGAAATCAGCGCATTTACAGTGTAGGTATGCGGGGTTGCGTTCCCGCCTGAGGTGTAACTGATGGTCACGATGATCTGTTTCAGCGTGGGATCGTTCGTAACGCCGTCAGCTTCCAGGACGGGATTGATTTGAATCTGGCGCGTGAAATTGGCCAGGCTCATGGGCAGGTCATCGGCGGTACCCAGGATGCCGTCAGGGCCGGGCAGGACCAGGCACTCGGGTCCGGCGGCGCAAGGCCCGCTGGCCGGGCAGTTAACGTCATCCGTCGTATTCACCAGTCCGTCGGGTCCGGGGCACAGCAGTTGGACGGCGCCGTTGGTGAAGATGCCGCCGCTGGCGACATTGGCAATCTGCGAGAACGAGATCTGCTGCGTGTTGCGGGCGGTGTACACGCTTTCCATCGCCTGCAGCGCTTTCTCGCGCGCAATGAGATTCTCCTGAGCGTTTTGGGTCGCGTTCACCGCAGTGGCAAAGGCCGCGACCAGGGCCATGATGCCAATGCTCATGATCGCGATCGCGATCATGGTTTCAATCAGCGTGAATCCGCTCTGTGCCGAAGGGCGTGAGGTGCGATGCTTCATTGTTGTACCCACGTGTTGGTTCCTGAAATGTTGTAAAGGCGCCATCCCCGGATTCTTCCCGTGGTGCCCCACACATCAATGGCGCGCGAACTGTAGGCATTGCTGGTTGGTTGGGTAAGGTAAACGACTCCACTATCGAAGTTGCCGGGAACGCCGGCGTCGTCTTCGGCGGAGCCGTCCGGGTAAAAGATCAGACAAGGGCTGCCCGACTCGAGGACCGCGCACGCGTTAAAGGAGACGGCCGTCGTACCTGTGAAATTATCCGGGCCGGGATTGGGGAAGCCCCCCTGGATCGCGAACTGAATGTCCTGCGGCAGCGTGTAAGTCACCGCTGCCAGGGGCGCTGGCGCCACGCCGCCCGGGGCCGGGAAGTCCCACTCTTGCACGTTGATGGTGTTGGCGGTCGGAAAGGTGACGATGAAACGTGTGTACCTGGCTATGGATTGGTTTCGATAAGTGCGCAGCACCGACAGCGTTGTATCGTAAGCCTGGTCCACATGGTTCTTCTTGAACAAAGGCGTCAGCATTATGAAGGTGACGCTCGCCATGGTGAGGCCGATGGCAATGACGATCATCAATTCCAGCAGCGAGAATCCGCGACTTTTCTTCGATGTCATAAGTCTCTTTCGCTCAGGAGGGCGACTTGGTCCAGAGCGCGCTCACTCCTGTCAGGACCCTGCGATGCCAACTCAGGGGAAAACCGCGTTCCCGCTCGCAGACAACAAAGCGGGCGCGCAGTCCTTCATCGCGTCATGTCTCATCCTAGGGAGGGGTGCAGTGGGCGTCAAAGCACGACAGTTCAACACCGCCGTGTTGGCCTTTTGTCATCGTCTGAGGTTACCGATGTCACGATTGAAGGCAGGTCACTTAAGAGTGTTTCGAAGGTTTTGCTCATGACCGCGGTAACTTGTCGGCAGAACTGCTGGACCTCTACCATGAGCGCAGGTATGACTCTATCTGCCCTGTTGGTGTGCGTGGACGAGGCGGCCGCCCGGGTATTGGCCGGGGTGCTGGAGGAACTCAGCATTCGGGTCGAGTCTTGTCCAGATTTTGCCCGCGCGGCGATCCGTCTGGCCCAAGACCGGTTTGATGTGGTGATTGTGGACGGAGAGTCCAACGCGGACGTGATGGCCTTGCTGCGCGAGACGCGCCTGTCGCGATTGAATGACGCCACTCTGGCAGTCGTAGTGGTGTCGGGGCAGGACAGTATTCGCGAGATGTTCTCGCTGGGCGTCAATTTTGTTCTGTACAAGCCCGTGGCCTATGACCGGGTGCGGAGCAGCCTGCGCGCGGCCCGCGCCTCCATGCGCAAAGAAAAGCGCAAGAGCGGACGCGCGGCGGTTCACGCCCATGCCACCGTGGACTATGCCAACGTCGAGCAGGAGAGGGCCACACTGATCAACCTGGCGCAGGACGGGATGTCGGTGCTGTTTGGAAAAAAATTTCCTCCGACCAGCAAGGTTTACTTCCAATTCCGGTTGCCGGACCAGTCCGCCCCCGTTCGTCTGTCGGGGCAGGTGATCTGGCAGGATTGGAATGGCCGCGCCGGAGTGCAGTTCGTGGATGTCCCCAAGGCGTCACGGCGCCTGCTGAACGACTTCCTCAGCGCCAATCTGCCGAGCCAGTCGGAGCAAGAGCGATTTTCCGACGTGACGGTCGAGATGGAAGAGCCTCTGACCCTGGCCACCGTATCGGTGGGAGAGCAGACCTACGGGAGCGAACAGAGCCAGCGCGCGCCGCAAACGGTCGTGGCTCAACCGGCCGCAGCCGGACAGTCAGTGCATTCGGCTGGACAAGCGGCCGCACCATCGGCCGAGACCGATAACCGGCGCACGCAAGCCCGTTATGCCTGCCGCCTGGGCGCGGAGGTTTACCGCACCGGTACACCCGTACCGCATCATTGCTGCTTGACGGATCTGAGCGCGGGCGGATGTTATCTGGAAGTGTCGCTGCCGTTTCCGTCAGGCTCGCCAGTCGAGATCCTGGTCCGGACCTACGAGATCAAGTTGCGCTTGCGGGGAACGGTGCAAGCTTCGCATCCCGGCTACGGGATGGGCGTAGTCTTCGAGTTGAAGACGAGGGAAGAACGCGACAACGTGAAGCGGCTTACCGACTTCGTAGCCGCGACGACCGAGCCTTCCCACTGAAGATTTGCGGTCGTGTTCTCCGTAAGTCATTGACTCTCCGTGTGAGTGATTGAAATGTCGTAGGAGGCCCCTAGGAGGCTCCAGGACGGGCGATTTTTCTTTGGACGGTCCCCCCTTAGCCTATGGGCACGATTCCTGTCGCTGCCAGGGCCGTTTCCGGCCCCGCAAGGGGCATCCTACGTGGCGAGCGCGCCGGTATACGGGCCAGGGTCTCTCCGCTCGCGTCTCAGAATGACACACATCATGTACAGGAATATAAGTATGTTATTATCAATCTAAAATATACGTACAATAATATATGCTCACCCGGGACCACTCCCGTGCATGAGTCGAGTGCGAGATTGTATATGAAGACGGCAGAAAACCGGCTGTTACTTCACTGCGCTCTCTTCCGCAAGCGCCTGCCGGAAGTAATCGAGTGACAGGCGCAGCCCAGCCTCCAGATCAATCTTCGGTTCCCAACCCAGCAACTGCCGGGCCTTGGTAATATCTGGCTGGCGCTGCTGGGGATCATCCTGCGGGAGCGGTTCGTAGCGAATCTGGCTCTTCGATCCAGTCACCTTCAAAACTACCTTGGCGCATTCCAGAATCGTGAACTCATTGGGATTCCCGATGTTCACCGGCAGATGTTCGTCGGACTTTGCCAGGCGCATGAAGCCGTCAATTTCATCGTTCACGTAGCAGAAGCTGCGCGTCTGATGGCCGTTGCCGTAGACCGTGAGATCTTCACCGCGCAGGGCCTGCTTCATGAAGTTGGGGACAACGCGCCCGTCATTCAGCTGCATGCGCGGGCCGTAGGTGTTGAAGATGCGCACGATGCGCGTGTCCACGTTGTGGTAGCGGCGATAGGCCATGGTCACGGCTTCCGTGAAACGCTTGGCCTCGTCATAGACCGAACGCGGGCCGATGGGATTCACGTGGCCCCAGTAAGTTTCCTTCTGCGGATGCTCGAGCGGATCGCCATAACATTCTGAAGTAGAGGAGACCAGATACTTCGCGCCGTACTTGCGTGCCAGGTCGAGAGCGTGAAACGTCCCCAGCGAGCCGACCTTCAAAGTAGGGATGCCATGAACGCTATAGTCCACGGGGCTGGCGGGGCTGGCAAAGTGGAAGACGTAATGAACCTTGCCCACGTCGAAGGGATCGCAAATATCTTTCTCGACGAACTCAAAACGCGGCTCGTGGCGGAGATGCTCGAAATTGGCGCGGCGGCCGGTGAGCAGATTGTCCACCACCACGACGCTCCAGCCTTCGCCCAGCAAAGCGTCGCAGAGATGCGACCCAAGAAAGCCGGCCCCTCCGGTGACGACCGCGCGTTGCTGTTGGCTCATGCCTTGTTGCCGTTCCGCAAGCCGTTTTTCAGCATGGCGGCGGGAACGCCGTCGGGATGACAGGCCGCTCGTCCCACACTGTAGTAAGTGAAGCCGTGAGCCGCCATCACCTCAGGATCATACAGGTTGCGGCCGTCAATCACGATGGGGTACTTGAGTTCCTGGCGGAGCCGGTTGAGATCGAGATTGGCGAACTCCTCCCATTCCGTCAAGATCAGCAGGGCATCGGCATCGTGGGCGGCCTCGTAGACGGAGCTGGCAAACTTAATGCTGGAAGTCATGATTTCCTTCGTGCGATCCATGGCGGCAGGATCGTAAGCGGTGATTCTGCTGCCTTCCTGCAACAGCGCCTGCACCAGGAAAATCGCCGGGGATTCACGGATGTCGTCGGTGCCGCCTTTGAAAGCGAGTCCGAGCACGCCCAGGGTTTTGCCGCGCAGGGTCCAGAGCGCGCTGCGGATTTTCCGCAAGAAACGCTGGCGCTGTTCTTCGTTGATGCGCATGACTTCGTCGAGCAGGCGGAAGTCATAGCCGGATTCGCGCGCCACGGCGCGAAAGGCCATCACATCCTTGGGGAAACAGGATCCGCCGTAGCCAATGCCGGGATTCAGGAACCGGGGCCCGATGCGCGAGTCGGTGCCGACGCCATGCTCGACCTGATTTACGTTGGCGCCCACGGATTCACACACGGATGCGACGGCGTTGATGAAAGAGATCTTCATGGCCAGGAACGCGTTGGAGGCATGCTTGATCAGTTCCGCGCTCTTGGTGCTGGTCACAATAATGGGTGCGGGAATCGAAGTACGATCAGGCTGGGGGATGGCGTCGGCGCGTTCGTAATAGGTGCCGTCGGTCAGGGGCGCATAGATTTCGCGCAACAGATTGGCCGAACGCTCGCTGTCACAGCCCACAACGATACGATCGGGGAACAGAAAATCGGTGACCGCCGTGCCTTCGCGGAGAAATTCCGGGTTCGAGGCGACATCGAACATTTCCGGGTCGGTTCCGTTGCGCAGAATGATCTTGCGCACCCACTCGCTGGTGTAGACAGGAACGGTGCTTTTCTCGACGACGACTTTGTAACCGTTGATGCCGCCGGAGATTTCGCGGGCCACCGACTCTACGTAGGACAAGTCGGCTTCGCCGCTTTCAGTCGGCGGCGTGCCCACGGCTACAAAGATCACCGAACTGAGGCGCACCGCTTCCTGCAGATCGTCGGAGAAGGTGAGCCGCTGGCCGCGGTGCCGGGCCAGCAGTTCGGGCAGAAAATTCTCATGGATGGGCACTTGCCCATTCTTCAGCGCGGCCAGTTTGCGCTCGTCGTTATCCACCACAATCACGTCATGACCAAGGTCGGCAAAGCAGGCCCCTGCCACCAACCCTACATACCCGGAACCTACGACTGCAATCCGCATGTTTTCAAACTCCCGTGATGGAATATCGCGAAGCGGTTTTGTTTTAAGGCGCTTGTGTGCGGCCAACTCAAGGGGGGGAGCCAAAAAAGCGGCTTGGGAAACCCGTAGCTGCCCCAAGGTGGATTGATTTTATCAGCAAAAATCGCGATTGGCGAGGAGAGAAAAGAGGCCAACACGGTCGCCTATGGCATCTTCTTATGCCGTTTTGGGACTGGCCGGGTCAACGGTCTGATCGGCCTGGCGTGCTCAGAATCCTTGATTAAAGTGGCGAGGCGCTTCTGCCGGGTCTCCTCCTTTTGAGCGCTGACTACCCAGAAGGTGGTTGTGCGGCGATACCAGGGTGGCTGAGTTTGAAAGTAGGCCCAGGCTTGGCGGTTGGCGCGGAATTGCCGCTCCTGCTGGCGCTGGAAGCTGGGCTGATGGCGTTGCTGGTAAGAGTATTTGCGCGGCTGATCCTTTGCCCGGGCAAAGGCTTCGCGCCCGGAGGAGCGCATACGGCCAGCCTTGGCGAGTTTCTGCGCGCGCTTGATGTTGACCGCGCTCCACTGGCTGTCAGGCTTGCGCGGAGTGAATCGAATGGTGTAGGCGTCGCTATCCACGCTCTTGCGGACGCCGTCAATCCAGCCGAAACACAGAGCTTCGTCCAGCGCTTCCGGATAAGTAATGCTCGGCTTGCCGGAGGACTTCTTGTACAACCCGACCCAGAGCTCTGCGCATTTCTGATGGCTGGTGTCGAGCCAGGCGCGGAAGTGCTCGGGAGATTTGAAGAACACCGGTTTCATGCCCGTTATCCTATTGCGGTGCGAGGCTGGCTGCACACGAAATTGTACGTTGTCCCGGGGGTTGTTGACGCGGTCCGGCAAAGCTGCGGCTTCGCACTGTGGCACGGAAGGCGTATTGACAACCCGCTGATTTGGGGGGAAACTCCGCTACAGACGCTGCAGTTGGAGTGTGTCTCTCTCCGTTATGCCGCCGCATCCCAGGCCGGAGCTGGATCCTTCGCAACCTCTCCCTTCGTCTGCCGAAATGCTCCCCGGGCAGGCGGCGGAAGAAGTAAAGGGTGAGGCTGACTTTGCCCAACTTACCGCCCGATTCTGCGCAGAAAGCGGGGGCGGGCTTTCGCCCGAGCTTTCTGCAAATCTGGCTCTGGAAATCGTACTCAACGAGATCGTGGAGCAGGCCTGTCTGGCCACGGGAGCAACCGGCGCAGCGATTGTTCTCAGACGCAATGGAGAAATGGTTTGCCGGGCCAGCAGCGGTGCGACGGCGCCGGACTTGGGCTCTCTACTGGATACGTCGTCAGGACTGTCGGGGGAGTGCGTCCGCACGCTGCGCACGCAACGCTGCGACGATGTGCTTACGGATGCCAGGGCTGACGTGGAAGCCTCACTCCGTCTGGGAGTGCGCTCCGTAATGGTAATGCCGCTGCTCCAGGGGGAAGAACTGCTGGGCGTTTTTGAACTGTTTTCTTCCCGGGCCTGCGCTTTTGGCGATCGCGATGAACGCACGCTGGAAGCAATCGCGAGCCGCGCGTTGACCAGCCTGGAGCGCGTCGCGCAGCCGCTGCCGCCGGTCGAAGCGGCGCCGGTTGAAGCGGCGCCGGTTGAAGCCCTGCCGGTTGAAGCCCCGCTGGTTTCTGAGAAGAGTGAGATTGAGAAGAGTGAGATTCAGGCGGCGAGTCCGGAGAATCCGGAAGAGGTGCACGACGCTGCAACGGGCGGACTCGGTTTTGTCACCTTAGTGTTGGGAGTAGCGGTTTTGGCTTGTGCGGTTTTGCTTGGGGTACTGGTGGGGCGGCATCTGGGAGTGCCGAGGACGAAGGCGCGCTTGCACCCCGTCGCGCCCCCAGCGGCTGCCGTAAGCACGCCCGCAGCCGCGAATGCGCCCGCAAGCGCCAGTTCTTCCGGCAAAGCGGAAGGCGCCGGGGAACCAGCGCGATCAGGCTCCGCCTCCAAACCCCGCGTCAGCACTTCCGTTCCGCCCGGAGGCTTGCTGGTCTATGAGAACGGTAAAGAGATATTCCGAATGCCGCCTACGCCGGGCGATTCCGGAGCCGCGGGAGCCGGCCACGAAGGTGGGATACAGCCGGCCTCATCCCTCGAACCGGAGAAGAATGAGCCAGTGGTCGAACTGCCGCCTGACGTAGCTGAGAGCAACCTGCTTCATCGCGTGGAGCCGGAGTATCCGGAAGAAGCCCGCCAGCAGCGGATCCAGGGCGCGGTGGTGCTGGAGCTTCACATCGGCACGGACGGTACGGTCGAGGACGTTCAGCTGGTCAGCGGACCGGCGCAGCTGGCGCAGGCTGCAACTGCCGCCGTTCGGCAGTGGCGCTTCAAGCCGCGCAGACAGAATGGGCAGGCCGTGCGCACGCAAACCCGGATCACGCTGGATTTCCGATTACCCCAGTAGGGAAGATACCGGTTCGATCCTCGTCCTAGGTTGCAGGGTTGCGGACCGCGATTGAAATGGGCACGGCGGACCTGGATTGCGCGGCCCCAGACTGGGACCTGCGACCATTCGAGGGACCCGGGGGGTGAGGGCCGCGCTGGCCCAAAGCGAAAAGCACAACCTCTACTCGGCTGGAGACTCCCAGTTTCTCAAATATGCGAAACATGTAATTCTTGACCGTGTGTTCTGTGAGCTTCAGCCGCTGTGAGATCTCGCGGTTGGTGAGTCCTTCGGCAACGCAGCGTACGACATCCGTTTCACGCGCCGACAGCAACGACCCGCCTTTGGCCTGCACCTTTGCAAAAGTGGGCCGCGCAAATGCGTCGAGCACATGCTGAAGCTCGCTGCTGCTGGCCCATACCTGCCCCTGATGGACGCACTGAATGCACTTGCCCAACAGACCGAAGGGTTCGGTGCGGCAGAACACACCCTGTGCGCCGGCGCGAAATGCCTCAATCACGGATCCCTTATCGGAGGCATCGAGGAGCACGATCACTCGCGTAGCGGGCGACTGGGAGCGAATCTCACGCACGAGGTCGTAGCCTCCATGGTTTTCGCCCAGTCTCGCACTCACCAGCGCAATCTGTGGTTTTTCGAGTTTCAGCAAGTGGAAAACGGTCGAGCCGTCGGATGCAGACTCGATCATGTCAAACTGAGGGTCGCGGGCCAGCGCTTGCACGAGCAACTGCGTGCTCATGGAGGTACTATCGGCGGCTAACACGCGAAGGCGGTCCTGTTTGGGAAGCGGGGCTAGGTGTGCCATAGTTGCAGGTGAAACTGACAGCGGTTCTCCCTCGATCAGACAGTCGGAACGACAGTTACGGGAATAACGGCCGCGTGCTGCACTCTTGTTGACCTATGCCGCACGTCAAGAATTACTACCGATACTAGGGGAAGTTAGGCTCCGAGTAAATAGCACTCATGGGCAGGCTCCGAACAGAGCAGTATTCAGCCCGGGTTACCGCGACCTCCTCTGCTATCTCTAAGCGCTAGAATAGTTTAGGCGGGCTTGCTAAGGCGCGCCCGGCCGCCGGAGCGGCCACAGGCTTTTACCTGGCAGAGTTGGCAGCCTCGGGCGGCGGCCTTCAGTTCTTCGTTGACCTGCACCAGGAGTTCCTGCACCAGGAGTTGGCCGGCTCTCTCCGCGTGGCCCTTCATGTCATATCGGTTGTCTTTTTGCGCTGTGGCTATTTCGCGGCTGGCCTCACTTGGTGCTGCGCGGCGTAGAGGTTGGGATGTAGGTTGGCGTCAACGTTGACCACCGGCTCCTGGGGGTTGTGCCGCAGCGCAGCAACGCAGCCAATATCGCGACCCCGCGCTAATCCTCTTCGTCATGGTCTCTCGTGCTGGGGGCTTACAGCCGTATTTCGTGCTGAAGTCTAGCTCGCCTTGCCGACTCGAATGCTTGCTGACGAAACAGCGTGGTTCCGTTGGCATCTCTGGTTTCCCGAATCGGGCCGCGCTCGTAACCTTTCCCGGAACACGGAAACAGCCCAAATCGGATTTTCGTCCCGGGATCCTTACAGCAACACTGGAGAAGGTGGCGGCATCCAACAACAAATCAACACATGCTTTGAGGGTCCCGCGAGTCAGCAAACTGTGGGTGCCAGGGTGTCTGTAGTAAGGTACTGTGAGGAAGCCGGAATATTGCGAGTTGAAATGCCGACGGCTGGGTTTCTTAATAGAAACCCAGGAACTCTGGTCGTTCTGAGCTTACCTGCCCGGGGGAGAATGTTCTGCCTATGACCCGACTCCGCGCGTCAGTTGCGTTCCTTGTGCTAGCCGGCACGGCCGCGGTGCTGCTCAGTCTGAACGGCTGCGTTGGCACCAGTAGCCACGTCCCGCAGGCGCAGCAGGTTCAGCACATCGTAGTTATTTTTCAAGAAAATCGCTCAACCGACAATCTGTTTCAGGACCCGGTCCTGATTTCGCGCGGCGCGGACATTGCTCAGTCCGGGCTGAATTCGAAGGGCGATACCATCTCTCTGAGCCAGGGCGACCTGGCCACCGACTACGACCTCAGTCATTCCCATCCGGCTTTCGTCAACATGTACGACGGAGGAAAGATGGACGGAGATGACTTGAATTCGGTTACGTGCAACCCGGGCGCGACCAATTGCCCTCCACCCAATGCGCAATTCATGTATGTGAAGGGGAGAGACGTGCAGCCGTATTTCCAGCTGGCCGAACAGTACACGTTCGGCGACCGTATGTTCCAGACCAATCAGGGGCCGAGTTTTCCGGCGCACCAGTTTATTATTTCCGGTACCTCGGCCCCCACCGCGACCAGCAATTTGTTCGCTTCGGAAAATGTGTCGCCTGGAACGGGAGCGGGCTGCATCGCTCCGCCCGGCAACGTGGTGAAACTGATCGACCCGTCGGGCAAAGAATCTTCGACCCAATACCCTTGCTTCGAACATCCCACTCTCACCGATCTGCTTGACACCAAGAGCATCTCGTGGCGTTACTACGCGCCATCGCCCGGGTCCATCTGGACAGGTCCGGACGCAATCCAGCACATGTGCCAGCCGCAGACGCAGGGCGGACGACTGGTCTGCACCGGCAGCGCGTGGAGCAACGTGATCATCCCTCAGACGCACGTGTTGACTGATATTGCTAACAACCAGCTTGCCCAAGTGACCTGGGTGATCCCGGACGGGAGGGATTCCGATCACGCCGGCCAGAACGACGGTTCTGGACCGTCTTGGGTGGCTTCGATCGTGAATGCAATTGGCAACAGCTCTTACTGGGCCAACACCGTCATTTTTGTTACCTGGGATGACTGGGGCGGCTGGTACGATCACGTTCCGCCGCCTAAGGTCCTGGTGAACTGCTCGCAATGGGGGTGTGGATACGTCTACGGTTTCCGTGTGCCATTGATCGTCGTCTCGCCCTATGCCAAGGCGCAATACATTTCGCACGCCGATCACGACTTTGGCAGCATCCTCAAGTTCATTGAACAGACCTTCGGGCTGCCGTCGCTAGGCTATGCCGACGCTCCTGCGGATGATTTTTCCGATTGCTTCGACTTTAGTCAGTCACCGCTGCCGTTTCAGACGATCGCGGCGCCCTTGAGCGCAGAGCACTTTCTGAATGACCACCGGCCACCAACAGATCCGGATGATGACTGAAGATGATGACTGAAGTGGAAGCCTGCAGATGCATCCTAACGAGTGGTTGGCGCCGCCTTGCCCAGGCAACGCGTTTTCGATCCAAGGTGTGAGTTTCGCTTTGGACTGGGCTGGCCGCCAGGGTTACGAACAGCGAAGCTGACATCCCCATCCGGAGCAGGATTGGCCGTTTCTCTGCAACGGGATAGCCAAAGGGCGTAACGGCTCTTCTGGCGCGGCTTTTCAGAGAATAGAGACTTTAGTTAGCAAGCCTTTTAACCACTTGCAGAATTTTGCGATGCCCGATAATCTGAATTTACTTTTCTGGTTCTATTCTGCACCAGATTGATCGGCGCTACTTAGCGAGCTCCCCCCTTTATAAAGATCGCGGCTTTACCGGCTCCGAACGTTGCGAGCAAAGGAACGACGCAGAACTGTCTGCGAAATCAGAGATTTTCCAGGAGTCGGGACTGTGACTCAGAGGGCGGAGCTGTGAGTGCCAGTGGTGTAAACATCGCGGAACAGGTGCCGGTGATTTCGGCTGCGCCGTTGAGCGCGGCTGAAGCCCAAGCAGGAATCAACTGGTATGCCATCCAGACCCGGTCGCGGCATGAAAAGGTGGTTGAGCGGCAACTGCGAGGTGAGGGGGTTGACGTTTTTTATCCCGTGATCAGCCAGGTTCACCGCTGGAGCGATCGCCGCAAGACGGTGGAACGTCCCTTATTTGCGGGCTACGCTTTTGTCCGCATCGTTCCCTCACCCGAGGAGCGGGTAAGAGTTTTGCAGACTCAGGGCGTGGTTCAGTTTGTCGGTGGGCAAGGCCGGGGAACGCCCATTCCTGCGGAACAAATGGAAGCAGTCCGGGCGCTGGTCTCGAGCGACATGCCCTTCACCAAACACGCGTTTCTAAAAGGGGGGCAGCGGGTTCGAGTTCGCGGTGGTTCCCTAGACGGTGTGGAGGGTATCCTGGTTGGGCAAAACGGAAGCCGGAGTCTGGTCATCTCCGTCGAGCCAATCGAGCGTTCTCTTTCCATTTGCATAGAAGGCTACGAGGTCGAACCGGTTTGATCCTGCAGCTAGCTTTCTGCGTTGAAATCCTCTGAAACTCTGTTGAGCCTCTGCATCGATTAGGACATTTTGTTTGCCGTCTTCGGCAAAAGGCGATGGCATCATGAGCCGTTTTTCAACTGGAATACCCCAAGATTCGACCATGCAAGATTCGACCATGGACGAAGCACAGCAGCAGTCGAAGCCGCTCGATAGCCCCGCATCTGCAGCGGGCGAGGCCGGCGAGGAGCCCATCTCTTCGTTGCGCAGCGTTCGCTCGCGGGTAGAAATCGAAGCGATACGATACGCACTTAACCGTACGGGGTGGAACCGGAAGCAGGCAGCCCGCTTGCTGAAGATCAGCTACCGTGGGCTGCTCTATAAGATTCGCCAGCACAATATAACCGCGGCATAGCGAACGCAAACGCAATGCGGCCACGCCAGAGCGTGAGATGAACCGCCGGGAAGTACGGCACAGGAGAAGGCAGAGATGAAAACCGGGCACAAGCAGACAATTACACTGGCTGCCATCTTGGCGCTGGCTTGCGTGAGCGGCATGGCGCAGCAGGGTGCCAGCACCTCGGCGCAAGCCGATCCTGCGACCGCTGCGAGTTCGAAGTCGAGCGATGCGGGATCCGGCCCTTCGTTTCAGAATCGCTACCCCCGTTACAAACTGCGCCCCGGCGATGTCTTTGACATTTCGTTCGAGCTCAGCCCCGAGTTCAACCAGCAGAACGTCAGCGTGCAGCCCGATGGTTTCGTCACGCTGCGCGGAATTGGCGACGTACATGTCGCGGGTCAGACCGTACCCGATCTGACCACAACCCTGCGCAGCGCATACAACAAAATTCTGAACGAACCGCTGATCAGCGTGACGCTCAAGGACTTTGAAAAACCCTACTTTATTGCCGATGGCCAGGTGGGGCATCCGGGAAAGTACGAACTGCGCGGCGACACTACGTTGACCGAGGCGATCGCCATAGCCGGAGGATTCCAGGATAGTGCCAAACACTCGCAAGTGTTGCTGTTCCGCCGGGTCAGCGATGAATGGGTTTCGGCGAAGATCATCAATGTGAAAAAGATGCAAGCGGAGGGCAACTTGGGTGAAGATCCCCTCTTGCATCCCGGAGATATGTTGTTCGTGCCCAAGAACCAGTTCTCCAAGATTAAGCCGTTCCTTCCGACGGCATCGATGGGCACCTTTGCGAAGACCTACTAGTGCAGAGAGGGTTGCGATGAATGACCGCGAATTTGACCTTGGCAGTGAAAAGCCAGTCCTACCGTTCAGCGTGAAGGATCTGCTCGCCGCCGCTTTCCGCTACAAGCGGACGGCCGGTCTGTGCTTCTTCGGAATTCTGACGGGTGCGATTGCGGTCGCCATCCTGCAACCCGCCAAATATTCGGCCAATACAGAATTCCTGGTGGGCGAGGGACGCGTTGACCCGGTCGTGAGCACGGAAGCCACCGTTCAACCGGTGGTGAAACCGGTGAGCGAGGAAGACCTCAACTCAGAAATCGAACTGCTCCACAGCCCGGATGTTCTCCGCCAGGTCGTGATTGCCTGTGGGCTGGACAAAGAGAAGACGCTGTCGGACCGGGTGCTGGGTTCGCCAAGCCCGGAGCGTCGAGTTGCCCGGGCGGCTGACCGGCTGAGCAAGGATCTGCGCATCGAGCTGGTGAAAAAGAGCGACCTCATTGAGGTGGGCTACACGGCGCGCGATCCGCAGGCGGCGGTGCAGGTGCTGAAGTCACTGACCGAAGCCTATATGCAGAAGCACGTTGCCGTGCATAGTCCCCCGGGGCAGGTTGAATTCTTTGCCCAGGAGACCGACCGTTACAAGAAAGACCTGAGCGATGCCGAGTCTCAGATGAAGCAGTTTTCTCAGCAGCAGGATGGGGTCGCCCCGAAGATCACCAGGGATCTGACCCTGCAAAAGCTGAGCGAGTTCCGCTCCAGCTTGCAACAGACACGAGAGGAAATCGCCAGTACTGAGGAACGTATCCGAACGCTGGAGCGGCAGGCGGGAATCACGCCCGAGCGGCTGACTACCTCCAGCCGGCGGCTCGACGACGCCCAAGTCCTGCAGACCCTCAAGTCCACCCTGATCAACCTCGAACTTAAGCGCACGGAGCTGCTCACCAAGTATCAGCCGACCTACCCGCTGGTCCAGGAGGTGGATAAAGAGATTAGTGAGACGCAGGCGGCGATCGCGACCGAAGATGCCAAGCCCATCAAGGAAGAAACCACCGACCGCAATCCGACTTACGCCTGGATCAACGAAGAGCTAGCCAAGGCAAGAGCTGAGCGCAGCGGGCTGCAAGCGCGAGCGTCAGCTACGGAGGCCGCGGTTGCGAAGTATGAAGCGATGACTCGCGATCTGGCGCAGAAAGATCTGCAGGAACAGGATCTGCAGCGCACCGTGAAGGCTGATGAGGAAAACTACCTTCTCTACCTTCGCAAGCGGGAACAAGCACGCATGAGCGAAGCGCTGGATCGCACGCGCATTCTGAATGTTGCCGTCGCGGAGTCACCCGTGGCGCCCAGCCTGCCTTCGAACTCCCCGTGGCCAACGTTGATAGGCGGCATCTTCTTCGCCGTGCTGGTCTCAGTCGGCGCGATCGGCGCCCAGGAGTATCTCGATCCGTCTTTCCGGACGCCCGCGGAAGTCTCCGCGGCGCTGAACATTCCCGTGCTGGCTGCCGTCCCCCGCAGGGGCGACGGCTTTAGCGGGAATGACAACAACGGCGATCAAAACAACGGCAACCACAATGGGAATGGGGATGGTCTCCGGCGAGATTACGACCATTCCACTGCGGATGTTCCCGATGTCAACAAAGTCAGCCAAATGGGTGGAATCTAAATGTTTCTAGACTTCTACGGCCTTAAGGAAGAAGCGTTCGGGGTCACGCCTGACCCGCGTTTTCTCTATCTCAGCCCCGAGCACCGCGAGGCGCTGGCTTCGGTCTATTACGGGATTGAATCGGGACGCGGATTTCTGGCGCTGATCGCGGTTCCGGGTATGGGGAAGACGACCTTGTTGTTCCACTTGCTGGAACGATTCCGTTCGTCGGCCCGTACGGCATTCCTGTTCCAGACGCAATGCAACTCGCGTGAGTTCCTGCGGTTCCTGCTCAACGAGTTTTCGTGCGAAAGCGGCAGCGGGAATGATCCGGTGGCCATGCACGAGGAATTCAACCGCCTGCTCTTGCAGGAGGCGAGAGCGGGGCGGCGCTGCATCGTGATTGTAGATGAGGCGCAGAACCTGGACCCGTCGGTGCTGGAAACGATTCGTCTGCTCTCGGATTTCGAGACTCCCAGGGCCAAGCTGCTGCAGATTGTTCTCGCGGGGCAGCCGGAGCTGGCAAACAAGCTGGCGCGCCCGTCGCTAGCGCAACTCCGGCAACGGATTTCCCTGATCGGCCGTTTGTCGCCCCTGCCCCCGGACGAAATCCGCAAGTACATCGCATACCGGCTAAAAGTGGCGGGACTCAACGAGCAGCGCATCTTTACCGACGAAGCTTGCGAAATGATCGCCGAACTCAGCCTGGGAATCCCGCGCAACATCAACAATCTCTGCTTCAACGCGCTGTCGCTCGGGTTTGCGCTCCGCCAGCCCACCATCAGCGCCGACATTATGCGAGAGGTGGCGTCCGATTTCGATCTCAGCAAGCTGGTCACTCACCCCGCTGGAATGGAGGCGCCGCTGGATATGGTCGGGGACGAATTCTCGCGCCGGGCCGCCGATTGGACGGTCGCACAGAGTTCGGAGAAGCGGCCGGCCAGAACCGTACCCGCAAGCTTTGCGGCCAACTCCGGGGAGGATGAAACTCTGACGCTCCCGGAAGCCAAGGCCTATATGCAGCGGATCATACAACTCCTGCGCGACAGCTCACGGATTTCCAACTAGCGCACCAGGACATCGCTCGGATCTGAAAAAGGAAAGGAATTCATGAGCAGGAATTTCGAGCTCTTGCATGAAGCGGGGAAAGCGCAGGAAATCCTCCGCCGGCGGCTGGAGGAAGCAGCGCCCTCTCCCGCGATATTTGTTCCCGGTACTCCGGCTCTGCAGATTGAGGGAACAGCGCGGGAAGAAATAACCAAGCTGGTGCAGCGCCTGTTTCTGACGTCCGGCACGCAGGGGCCGCGCCAGGTCGCCTTCACCGGCACTGAGCAAGGCAATGGCACCAGCTGGATTTGCGCCCACGCCGCCGACATTCTGGCATCGCAAGTTCCGGGCTCAGTTTGTGTTGTGGACTGCGATGTACGCTTCCCCACGCTGCACGCGGAGTTTCAAGTCCCCAATCATTACGGCCTGGCCGACGCCTTACTCGGAGACGAACCCATCCGGCAGTTTGCGCAGCAGTTATCACGCTCCAATCTCTGGCTGCTGAGCTGCGGATCGCGCGATGACAACTCGCAACACCAGCTGACACTGGAGAGGATGCGCAGGCGCATGTCGGAATTGCGAGCTCAGTTTGACTACGTGCTGCTGGACGTCTCTCCCCTTAATTCCAGTAACCATGGCATGGTGCTGGGCAGCTGGTGCGACGGCGTCGTCATGGTGCTGAAGGCAAACTCCTCCAGCCGCAAAGCAGCTCGCAAGGCGTTGGACGAACTGCAAGCGGCTCGAGTCCCGGTTCTGGGAGCGATTTTGAATCAAAGAACTTTTCCTATCCCCGCCAGCATTTACAACAGACTCTAACGACCGTCTCTGGATAGACTCGGACGGCGGATTCAGTCAAAGCACACAATGGTTTCACCCTCATCCCTCTTCACCGACTAAAACCCTGATGTTTATCTCGCTGTGAGGACAACTCATGCCCACTTTTCGGCGTAGGATTCTGTTCGAAGGCCTCAAGATATTTCATTTGGCAATCATGGTTGTCGCTTTTGCCCTGGCCGCCGTGCTGGCGCTGGGTGTAGGCCGAGTCATTTCGGTGACCGACTTCTTGTCCATGCGGACCAGCGTGGGCAACTTCATCATCTTTATTGGCTTGCTGTTTTTATGGCATAACTTGTTCGCGGCGGTAGGCCTGTACGAGTCGCACCGCTTTGCCAGCCGGATGGCCGAAGCCCGGGAAGTAGTCAAGGCGACATTTCTTGGGACATTGATTCTTACCGCCGCCGCCCTGCTGTTTCATATTCGTATGGCTTCTCTCTCCTTTCTGCTGGTCTTTTTTCTTCTCAGCACAGGGATGTTGCTTTGCAGCCGCCTGGGACTCAAGGCGGTGTTAACAAGAACGAGATTGCATGGCCGCAATCTTCGCCACGTATTGATCGTGGGAACCAACCGCCGAGCGATCGAGTTTGCCCAGACGCTCGAGACTCGAGTTGAGCTCGGCTACCGGATCATCGGGTTTGCCGACCGGGAGTGGGGCGGCATCGAGGAATTTCGCCAGAGTGGCCGAGCTTTCGTCTGCGAACTGGACAGTCTTCCCGAGTTTCTGCGCAAGAATGTGGTGGACGAAGTTGCGATTGCTCTGCCGATTCGCTCCCTGCATGACGACGCCTCGCGGGTTGCCGCCTTGTGCGAAAAGCAAGGCATTATCTTGCGCTTGCTCCCCAACATCTTCGATTTGAAGCTGGCGCGCGCCACCGCGGAGGAACTGGAAGGCCACCCGTTTATCACGCACTACACGGGAACCATCGAGGGGTGGCCGGTCGTGGTAAAACGTGCACTGGATTTTTGTCTGGCTTTGGTCGCCTTGCTCATAGTCTCTCCGGTGATGCTGCTGGCTGCGGCATTGATCAAGATTGCTTCTCCCGGTCCCATATTCTTCGCCCAGAAGAGGATCGGCCGAAACAAGAGGAAGTTCACCATCTACAAATTCCGGACCATGGCGGTGGATGCGGAGAACAAGATGCGGCAACTGGAGCACCTCAACGAGGTCAGCGGTCCGGTATTCAAGATCAAAGACGATCCCCGCATCACACCGGTGGGAAGGTTCCTGCGCAAGACGAGCATCGACGAACTGCCGCAACTGTTCAACGTCCTGAAGGGAGACATGAGTCTAGTGGGGCCGCGTCCGTTGCCGATCCGCGACTACGAGGGCTTCAACGAGGATTGGCATCGCCGTCGCTTCAGTGTGCGCCCAGGAATCACATGTCTATGGCAGGTCAACGGCCGGAGCTCCATTCCCTTTGAAAAATGGATGGAGTTGGACATGCAATATATCGACAAATGGTCGCTTTGGCTGGATTTGAAGATTCTGGCCCAGACCATCCCCGCGGTTCTGAAGGGCCTCGGCGCTGCGTAAGTCGGACCGGCCGCTTGCATTGTTTCGCCAAGCGGCGACTGATCGCGCAAAAAACCTTGCCCACACTGCTTCTTTGTCAACTGCTCGCTGCACGGGCGCACCGCGTCGGCAACTCCCCGCCTCTCCCTTCACTGTTGTAGCCACGGCCACAGGCCGAATCCACATATGAGTTGCGCTGTGGGAATGACAGATCACAGGGTTCGCTCGAACGTGGCGTGTAGCCAGGTTCCAGCGGACCGTTGCGAACTTGTGACTGACTTTCATCGTCTGGAAGAGCTGTCATCGCAGTGGGAACGCCTCTGGGAAAGCGACCCGCGGGCAGAGATTTTCCAGACTCCCGAATGGAGCAAGGCTTGGTGGCGTGCTTTCGGACAAGACTACAGTCTTTGCTCTTTAGCCGTCTTTGCCGGGCATCAGATGGTGGGCATCGTGCCCCTGGTAAGGCGCGATAACTTCGTTCAGTTTCTGGGGCTGCCGGAAGCTGACTATGCCGACATCATTTGCGAGGAACATCGCGCGACAGAGGTACTCGCGCTGGCGCTGAAGACTCTTGGTGAATCCGTAACCGGCTGGACGGAGTGCGGGTTCGAGCACCTGCCCAGGCATTCGCGCCTCGTCCGGCATTACCGGGCCCTGCCGCGCGAGATCCGGGCTCGCCTGCATCGCGTACCCGCGGAACGTCAGTACACGATCATCCTTCGGAATCAGCGCGAAGAAGTGTTCAAATCACTGCTGGGAAAGAACCATACCCGGCGCCTGCAGAACAAGTTGCGGAAAGCCGGTCAGCTTCGCTTCCGTCACCTGCAGACACCGGACGAAATAGAAGCGTATCTGCCGGATTTCTTCCGCCATCACGTGCGGCGGCATGCGGCGATCGGAAGACGAAGCGTGTGTGCCAGACCGGAGTTCTGCCAGTTCATCCGGGCGATCATTCAGGAATTGGGACCCAGAGGCAGGGTGCGATTCGGCGTCCTGGAACTCGATGGCCGAGCCTTGGCCTGGGAGCTGGCTTTTCAGGTCAACGGTAAGTTCATGCTCTACCAGCACACCTTTGACCTCGACGCGTCGCATTACACACCGGGTGAGGTGATTCTCTGGAACGCCCTGGAGTATGCCCGGGATAACGTCAGCCGAGAATTTGATTTCGGCAGCGGCGACGAGTTGTATAAGGACCGCTTTGCCAATTACTCGCGCGAGACCTATTCCTTGTTCGTCACGCCTCGCGGGTTGAGGGGATGGGTAAGGGGCTCAGCACGAGGTATCCAGGCATTCGTTCAGCCCGGTTTCTCGAAGATGAAGGAAATTGCCAAAAGCCGGCGCATGACATTGCGGGCCTTTCGCGCGGCGCGTATGTGGATGCTGGGAACTTGGGGCTGCGTTCGGCAAGCCAGGAAAAATGGTTCTCTGCTGCAATGCGGCCTTCACCTGACAAAGAAAGTGTTTGGCAATTCTGTTTGGAGCAGGAGATCGGCCGACGTGTTTGCGTTGGAACCATCCCGATTGGGGGATGGAGATCCACTCCTCAGCACTCCGAGCGAGGGCGACCAGGACGTGAGGGTGGCGCAATTTGGCGACCTGGTTGACCTGTCGTGGCAGCATCCGGAGATCCTGTCGCTCAACGAGCTAGCACAATGCCGCAAGCGTCTGCAGAACGGCGACCACGTGTACATTGTGCGGGAGAACTCGGATGTTGTGAGCGTGTGCTGGGCGTCAGGCCCGGCGGAGGCGGCAGCAGCCCCCGGCACAGCGCGGATCGGCATAGCGGCGAGTACTCCGGCGATCGTGATCGATGAACTCTGGAGCATCCGCGATCGCGATCTCTCCGCCTCATACCGGCTGCTGTTATCGGTTCTGGCCCGAGAAGCCTCCAGACAGAAAGCGAACATCCTGGTTTACTGCAGTTCGGAGCAGCCAGCATTGCGCAGAGAACTCGAACATCAAGGGTCTCGTCCGACGTTCCGAATTACCCGTTACAGAGCTCTCGGGCGGCTGCAGCGGGAGTCAGTTCGTCCGTACCCGGCAAACAGCAGCTACTCAGCACAAGCGGCGTGAAGGCAGCCTCAAATCGATTGGTTCCGCAAATTGCACCTCGCTCTTCTATTACTTTGTAACTACTTATGAATGGACTCAAATTAGACCAAGGTTCGGTTGAGGTTCTGCCTGCCGGCCCCCCGATGCAGAGTACGGAAGGCCAGTCGGGCGACGACTTGGTTGAACAGGACATCTCATATTGGCGCGAGAGGCTGGCGGGCATTCCTGCCATCCTGGAACTGCCCGCAGATCGGCCTCGTCCGCCCGTGCAGACGGCTCGCGCAGCGTGCCAGTCTGTTCTTCTGCCCCGGGACCTGAGACAAACGCTGTTGGCGGTGGGCGAGCAGGAAGGCGTGTCGCTGTCTGTAGTGCTGCTGGCTGCATTCCAGACACTGCTGGCGCGATACACACGGCAGGACGACATCGTCGTGGGATCGGATATCCCCGGCCGTGAAGAAATCGGTGCGCGGGAATCGATGCAGCATTTCGCCACCGCCGTTGCGATTCGCACGGATATGAGTGGCGATCCTGGTTTCCGCCAGTTGCTGCGGCGCGTTAGCGATGCCGCTAGCGATGCGCGTGAACATCAGAACGTGCCGTGGGAGCGCTTGGTGGAAGCAGTGCAGCCGGACGGGGATGCCAGTCACCATCCCCTGTTCCAGGCGCTCTTTTCCTGGGAAGACTCCGAGTTTCATTTGAAGTCAGGAGAGATCGTTGGCTCCGGGTCGGACGGGAGCGCGCTGAAGGTTGATCTGCAGCTTCAGATGCGGGAGCAACCGGATGGCCTCGAGACATACTTCACGTACAGCACTGACCTGTTTGACGCCGACACGATTGTCCGCATGGCGGGACACCTCCGAAAGCTGCTCGAAGGCATCGTTGCGAATCCGGACGAGCATATCTCCCGGCTTCCGCTTCTGACCGATGCGGAACGACATCAACTGGTGGTCGAGTGGAACGACACTGGAATGGAGTACGCCAGAGACAGATGCGTTCATCATCTTTTTGAGGCGCAGGCGGCTCGAACTCCTAACGCCACTGCAGTGGTGTTTGGACACGAGAGCCTGACCTACGCCGAGCTCGATCGGCGAGCCAATCAACTGGCCCGCCATTTGATCAAGTTGGGGGCAGTTGCTGACGGGCTGGTCGGCATTTGTGTGGAACGATCTTTGGAGATGGTCGTAGGCCTGTTGGGAATTATGAAGGCAGGATCGGCTTACGTGCCTCTTGATCCAGCCTACCCACGCGATCGCATTGCGTTCATGCTCGAAAACGCTGAAGTGCCGTTGCTGCTTACGCAAGCGCAGCTGGCAGAGAATTTGCCGAAGGGTGCATCGAAAGTCGTGCTCCTGGACTCGGACTGGCCCGAAATCGCGACGCAGAGCCAGGAACCTCCCGCGCTGACTCTTGATCCCGAGAACCGCGCTTATGTGATCTACACTTCCGGTTCCACGGGTAAGCCGAAGGGAGTGGAAATACGGCACTGTGCGGTTGTCAATTTCCTGACCACGATGGCGGAGCGGCCGGGAATGACGGCGGGCGATCGGCTGCTCGCCGTTACTACGCTCTCGTTCGATATCGCCGGGCTTGAGATCTATCTGCCGTTGACGCGTGGGGCATCGCTGGAGATTGTGAGCCGCGAAGTGGCGTCCGACGGCAACCGGCTGCTGGCCAAGCTGGCGGGCTCGGGCGCTACGGTCATGCAAGCCACTCCGGCGACCTGGCGCATGCTGCTGGAAGCCGGCTGGACGGGCGATCCGCGACTCAGGATTCTGATCGGTGGGGAAGCCGTTTCCCGGAAGCTGGCCGATCAATTGCTCGAACGGTCTGGCTCGGTGTGGAACGTGTACGGTCCGACGGAGACCACCATCTGGTCGACGATCTCCAAGCTCGAAGCCGGACAGGGTGCGGTCACGATTGGGCGTCCGATTGGCAACACTGAGATTCTCATCCTGGACAAGGTGCTGCAACCGGTTCCCATCGGGGTTGCCGGCGAATTACACATTGGCGGCGACGGCTTGGCGCGGGGATACCTCAAACGGCCCGAGCTTACGGCAGAGAAATTCATTGCGCATCCGCTGAGCTCCGACCCGAAAGCGCGCTTGTACAAGACTGGCGATCTGGTGCGCTATCTGCCGAACGGCAACATCGAATTTCTTGGGCGGATTGACCATCAGGTGAAAATTCGCGGCTTCCGCATCGAGCTGGGCGAGATTGAAACCGTGCTGCGGCAGCACCCCAGCATCAGCGACACGGTGGTGGTAGCCCGGGAGGATACTCCCGGCGACAAGCGCGTGGTGGCTTATCTGGTCGCCACTCACGATGCCGCGCCGACCACTGCGGAACTGCGTGCTTTCCTGAAAGAGAAGCTTCCGGAGTACATGCTTCCCTCAGTCTTCGTGACTCTGAAAAGCATGCCGCTAACTCCAAACGGCAAGGTGGACCGGCGGGCGCTCCCCGTTCCCGACCGGGCAGACCTGGCGCCAACCGGAGCGTTCCTCGCGCCCCGGGATGAGGTTGAGTCGAAGCTAGTCAAGATATGGGAGGATGTCCTGAGCGCGCGGCCGATTGGCGTTCGGGATAACTATTTTGAGCTGGGCGGGCACTCCCTGGTCGCAGTCCGGCTGATGAACCGCATAGAGCAGGATTTCGGAAAGACCTTGCCCATCGCCATACTCCTGCAGGCTCCCACCATCGAGCAATTAGCCGCGATTCTGCGTCAGAAGGGATCGTCCCCCCCGTGGTCTTGTCTGGTGCCGATTCAGACCAGCGGGTCAAAACCACCGTTCTTCTGCATCCATGGCGCGAATGGCACGGTGGTCCGGTTTCACGATCTGGCGCGACACCTGGGCTCGGACCAACCTTTCTACGGTCTGCAGGCCAATGGACTGGAAGCGGGACAAGTCTGTCACAGCCGAACTGAAGACATGGCCTCGCACTACGTCAAGGAAATCCGCAATGTCCGGCCGCAAGGCCCCTATTTTCTTGGCGGCTATTCCTATGGCGGCGCGATCGCTTTCGAGATGGCACAGCAACTGGCAGCCCAAGGGGAAGAAGCGGTAGTGGTGCTGTTCGACACCAACTTTCCAAAACCGAAGACTTCCGCTTCCCAAGAGGTAGCAGCAACCTCGTCCGCAGTGCTCGAGCTTTTCCGGATCCCGGCCGCGGAGAGGCGAACGTATCTTTCGCGAATGGTGACAGCTCCAATGAGAGTCATTGAGAGGCGGCTGCACGTTGCCCGGCTGCCGCGAAACATCCAGAAAGTTCGGAAGACCTGCCTCCAGGCGGAAAGCGATTACCGGCCGCAAGCTTATCCAGGCCGGGTCATTCTGTTTCGTTCCAGCCACAAGCCGCTAGGGCAGATGAGTGATCCGCGGGCTGGGTGGAGCAAGTGCGTCACTCGTGGACTGGAGATCTATGAAGTCCGCAGCAATCACGAGAACATCCTCCTGGAGCCGCAAGTTCGATCTGTAGCCGGGCAGTTAAAGACTTGTCTGGACGAAGGGCTGGGAGCCAGTCGCCCCGGTAAGGTGGAGAAGCTGTGAAGTTTCGTGAAACCGAGGAAGCAATCAAGGCCGACATGGTGACAGCAGAAACTCCAATCGCAAACCACGCCCCAAGCGAAGACGGTCTAGGGATCGGGCCGGGACTTCAGGAACCACCAGTCGAGCCCAGGGCTGGAGAAGGCACGGACAGTAATGGGTCGTTCTCTTTGAGGAAGATCCTGGCAGTCGATCGAGATCATATAGGGCAGAAGGTCATTCCCTGGGCGATGAAGGGCGGGCTTGCCCTGCTCGACCAGGGAGTCTTCGCGGGCTCAAATTTTGTGATGAGCATCCTGCTGGCGCGGTGGTTGCCGCCCGAGCAATATGGAGCCTATGCGGTCGCGTTTGCGGTTTTTCTTTTCCTTCTGAATTTTCACCAGGCGTTGCTGCTGGAACCCATGCTGGTGTTTGGGAGTTCGGTTTATCGCAACTGTCTCCGGGGTTACATGAAGGCGTTGCTCTTGGCTCATTTGGCCATGAGCGTGGTCATGGTCGTCGGTCTGTGTGTCGCGGCTGCTGTTGCTCTCAGGGTCGGGCAAAGCAACGGGTTGCCCGGCGCGCTCATCGGTATCGCAGTCGCCGCGCCGACAGTTTTGCTGTTCTGGCTGACGAAGCGAACCTTCTATCTGAAGCTTTCTCCCGCACCCTCCGCTGCCGCGGCCGTCCTCTACTGCGCTCTAACCATGGGGGGATTGGCTCTCGTCTATAAGCACAGCCATCACCTTTCGCCGTTGGCCGCATTTCTGCTGATGGGATTCGGTGGCTTGGTCGCCAGCCTCGTGCTGCTGGCTTATCTGAGGTTGCGGCTGCCGCGGACCGCGAATGCCCCTGGCTTGATGGACACCTGGCGGCGGCATTGGCGCTATGGGAGATGGGCGTTAGGGGCCAACGCCATGATGTGGGTTCCGATTAATGCTTTCTACCCGATCTTGAGCAGGTTCTCCGGCATGGCGCAGGCGGGTGAACTGAAGGCGCTGATGAATTTTGCATCGCCGATGTTACAAGCGTGCGCTGCGCTCCATACGCTTCTCCTCCCCTATGCTGCTCGTGTGCTGGAGCAGAAAGGCAGTAGCGGCATCAACGTCATTCTCAGGCGAATGACCCTGCTCTGCGTTTCCTGTGCCGTCCCATACTGGGTCGTGCTGCTTCTGTTTCAGGGACCTGCTTTCCGCCTGCTTTACTCTGGCCGGTACACGGAGGTTGCCTATCTGCTGCCCGTTGTGGCATTGGCATCGGTGGCGGGCAGCGCGTTCTTCGGCCCGTCCATTGTGTTGCGGTCCCTGGAGTCTCCGGGTTCGGTGTTTGCTGCGGTTTCGGTTTCAAGCTGTGTCGCAGTGGCAATCGGCATTCCGCTCACTCGGGCAATGGGATTGAGCGGGGCGGTATGGAGTGTCGCATTGTCAGAAGCAATGGCCTTCATGGCGGCGGTCGTCTTAGTCCGTCGCAAGGCCCGCAGGTCCCTGACGGCAGAGCCGGCGTTCGTACCGCTGTCAGCCGGTGATTAGCAAATGTCAAGTACGGAACCAGATCGTTGTTTCACAAGAAGCCAGGAAAGACCGCATAGCTGTTTTGCCCTGATGTCGTAAGAATTCACCTCAAGGAAGAATATCACTATGATGCATACCTATCGAGTAATTCACGCCAAGGCGGCAAGAAGCAAAATTCGTATTCCACTGGTGTGGTCCTGGCATCTTGGGCTTAAACCGCAGGATATCTTTCTGGCCTCGTATCCTCGCTCGGGCAGCACTTGGCTGCGCTTCATGCTTTTCCAAATATTGTGTGGCGAGGAGCCGGGATTTCGAAAACTCGAAGATCGCCTGCCCGAGATCCAATGGCAGCGGGGAAAGCCGCCGATCCTGCCCTCGGGTGGCCGCCTGATCAAGACCCACGAGCAATATCGCAAGGATTACACCAAGGCGGTCTTTCTGGTTCGCGATGTCAGAGATGTATTGCTTTCTGGCTATGCCCGGGCTGTAGAGGTCGGATTGGCCCCACTTGTTTCAAAGGGCGATCTTGACAGCTTCCTGGTGTCCTTCATGGAGGGCAAAGCCTATCAAATTGGTTCATGGCAGGAGCACTCGCGCTCCTGGCTGGAATCCCCGACGGCGGGGAACGGCAATTTGATGGTTGTAAAGTATGAAGAGCTGCGCAGGAATCCGGAGCAGATCCTGGAACAACTACTGCAGTTTGTGGGCATCACTCCCAACGTGCAAGTCATCCGCAAGGCCATCGAGGCCAATAGTCTACAGCAGATGCGCGCAAAAGAAGACAGGGAGAAAACGGCTGGAGAACAATCGATCCTGCTCGGGCCGCACAAGAGCGCCGGAGAAGACGGGCGTTTCGTCCGCAAGGGCAGCGTCGGGGGGTGGCGCAGCAAACTGACCGATGCCCAGCTAAAGATCATCGACCGGTACGCGGGCGATATGCTGGAGACCCTGGGATACGAGCGGGGAGTCGGCGAAGAGCGGCGATCGCAAGCGGAAGTCCCAGCCCTCACTGTCTGACGTTACAGCATCGCCTTGTGTGCTTAGCGGGTAGCGCGAGGCGGTCCCGCCTGAGGGAATTCCTGCTTTAACTCCGAAACATTCAGATCAACACAAACTACGGCCAGCACAGGTTAGAGGTGTGAACTCGATGGCGTCTAAGACCTTCCGATTTGATGAAACGAAATACTACAAATTCGGATTAATGCTGGGAATCAAGAACGTCCTGCACGCCGGCTTCCGGCTCGGTCTGAAGAAGACCGCGGGCAAACTGCTTCAACCGGTCAATTCGTATACTCGGTTTCCCGAGTATTGGTTTATGGGGTCTGAGGCAGAGCAATATTTGCGCCAGTTTCCATCGAGCCGTCGGCCCAAGGTTTTGGACGTCGGAAGCCCCAAGCTCTTCGGTTTGTACCTCGCTTTCCACTTCGATATTGAGATTTACCTGACGGACATAGACGCTCCCAGCATTACTGAGGCCGAGGTTTTGTGGGGAGCCATTCGAGATCGGGCGAAAGGTAAAGCGTACTTTTCGATCGAGGATGCTCGCTCGCTCAAGTACCCGGAAGAAAACTTTGACATGGTCTATGCCATGTCGGTAATCGAGCATGTGGATGGTCAGGCGGGCGATGCTGAGGCGATGAGAGAAATGGTTCGGGTGCTAAAGCCTGGAGGGCTGCTCCTGGTGACAGTACCGTTTGGGCATGAATACGCAGAACAGGAACGGGTCGGACTCCAGGGGGCAGCGCGGCAGACCAGCAGCCAGGAGCGTTTTTTCTTTCAGCGGATTTATACGCCAGCCGCGGCGGAAGAGCGGATCGTGGGAGTGGTTCCTGGCGCGACTTTAGCTAAAGCTGTGTCGGTTCGGCGAAAGGACAGCACCATTGCCAGAGTATATCGACGCATGGGGGCTGACCTTCGAGGTCTGTGCGGCTGTTTCAATCCCATTCTTTCCGTCGCGCTAAACGCTAGCCAAGATGGAATCGTGCCTGTTCCGGGCAACTACGGCGCCCTCCATGGCCCGAATGACGTCTACGGCGACCTGATGTTGGCATGGAACAAGACTCCCAGTTAATTTCGTCATCGGCTGTTCGCCGTTTCTGATATGCCCGACATCGTGACCAATTCAAGTGCCAGCGCTGAGGCGAGTTCTCGCCTCAGGAGAATCGATCTGCGCGCGGTCACCTGGTTTTCGCTTTTGGTCCTGTTAGGCGGCCTCGCAACCGTCTATCCCATCTTCGCGCTCGAGTGCCTTGCAGCTGTCGCCACGCTGGGATGCTGCTGGCTGGCAGCTGTACGCCTGCGACGCGCGGGTATGGAGCTGTGGCAGATGCTCCTGCTGATTGCCGTGAGCGGCTACATGCTGTTGAATTACGGATTTGAGAATCTGGCTTTTCACGTCGGCGGATTCCCCATAATCATCAGTTACGGGATGATGTACGCCTCCCTGGCTTTAGCAGTGTTTTCCCGCCGGCAGTGGATCGCAAGAGTAGCGAAGGAACCTGCGGTACTGTGCATGCTGGCCCTGGTTGGCCTAACATTTTTGCATTTCGTCGTGGATCTACCTTCGTACGGACTTTGGGCCATACGCGATGCCACGATGTGTCTCGATGGATTGTTCATGCTGCTGGGGCTGTTCTGGGCCATGAAGGCGAATAGCGTTTCTTTCCTGAGCAAGTGGCTGCTGGTCGTCTTCGTGCTGAACATGTTCTACAGTTTCACTCTGCCGTGGGGTGAAAAAATCTGGTCCTGGTCGCCGGAAAGCGGAGTTTTTCTCAAGGTGCCACTGTTGGGAAATTACAACGGCGCGGGCGACCTATTATTGGCGGGCGCCGTGTTTTGCATCTGTGTCGGCAGCTACGTGGTCCGCCGCCCAAGCTGGTTGATGCTCGCTCTGGCCTTGGGGCAGTTTTTGGGAATTGCCATCACGCAGGTCAGACGGATGTACATTGCCACGATCCTTGTTCTCATTATTCTTGTCCTGTTAGGCGAAGCCAAGAAATTTGGAAAACTTCTGGTTCTGCTCCCCGCAGCTGTTTTGGTGATTGTGCTGGCGACCAGTTTCTTAGGGGTTGAAATATCCGGCCGCATCGGACCAGTAAACCTCGCGTTTTTCAAAGACCACATTCGGAGCATATCCGGCGCGGAGGATACACCGGGCAGCGACCCACAGAGTCGCGTCATTATGGGCAGGGAAGCCTTCCAGCACTTCCTCGCGCACCCGCTGTTCGGTGAAGGGTTCGGTCAACCGTTGACCAGCATCATTGACATGACCAATGGTGCGGTTACGCGAATGCCTCACAACTCAAGCATAAGCTACCTGGCGCGGCTGGGGCTGGTTGGATTCGCGTTTTGGATTGCCTTTCATTTCTGCTTGCTGAGCAGATTTATCCACGCGCTCAGGCAGCGACGCTACTGCGATGACAAGCGCGTGTCCGCTTTTGTGTTGTGGGCCTTTCTGTTCTACGTGCTCTTTATGATCGGCAGTTTTGTGGAGGCCCCTTTCGAATTTCCCTCAGGCGCTGTTCCATTCTATTTCCTGATGGGATTCGCTCTGGGAGTAATGCGTTGGCACATGTCCGGAAAGAACAAGGGCGAATACCGGGCGGCCGCGTTCGCGAGCAGCGCCAAGCAATCCTATTTGTAAACAGCTCGGAACAGTGAGGCGGTCGCAGCCAAAATATGAAGAGACCGAGTATTGTAACGACCAGCTGGGACGACGGCGACCGCGCCGATCTGCGACTGGCCGAGATACTCCGATCCCGCGAGGTCGCAGGTACTTTCTACGTTCCCACCGCTGCTTACGGCCCACGGCCCGTGCTCAGTCACGCTGACCTGAGGGCTCTATCGTCCGAAGGATTCGAAATCGGGGCTCACGGAGTTACGCACAAACTTCTCTGGGGACTCTCAGCCAAGGAATTGGCCGAGGAAGTAAATCCGTGCAAGCCGGCGCTGGAAGACATTGTGGGAAGGGAAGTTAAGATGTTCTGTTATCCCTGTGGCCGATACGACTCGAACGTGATCCGGGCTCTGAAGCAGGCGGGTTATTGGGGAGCACGGACGGTGCGCATGCTGTCAACGCGGCTGGAGTTCAACCCCTTCGAAATGCCGACAACCGTGCAGATTATGCCGAATCCCACGTCCAGCTACATCAAGAATGTGGTCCGAGCGCGAAAAATGCACAGCCTGCAAGTTTGTCTGACGAACATGACGCGGCTTGGCAATTGGCTCGAACTGGGCAAGCGGCTCTTTGATGATGTCCTGGAAAATGGTGGAGTCTGGCATCTCTACGGCCATTCGCACGAGATTGAAAAATTGGGTCTATGGAAGGATTTGGAGGAAATCCTGGACTACGTGGGCAAGCGGAAAGGAGTGACGTACGTTCCGAATCGTGAGTTGATCCGGCTTCTACTTCCAGATGGCAGCCATGCCGGGAATGGAACATCGTGAAGATAATTCTCGTTCATTGTCAGTACCAGCAACCGGGCGGTGAAGACGTCGTCTTCGAGCAGGAGCGCCAGCTCCTGGAGCGTGCCGGACACAAAGTCGTGCTTTACCGCCGGAGTAACTACGAGGTGAACGCCTATCCCGGCGTGAAGCGGCTCGTGCTTCTGCAAAAGGCGGTCTGGAATGGCGCCACGCGAGATACATTTGCCGAACTGTTGCACTCGGAGAAGCCAGATCTGGTCCACGTTCATAACACCTGGATCATGATCTCGCCGTCGATTTACTCGGCGTGCCGGGAAGCGGGGGTGCCGGTAGTGCAGACGCTCCATAATTACCGGCTCTTGTGCCCCGTGGGAACCTTTTTCCGAGATGGCAAAATCTGCGAAGAATGCCTGGATCATAGTTTGTGGCGGAGTCTACGAAACAGGTGCTATCGCGGCTCCCGCGCCGAGACTGCAGCCGTGGGCATGATGCTGGCCGTCCATCGCACTCTCCATACGTGGGAGCGGGAGGTGACGTCCTTTATCGTGCTCAGCGAATTTGCCCGGAGCAAATTCCTGCGCGGTGGACTGCCGCAGCAGAAGATATTTGTCAAACCGAATTTTGTGGATCCTGACCCCCTTCCCCGAACTGGGGATGGAAACTACGCCATTTTTGCCGGGCGGCTCTCGCCGGAGAGGCGAGTGAGTACGCTTCTGGATGCCTGGACACGCCTGCGCAGCCGCATTCCTCTCGTGATTGTCGGCGGCGGGGAACAGCGCGATCACCTGGAACAGAAAGCCAGCTGGAACCGCCTCGATATGGTCGAGTTCAAGGGCATGCTGCCGCACGACCAGACCATAGCGGCGATCAAGGGAGCGCGCTTTCTGATCTTTTCCAGCGAGTGGTATGAGACCTTCGGCCTCACCATGATCGAAGCCTTTGCCTGCGGTGTCCCGGTCATCTGCTCCAGAATGGGTGCAATGCGGGAAATCGTGGTGGACGGCCGCACCGGCTTGCACTTCAATCCCGGCGATAGCGAGGATCTGGCCGAAAAAGTCGAATGGGCCTGTAATCACCCGGAGCGGATGCGGGAAATGGGGCAGGAGGCTCGACGGGAATACGAAAGCAAATACACCGCCGAGAAGAATTATCCCCGCCTGCTGGAAATCTACCAGGGTGCAATAGCTGGACAATTAGAGTCGCGGGGGCAAGACCGCAATCTGACTGTCTCGACAACTGCGGAGACTAACGCGGGCACTCTAATAACGGGAACTGTCACAGAAGAACCGGCCGTTGCAACCTTGCCCGAAAACGCTCCCGCAGGCCATGCGTCGGTCATGCGGGGCCAGCAGAAGAATGGGCATCTCAGGGTCGTTGTCGCCCATAATTACTACCAGATTCCTGGGGGAGAGGACGAAACTCTCCGAAGGGAGCGCGAGTTACTCCGCTCCGAAGGTCATTACGTGAAGGAGTTCATTCGCCGGAACAGCGAGATCACGCCGGGTGACATCGTGGCCAAAGTCACCTTGGCGGGGCGGACGGTTTGGGGGAACGACAGCCGAAAGGCGATGCTTGTGTTCTTGAAAGCGGAGAAGCCAGATTTAGTTCACTTTCACAACACTTTTCCACTGATGTCGCCGTCGGTCTACTACGCTTGCCGGGACGCAGAGGTCCCGGTGGTACAAACCCTGCACAATCCCCGTCTCTTCTGTCCGGGAGGCAATCTCGAACGCAACCATCGAATCTGTGAAGATTGCAAAGGGAAAAAGGTTCCGTGGCCGTCGGTGCTGCACGCTTGTTACAGACAATCCCACGTCCAGACTGGCGTGCTGGCGACCATGTTAGCGGTGCACTGGCAACTGAAGACGTGGGAGAAGATGATCGATATTTATGTGGTGTCAACTCCGTTTTACCGCCGCAAATTCATCGAAGCGGGCTTTCCGGAGCAGAAGCTTATAGTGAAACCGCATTTTGTGGAGGACCCTGGAGTCACTCACCGCGACGGCGGGTATGCTCTTTTTGTTGGGCGGCTGGCGCCCGAAAAGGGGGTGCCAACTCTGCTGCGCGCCTGCAGCAAGCTGAAGAAGATTCCCCTCAAGATTCGGGGGGACGGTCCGATGTTGGCGGAAGTGCAGGAGGCCGCCCGGAAATCCGGAGGAGCGATCGAGATGCTGCCGCGGCTCGATCGCGAAGGACTAAACAAAGTCATGAGCGGCGCACGCTTTTTGATTTGGCCCTCGGAAGGTTACTACGAAACGTTCGGTTACGTGGCCGTGGAAGCGTTCTCTTGCGGTGTGCCCGTGGTCGCGTCCCGGGTGGGGGTCGCTGAAGAAATTGTGCGAGATCAGCACACTGGGTTGCACTTTACCTCCGGAGATCCTGATGATCTGGCCTCAAAGGCGGAGTGGGCATGGGAGCATCCGAACGAAATGGATGCGATGGGCCGGGCGGCCCGCGCTGAATATGAGGCCAAGTACACCCCCGAACGCAACTACCCGATGCTTCTGGATATATATCGCCGTGCAGTCGAGCAGCGCGTTAATGGGAACTAATCCTGTCTTGCACCGACGGCGAACAATTCTCGAGACCGAGAGTAACCAAAGTTATCCGCGAACCAGTTTGATGTCCTTGATGCATGCCTGAGCCGGCTCTAATCGATCCACAAGAAAGCGCCGTGAAGGAGGTTGGCACGACCGCGGCCCCGACGCCACCCGGAGACCGGGCATCCAACGGTCACGGCCCCGGTCTACTGAAAACGCGCTGGTACTTGTCTCGGCTGGCCTCCATGCAACCGGCTGAGATCATGTGGCGGGCGCGCTCGGCGGCGATGCTGCCTCTCGACTGGGCAGACTGGAAAAGGCAAGCAGCGGCGCCGCGGCCCCAATGGGAACCTCTGCGCTCCGCATCGTACCCGGTGCACCTGCACGAGGGCGGTGAGCCGATGGAACGCATTCAAGTGTTCGATCTCGATTTTCCGCTGGGATTTGAGTTCGATTGGCATCGTGATTACCGCTACGGGCGGCAGGTCGAACGGCGATTCGCCGGCGCCCTGAACATTCGCGATACCGCCGTCGTCAGCGACATCAAGTACGTATGGGAGCCCAGCCGGCACCAGCATCTTTCCGCATTGGCGTATGCCGCGAACGCTGAGCAGAACGCGGATTATATCGTCAGGTCGCTCGATTCCTGGCTTGACGCGAACCCATATCTTTATGGTGTGCACTGGACCAGCAGCCTGGAATTGGCCGAGCGCATCGTTTCGTGGGCTTTGTTGTATCCCCGCATTGCGGAGCATGTGGCACGCGAGGCGGACTTCCGGCGGCGCTGGCTCGACTCGATTTACCAGCACCTGGCGCGTATCGCACGCAAACTGAGCCTTTACTCCTCGGCCAATAACCACCTGATTGGCGAACTGGTTGGCCTGTTCGTGGGGGCAACCTGTTTCAACTTCTGGCCGGACTGCGACTCCTGGCGCAATCTGGCGCAGGAACTGCTGGAGCGCGAGATTCGCCTGCAGGTTGGGGAAGACGGTGTGGATCGGGAGCAGGCGATGTCGTACCACCTCTTCACCATGGAACTGTTCCTGCTCGCCTTCGCCATCGACCGCAACACCGGACGCCAGTTCAGTGAAGGATTTGCCCAGCGTTTGCAGGGGATGGCCGCGTTTCTCGATTCGGTCGCCACGCCGAGCGGAGATCTGCCGTGGTACGGGGATTCCGACGACGCGCGCGGGTTCCTGTTATCAGAAGACGAGAGCGGGCTCGAAGTTGCCATGCAATTGGCCGGGCTGCTCTTTGCCGAACCCCGCTGGTTTCGCCGCGGCAATAAGGCTACGGTGGCGGCGCGAGCGCTCGTCCCGGACCTGCTCGCGAATCTCGATCACGCCGAGGACGCCCCGATCGCGCCCCGCGAGCTGTTTCCGGACGCCGGACTGGCCTGCGTGCACACGCAGGACGCCAGTGTGCGTCTGCTGATGGATTTTGGTCCCCACGGTTACCCGAGTACGGCAGCGCATGGCCACGCCGATGCCTTGTCTATTTGGCTGTCTATCGGGGATGAATACTTCCTGGTTGATGCTGGCACTTATGCCTACCATTCGCATCCGGAATGGCGGACTTTTTTTCGCAGCACCCGGGCACACAATACCGCGTGCGTGGACGGCCGGAACCAGTCGGAGGAGGCCGGTCGTTTTCTGTGGAGTGCAAAGGCAAACGCGCGACTGCTGCGGTTCGACGACAATTCCGGGCAGGTAACGATTGAGGCCGAACACGACGGCTACGAGCGCTTGCCGGAACCAGTTACGCACCGGCGGACCGTCACCTTCGATCGTGAGACCGGGAACGTCTCCATCGGAGATAGCTTTCGATGCGCCGGCCGGCACGAAATCGAGCTCTTCTTCCACATGCATGAAGAAGCCGCCGTGCGCGGCGTTCGCGATGGCGAGGCTGAGGTGGGTTGGCGCGGGCGGCGCATTGTGTTTTCCTCGCAAGATAGCAATGCACGCTGGGAAATCGTCCGCGGCTCTGACTATCCCAAACTCGGCTGGCGCTCACGCCGGTTCAATCAAAAACAGGCCATCCCCACCTTGCGCATTCGCGCGGCGGTTGACGGTCCAAGCACAATCCACACTCATCTGAGGGTCAACTCATGAACATCAGTATCGTTGGTCTGGGCTATGTGGGCGCGGTGTCGTCCGCTTGCCTGGCCAGCACGGGTCACCGCGTCTGGGGCGTTGACATTAACCCAGAAAAAGTGCGCATCATCAACGAAGGCAAATCTCCGATTGTTGAGAGCGGTCTCGCGGAGAGAATTGCGCAGGGACGGAGCGCCGGAGGCTTGTGCGCCACGGTGAATATCGAGGAGGCCTTACGCGAGACGGAGCTGTGTTTCGTAGCGGTAGCCACTCCCAGCCGGCCCAATGGACAGATCGATCCCGCTCATCTGTTCCGCGCCTGTAGCCAGATCGCGACCGCCCTCTCCAAGCTGGGCAAGAAGCAGATCGTGGTGATCCGCAGCAGCGTTTTGCCCTCCATCTTCGACGACTGCCGCAGGATATTCGACTCGACGGCATCCGGACTGGTGGAGCTGTGCGCGAATCCGGAATTCCTGAGGGAAGGTACTGCAATCACTGATTTCGAGGAGCCGCCGTTCACGGTTCTGGGGACGGACACGGTGGCCGCCGAAACTGCGCTGCGCTCGCTCTACTCCGATCAGCCGGCCCCCATCTTCGTGCTCAAGCCAAGGGAAGCGCTCATGGTGAAGTATGCCTGCAACGCTTTCCATGCGTTGAAGGTGAGCTTCGCGAACGAAGTTGCGGCCCTGTGCCAGCAGTCTGAAGTGAATGCGGAAGCGGTCATGAACGTCTTCTGCAGTGATACCAAGCTCAACATCTCCCGGCGTTATCTTATGCCCGGCTTCGCGTTCGGAGGGTCATGCCTGCCTAAGGACGTGCGCGCGGTTCTTTATGCGGGCAAAGTGCTGGACCTGCAATTGCCGCTGATTGCAGCCATCTTGTCGAGTAATGAAGAGGTGATCGAGCGGGCCTTCCAGAAGGTGCGGGCAACGGGTAAGCGGCGCATCGGCCTGATCGGCCTCAGCTTCAAGTCGAACACCGATGACCTGCGGGAAAGCCCGTTTGTCGAATTAGCCGAGCGATTGCTGGGAAAAGGCTACGAACTCAGCATTTATGACCCCAACGTCATCGCGGCGCGATTAACCGGCGCCAACAAGCAATACATCGATGGCGTCATCCCACACCTGTCGCGTTTACTCGTGCCGTCGCTCGACAAATTAAAAGATGCCGAACTGCTGATTGTTGGCCACCACTTCCACGGAGTGGCCGCTTTGCTGGAGAACACGCGTGCTTCCGTCCTCGATCTCGCCGCATACCAGGCCGGAAGGCAGGCCGCTACGTCGGAACGGGAGTTGGTACTCGAACATGAGAACTAAGCGCAACATCCTGATCATCGTACAGAACCTGCCGGTGCCATTCGACCGGCGTGTGTGGCAGGAAGCCACCAGCCTGCGTCGCCACGGCTTCGGTGTGGCCGTGATCTGCCCGAAAAAAGGGAAGTGCACGGCCAGTTATGAGCGACTGGAGGATGTGGACATCTATCGCTATCCTTTGGTTTACGAAGCCAACAAGGGAGTCGCCGGCTATTTCGTGGAGTTCGTCTATTGTTGGCTGGCTACACTGTGGCTGGCGCTGAAGGCTTATGCGCACCGCCCGTTTCAGGCGATCCACGCGTGCAATCCGCCGGACACGTTTTTTGCGCTCGCACTGCTGTTTCGGCCGCTGGGAGTGAAGTTCGTTTTTGATCATCACGACCTCTGCCCGGAGATGTATCTCGCCAAGGGGCGCACTCGCACCGGCATACTCTACCGCGGATTGGTGATGCTGGAACGAATGACGCTGAAGTCGGCGCACGCCGTCATTGCCGTCAATGAGTCTCACCGCGCGATTGCCCTCGAGCGCGGCGGCATCGCCGACGAGACCGTCACCGTCGTGCGCAGCGGACCTCGCCGGGGATGGGCCGATATTCACGCACCTTCCCCCGAACTCAAACGTGGGTTTCCGAACATGGTGCTGTATCTGGGTGAAATGTGCGAGCAGGACGGCGTCGCGCACCTGCTGCACGCCATCCAGACTTACCGCACCATAGCTCCCGACGACACGCTGTTCGCCTTTGTCGGCGGGGGCCCCGACCAACCGCGCATGAAAGCCATGGCCGAGGAGATGGGCCTGGGTTTAGTCACGCACTTCACCGGGCGCATTCCGGACGAACAGCTGTGGGCGTACCTTTCCACAGCAGACCTGTGCGTTGATCCCGATCCCTTCACCGAGTGGAGCAATATGTCCACCATGAACAAGATTATCGAGTACATGGCGTTCGGGCGGCCCATCGTAGCGTTTGATCTGGTGGAGCACCGCCGCTCCGCCGAGTCGGCGGCGGTCTACGTCGAGGGAAATGACGATGCCGCGCTCGGGCATGCGATTCGGAGATTGCTGCTCGATGTGGAACGGAGAAAGACGATGTCGCAGTTCGCTCGCACCCGTTTCCGCGAAGAGCTGGCGTGGGAGAACTCGGAACAGCGATTGATTGCGACCTACCGGCAGTTACTGGATGGGCAGGTGCCCGCTCCATTAGCCGCCCAGGCAGATACCACTACGGGGTAGGGCAGGGATTCACAACTTGCTGAAAAACTCAGGCCTTGAAAGCAACTGACTAGTCTCTATGTGCGGAATCTCGGGAATCATTAACGGCGGAAACGCGCAACTGCTGGCGCGCATGAACGATATCATGGCGCACCGCGGGCCCGACGACGCCGGCTTAAAGTGGTTTGACGAATCCGCGTCCGGTTTGGCGCAGCGGCGCTTGTCCATTATCGATCTTTCCCCGGCCGGCCATCAGCCGATGTGCAATGAAACGGCCGATCTGTGGATTGTCTTTAACGGCGAGATTTATAACTACAAGGAACTCGGCGAGGAAGTGCGGGCCAAAGGTGTGCGCTTGCGCTCCACCAGCGACACCGAAATCCTGCTGTACGCGTATCAACTCTGGGGCGAAGAGTGCCTGCACAAGTTGAACGGCATGTTCGCTTTCGCAATCTATGATTCGCGGAAGCGGAAGCTGTTTGCCGCGCGCGACCGCCTGGGGATCAAGCCGTTTTACTACCACTTCCAAAACGGCCGCCTGATCTTTGCCTCTGAGATCAAGGCGATCCTCAATACCGCGCTAGTGCCCAAGCGGCCCGATCTCAACGCGTTACACACGCCGGCGCGGTTCCAGGTGTCGCCCTGGACCGGATTCCAGGACATTTGGAAGCTGCCTCCGGGGCATTGTATGACGCTCGAAGACGGCAAGCTGTCGGTACGCCAGTACTGGAGCTTGCATCCGACTGAGCAGCCCGCAAGCGAAGCCGCGCTCCTCGAACAGTTGGACGATCTGCTGACAGATTCGGTCCGCCTGCAGATGCGGGCGGATGTGCCGGTCGGCGTATTTCTGAGCGGCGGCCTGGATTCCTCGATCGTCAGCGCGCTGATGCGGGTCAACACCGAGCAGACGGTGCATTCTTTCACCATTAAGTTCTCCACCGAAGATCAGAAGTTCGAACGGATGACCCCGGACTGGGATTATGCCCGGCAGGTCGCGAAGCAGTTCGGATTCACTTATCACGAGCTTGAAATCAAGCCGCAGGTCGAGGAACTGCTGCCCAAAATGGTGTGGCACCTGGATGAGCCCCTGTCCGATCCCGCCGCCATTAACACCTACCTGATCTCGCAGGCGGCCCGGGACCTGAACATTGTGGTGCTGCTGAATGGGGTGGGAGGCGACGAGGTGTTTGGCGGTTACCGCAAGCATCTGGCCTGCCTGACGGCGGAGAGCTATCAAGCCATCGTGCCAGGCGCGGTCCAGCGCATGGTGCGTTATGCGGCCGACCGCATCCCCGTGGCCACCTCGACGCGCGGATTGAAACAGATACGCTGGGGGAAGCGGTTTTTGTCCTATGCCTCGGCCCCCCGCAGCGAGCGCTACCTGATGTCGGATCTTTCGGTGGCGCCGAACCAATTCTCGCAGTTGTTCGCGAGCCGGATGTCGTATTACGACTCCCATTTTTTCAAGGCGCAGGATCCGCGCTTCAAGCGCAACGGCCTGTCGTATCTCACGCAGATGTGCCTGAATGACACGCTGGTTTTTCTGCCTGAGCACAATCTGACCTATTCCGATAAGGCGTCCATGGCGGCCAGCATCGAGAGCCGTCCGCCGCTCACCGATCACCGCATCGTCGAGTTCATGTTCTCGGTTACTCCGCGCCAGCGAATTCATCGCCTGACGCAAAAATATCTTCTGAAAAAAGTTTCCGAGAAGTATCTGCCCGACAACATCGTCTACCGGCCCAAGGCGTCGTTCGCTTCGCCGCTGCGCTCCTGGGTCCGGGGACCACTCTCGCCCATGGTCGCCGACCTGCTTTCCGAGCAGGCGCTGCGCGCTCGCGGACTGTACGATCCGGCGTACGTCGCCGGCCTGATCGCTCGCGACAAAAGCGGGCTTGAGGATAACTCGTACCAGATCTGGACATTGTTGACGAACGAGATCTGGTTCCGCACCTTCTTCCAGAATTAACTATGATTAGGCTGCCAGTTTCCCTATTCGAAAGGATGCATTAGTTGCTTCAAATCATTCAATACCAGAAGACGGGCGAGATTTACGTAGACGAATTGCCCGCGCCAAAACTTCGGCCGGGCAGCGTGCTCGTGCGCAACGCATTCTCGCTGATCAGCGCGGGCACCGAACGCACGTCGGTGGAGACCGCCCAGGCGTCCATGATTCAGAAAGCCCGCATGCGGCCGGACCTGGTCCGTCAGGTGCTCGACAACTTCCATCGCGAGGGCCTGGTGGCAACCTACAACAAGGTCCGCGACCGGCTGGATAACTTCAAGGACCTGGGCTATAGCAGCGCCGGAGTAGTTGTCGAATCGGGAGTAGACGACATTAAGGTGGGCGACCGGGTCGCGTGCGCTGGCGTCGGCTATGCGTCGCACGCCGAGATCGTTTCGATCCCGCGCAATCTGGTGGTGAAGGTGCCGGACGAAGTCGGTCTTGATGAGGCTGCGTTCACCACGGTCTGCGCGATCGCCATGCAAGGAGTGCGCCAGGCGGACGTGCGTGTGGGTGAGCAGGTGGTGGTCATCGGTCTGGGACTGATCGGCCTGATCACTGCTCAGTTGCTGAAGGCCAGCGGGTGCCGCGTAATTGGGATGGACGTTGCGCCACGGAACTTCGACCTGGCCCTGACGCTGGGATGCGATCGGTGTACCCTGAGCAACGAGGATGCGATCCTCGAAGTGCAAAGTTTCACCCGCGGTTATGGCGCCGATGCCGTGGTCATCACGGCGGCGACCACCTCGAACCAGCCGGTCGAATTGGCCATCCAGTGCGCCCGCAAGCGGGGCACAGTCGTAGCCGTGGGTGCGGTCGGGATGAACATCCCGCGTTCCCCATTCTACGAGAAGGAGATCAACTTCCGCATGTCCTGCTCCTACGGTCCCGGGCGCTACGATCCCGGCTACGAGGAGCGGGGGCAAGATTATCCCCTGGGGTTCGTCCGCTGGACGGAAAACCGCAACATGGAAGCTGCCCTCGACATGATGGCGCAGGGGAAGCTCAACGTAGGGGCGCTGATTACACACCGCATTCCGGTCGACCAGGGTCTCCGAGCCTATGACATCATTACGGGCAAGGTCGAGGAAAGTTATCTTGGCATCCTGATCCAGTACTCCGATGCGAGCGTCCCGATGGCAGTGTCCCGGCGTGTCGAGTTGAGCCCTGCCGACCGGACGGCCTCCGGGCGTCGAGCGGTTCTGGGATTTATCGGAGCCGGAAATTTCACGCAATCCATGCTTCTGCCACCGTTGATGAAACTGGCTCCGCGCATGCGCGGCCTGACCACCGCCAAGCCGGTGAACGCCAAGAACGTAGCAAAAAAGTATAACTTTGAGTTTTGCGCGACTGATGCGACCGAGCTGATCAATGACAGGGAAGTGAACCTGGTCTTCGTCACTTCACGGCATGACTCGCATGCGCGCTATGTGGCCGAGGCCCTGCGCGCGGGCAAAAGCGTGTTCGTCGAAAAACCGCTGGCCCTGAACAACGAGGAACTCGAAACGATTCTTGAGGCCTGCGCCGAAGCCGAACGGGCAGGAACAGCGCCTCTGCTAATGGTAGGGTACAACCGGCGTTTCTCCGAACCAGTCCGGGCCATTCAGAAACTGTTTGCCGGGCGCACGGAGCCGTTGGTGATGCACTACCGCGTCAATGCCGGTTTCTTACCCTCCACAAACTGGATGCAACAACCGGACCAGGGCGGCCGCTTCATTGGGGAAGGCGGCCACTTCGTAGACGTGATGCAGTTCCTCTGCGGCGCACTTCCCACCAGCGTTTACGCAGTGGCTCCAACGGACAGCGCGCGCCGCTATAACAACGACAACCTCGTCATTTCCATCACCTTCGCGGATGGTTCCACCGGCACGATTCACTATCTGGCCAACGGCGCCAATGCGGTCGAGAAAGAGTACCTCGAAGTATTCGGCGATTCGAAAACGGCTCGTATGTGGAACTTCAAGAAGCTTGAATGTGCCACTGGGAGGAAGAACTCAACCAAGTCCTTCTCCGGGGATAAAGGACACGCGACCGAGATGAGGGCCGTGCTGGATGGTTTCGAATCCGGCAATTCGCCTGTCGGCCTGGGATCGCTGGTGGCGACATCCCGGGTGACGTTTGCCGCATTGGATTCGCTCAGAACGAATCGCGTAGTGCCGATCGTGCCGTCGACGTAAGATGCAGGCTGGCGTCGCAGGGATAATGCGACCACTGTGTTGGTGGTTTATAGAGCTTCCTTTTCAATTCTGTAAGCAACCAACCAACGAAATGAAAACCACATCAGGGAATACTACTATGAAAAACAAGCAAACCTGGCTGTCAGGCTTTTGTGGCCTGGTTGTGCTGCTGTTCCTTGCGACAGCGCCCTTGGGTTGGGCGCAGGGCCAATCAAATCCCGTCGTAGTGAGGGCCGCACGGCATGCTTCTGCACCTCCTTTAAGCCAAATGACGCCCCTTCCTCCGCGGTCAGAGCCGCTGGCGGACGGTGAGGATGACGATGACAGAGCCCCGATGCACGGGCCGCGCGCCCGGACTCCGGTCGAAGATCCGGTCCTTCAGGCATCCACGGACTTGACCCTTTCACCCGCGAATTCTCCTCTTCTCTCCGCGAACTCGGGACTAGACATTCTCGGCCTGGGGACTGGCTTTCCAGGCTATACGATCCAGGCCGTCGTTCCCGATACCAACGGAGCGGTGGGGCCAACGCAGTTTGTCCAGTTCGTTAATGAGTCCTTTGCCGTGTTCAATAAAGCCACCGGCAGTCTGGAATACGGCCCGGCTAATGGGAACACTTTGTGGCAGGCTCTAGGCGGACCCTGCTCCTCCAGCACGAACCTCGACGAAATCGCCCAATTCGACAAGCTGGCAAACGTATGGGTGCTGATGATGCCGGTCTTCACTTCGCCCAATTACCTGTGCTTTGCTGTGTCAACCACATCGGACGCGACCAATGGCGGATGGAATCTTTATGCGTTCGAGGAACCGGTGAGCAAGATCTGTGGTTGTAGGTTAACGCCCGACTATCCCAAGATATCGGTATGGCCGGATGGTTACTACATTACGTTCAACCAAGGTTGGAACGGTAACTTTGAGGGTGCGGCGGCCTGTGTGGTGAATCGCAATGCTATGTTGGCTGGCACCGCAGCCACGATGCAGTGCTTCCAGAACACGGGCGCGTCTTACGGCGCGCTGCTGCCTGCGGACTTGGACGGGACCAGCGCGCCTCCTACGGGCTCGCCAGACTACTTTCTTAATTTTGACGGTAACGATCAGTCCCTGGACCTCTGGCAGTTCCACGTGGATTGGACCACCCCTGCCAATTCCACCTTCACCGGGCCGACGAACATCCCGGTAGCGGCGTTCAACGAACCTTGTGGGGAAACCGTCACGGAACTGAACTATACGACCGGCGCCTGCATTCCCCAGGCGGGAACTTCGCAAGGACTTGATTCCTACGGAGACCGCCTGATGTACCGGCTCGCCTACCGGAACTTCGGAACTTACCAGGCTCTCGTCGTCAACCACACAGTCCAAATAGGGACAAGCAGCAACCAGACCGGGGTCCGCTGGTACGAGCTGCAGAACACTGGGTCAGGCTTCGGAGTCTACCAGCAAGGGACATACGCCCCTGATTCCAGCTATCGCTGGATGGGCAGCATCGCCATGGACAAGGCTGGTGATATCGCTTTGGGTTATAGCGTCTCCAGTAGTACCTTGAGCCCCTCCATTCGCTACACCGGCCGCGTGCCCAGTGATGGTTTGGGCACGATGGAGAGCGAGACCGATGTTTTGACTTCGGCGGGCGTTGCGCATGGTTCGCAAACCAATACCTTTCGGTGGGCTGACTACAGCAGCATGGCTATCGACCCGACGGACGACTGCACCTTCTGGTATACGACCGAATATCAGCCGACGAATGGGAACAACCATTGGAGCACTCGAATCGCGGCGTTCAGCTTTCCGACCTGTACGAACACCATGCCAACCTACACGCTTACCGTAAACGAGGTAGGGCAGGGAACCGTGACTAGCACCGACGGCCAGATCAACTGCACCAATGGCAGCGGTACCTGCAGCGCCGTTTACTCGAGCGGCAGTTCGGTCACCCTGAACGCCACGGCCGGGGGCAGTTGGACGTTTTCGCATTGGAGCGGGGCCTGCACTGGGGGCAATCCTTGCAATCTGGTGATGAACAGCAATCTGAGTCCGACGGCTACCTTCACGACCACAACCACCTGGGCCATGGTGAACAAGGCATCGAAGGCTGGGAATCCCATCACCAGCCTCACGATTCCGGCAACGGGCTCGGGGAACCTGATTGCCGTGGCGCTGATGTTCAGCGGGACCACTTCGATTACGAGCATTTCTGATAACGCCGGCAATACTTATGTCTCCGCTGGCGCTCGAGCCACTATCAACCAGTACTCCTCGGAGATTTGGTATGCGGTGAACTCCAAGTCCGGCGCTACGGTTGTGACTCCCAAATTCGGCGCTTCACCTAGCCACGTAGAGATCACAGAGTGGGAGTTTTCAGGAGTGTCGACTGGTGCGCCGGATGCGACCAACACTTCATTTGGAAACGTGACGCTCAACAACACTCCCGGACCGGCGGTGACCACGACGCAGGCTGGGGACTTGGTCATATCCGTCCTGCTTGCTGGCAGTGCGAGTTTCGCCAGCATTACTAGCGGCAATGAGTTTACAGACGATTTCGCGACCAATGGAAACGGCTGGGCGCATATCACCAGCAACTCATCGAGCGCGGGCAGCCACCAGGCAAGTTGGTATACGGCTTCTCCCACTGGCGTCTATTGCGCCAGCACGGTTGCCTTCCTCCCTTGATTCTGTAACACGCTGTGTGGCCGAGATGCGCTGGTAGTCCAGGTGAAAAGGGAGGGGGCTAACTGCGCCCAGCGCAAGGGCCTGGGGAGCAATGCCGACGCCCAGCCGGCTAGCTCAGCCAGGAGGGGATCCACTACACCACTCAAAACGACTGTCAAAGGCTGATGCAAAGTCAGCCTCCTGCCTCAAACCCGGACATGTGCCCGCTAAGCCAATTTCATCCGCTTGTAAGCCGCATTTCCTTCATCCACTAGATTTCGTGGGCGCCGGGCTGCCCACGCCGATTTTCCCGAAAAACTCAGATTCTGCGCCGCGCAGCACTTGTCGTACTGCGATGCGTCATGTTATCACTATGAGCTTTGGTGCTGGCCTATAGAGCGCGTTTTCGAGCAGCGGGCGGTCTTCAGGCCTGAGCCGGAAATTCAGTAAGGATGGCGGCGGGGTCGCTGAGGGAAAGGTGTATAGCCTGCTTCCCCGGAAGCTCAAGGCCTGACCCCACGCTGGCCCGGGAATGCGGCCGTTGCCGAAACCCAGGGCATGTACCACTGGCACCTACACCCCTCGGAGAGGACTGGATATAAGGAGACTGGGCGGCAGCAGCGCGTCAGATAGTTCAAGCAGAGACAGCGTTGAGAAACTCCCGCCTTAATATTTCCCAAGAGGTGCAGAGATGTTCGCTCAATCCCCCCGTTACACGTTGAGCAGGCAAGTCTCGACATTAGCTCTAATCGTCGTTTGCATTACAGCTGTAAGCCATTCTTCCACTGTCAGCATTCATCCTGGACAGGATATTCCCACCATAGTGGCAGAGAACCCCGCCGGAACTACTTTTCTCATCTATCCCGGCACGTATCGGCTGGAAACGCACATTGTGCCTAAAACCGGCGACAGCTTCATCGGCCAAACCGCTTGTGCGCCACCAAAAACCTCGTGCCCAGCGATCCTGACCGGGTCCAGGATCATCGGAACGTTGGCCACGCTCAATGGAAAAAACTACGAAGTGAAGGGGCAGACGCAGCAGGGTGTGATATCGTTCGCCAATACCGTTTGCCAGCCTGGCCACCTTGCCTGCAACTTGCCGGAAGATCTGTTCTTCGACGGCGTCGCCTATCAGCACCTAAACGCCAGTTCATTGCCATCGATCGGTACTGGGCAGTGGTGGTTCGACTACACCAACCACATCATCTACTTTCACGACAACCCGTCCGGCCACACGGTTGAGACCAGCGTGTTGGACACGGCTTTTCTGTCTTCCGCCAACAATGTGACCATTCAATACCTGACGATTACAGGCTTTGCGTCTCCGCTGCAACGAGGCGGGGTTGAGCCTACGGATGGAATTGTGAGTCCGAGTTCGAGCCTGGATTGGGTGGTTAAGAACTGTGAACTGTACAACAATCACGGAGCGGGCGTGCGCATCGCTTACGGGATACAGGTGCTTAACAACTACATCCATGATAATGGCACGGTAGGAATTCAGGGTGGAATTCAGTCAGCCAGTCCTTCCGGGATCACGGTTCAAGGCAACACCATCAGTCACAACAACTATGCCAAGGCGCTCTCGGACTGGGGGGCAGGAGGATTCAAGGTTGGCTATACGGCGAATCCGGTGATTCGAGGCAATACGGTCACGAACAACGACGGAACGGGAATCCATTTCGATGCCACCAGCCAGAGTCCGCTGGTTGACGGCAATGTCGTTACAGATAACGCTGGCGGCGGTGGTGTTGAATACGAAATCAGCGTGAACTCGGCTCTGATTCGGAACAACATCCTGTTGCGTAACGGGTTACCGGACGCTGTTCCCGTATCTACCGCCGGGCTAGGCAGCTACGCTTCGGTCGGCGTGATGGCGTACTGCAACGTGATGGAGATTCCCGCTAGCCAAGGCGCAAACGGAATCGTGATTGTCGCCAGCAATCGAGGCTACAACTTTGTTTCTCCCTTTGAATACCTGATGTCCAAGGGGAACAGTTTCCATCACAATACGGTTTTTTGGGATGAGGGTTCAGCCAGCATCCTGGGGTACATTCAAGGGGATGTGGCGCATCAGCCCAACTTCTTCGCCGACAATGCCCCGCCAGATTACAATACGTACCACCTGCCGAGTTTGTCTTTAGCCAATTTTATCTACGACAACAACAACAGTCAGAAAAACTCTCGCAAGACGTTTACTGAGTATCAGGCTGCCGGAGCTGATATTCACGGTTCCGCAGATACCAACTACACCAGCGGCTATCCGACGGTGAAGATTACATCTCCGGCGGACCAGTCGGCGTTCACCAATTCCATTACGGTTGAAGCCACAGCATCGGACAAGAGTGGAATCAACCGGGTGGAGTTCTATGTCGACTGGAAATTACAAGTGACAGTAGCCGGCGCGCCATACAATTTCACGTGGACCAACGGCACCGCCGGAACGCATACTGTGGCAGCGATGGCTCATAGCAACGCGGGGATCAGTACTTGCTATGCGGTTACGCTTCAGAAACAGTGAGCGGCCCAGCCGGTTGGGCGGCTCGATCAGGATCCTGCCAACATTCGAAAATCCTCCGGTCAGCCGGATTTTTGCTGCACGTCGCGGGAACCCTCCCCGGCGCAACGCGCGACAAGACTCCAGCCCTCGGGAACGGGTCTGCGCAGGAAAAGCAGCGACCTTAGAATCGCACCAGTGCCGGATTGCCCCACAGTTGCGATCCGCAACGATAATGGTGAATAATGGCGACAACAGCATGGGGACCCGCGCGGAGGGCCGGTTTGGGGCGGAAAAACCATCGTATAAACTGGGGACAATCGAATGATCCGCCATCTGCTGGTCTTGTTTTTCCTGCTCAACCTAGCGAGTTCGGCGCAGGTCACTTTACATCCGACCGACAACGTAGCCAAGATCGTCAGTTCTAAGCCGCCGGGCACGACCTTCATCTTTACTCCGGGCACTTATCGTTTGTCCCAGTCCATCACGCCCAAGGACAACGACAAGTTCGTCGGCGAGACCTCGTGCGCTCCACCGGCGACCCTTTGTCCGGCGATCCTTACCGGCGCAGTCGTGGTTGGGCCCCAGGCCACCTTTGACGGCACGAACTACTCCGTTGCCAAGCAAACACAAGAGGGCAAGCGGGGCGTATCTACGAATAACTGCGATCCCGGCTGGTTGGCCTGCATCGACCCGGAGGACCTGTTTTTCGACGGAACACCTTACCGGCACCTGGACTCACCCACATTGCCAACGATCGGTCCAGGCGAGTGGTGGTTCGATTACACCAACCACGTCATCTACTTCCATGACGACCCGTCCGGCCACACGGTTGAGACCAGCGTGCTCAACAATGCCATCGGCGGACCTGCCAACAACGTCACCATCCAGTACCTCACGGTTGAAGAATTTGCCTCCATGTACCCGGTCGGTGCGATCGGGATGGGGCAAGGCGCTAACGCCTTGACTCAGGGCATAAACTGGACGGTTGAGAATTGTGAGGTCAGGCTAAGCCATGGATTCGGGGTGCGGATTGGATATCGGATGCACGTCCTCAATAATTACATTCACGATAACGGACAGAACGGCGTCAGCGGCGGCCTCGGGACGCCGGCAGTTCCCGCGACTCAAGCAGCCGACTCAGGGATTCTGATCCAGGGCAATACCATCGACCACAACGATTATGCCCACTTTAATCCCGGCTTTGGGTCGGGAGGCATCAAGATCGGAGCCACCAGCGGTGTCGTTGTGCGGGCCAATACGATCCGGAATAATGAGGGCTCCGGTGTCCATTTTGACGAAGACAGCAACAATGAGTTAGTGGACGATAATCTGGTTACCGATAACTCGGATGCGTCAGGGTTGGAGCAGGAGCTTGGCGCCGGCACGTCGACGTTCCGCAACAACATCGTGCTGCGGAACGGGGCTCATGTGAACAGCCAAAACTGGTCCTACCAGATCTCCGTGCGCGCCAGCTCCGGGGTGAACGTCTACTGTAACGTAATGGAGATTCCGAGCGGGTCGGGCGTCGGCGGATGGGGAGTGAGCGGGTCCAACCGCGGGTCCAGCCACTATCCACCGTTCCAGTATCGGGCAACCGCCGGAAACTACATCCACCACAACACCGTCATCTGGGACCCGGGTGCAAATGGAGAAGTAGGGTTCCGCCTCGCTGACGCGGCCAACCAGCCCAACTTGTTCGGCGCGAATACGCCGCCAGACTACAACAGTTATCATCTGCCCGATGCGTCTGCCGCCCACTTTGTCTACGACAACAACAACAGTCGCGCCAACCGGCCCAAAGCCTTCTCCAGCCACCAGGGGTCGCGTGCAGATGTTCACAGTACTGTGGATACGAACTACACAAGCGGGTTTCCTAAGGTATCCATTACATCGCCGAGCGACCAATCTTCGGTGAGCAACCCGGTCACGGTGAGCGCGACAGCCGAGGACAAGAGTGGAATCCGCAAGGTGGAATTCTATGTTGACTGGGCATTGCAGACGACCGTTACCAGTCCGCCCTACGATTTCAACTGGAGCAACGGGGCCAGCGGGCCGCATACGGTGGCAGCAATGGCCTATAGCAACGCTGGAATTCGCGCTTGCTATGCGGTAACACTGAATGAACAATGAGCAGCGTTCGTTTAGCGGCGCGAGCCGGCGCAGAGAGGACATAGCCTCGGATGAATGCTCCACGGCGGAGGAGAAACGTGGACGAAGTTGATTGCCAAACCGGTGATTTGCTGCGTTCATCAAGAAAATACCCGCGTCTTTTCACCAGGTTTTATCAGCTACGCAGCAATATCAAAGAACATGGACTTCTCGCCACCTCTCGCAAGGCGTGGTCAAAGTTTGTTTCCGGGACAGAGGCGATTGGGGCGCAGCCGGTTGGGCAGCCGTTGGAAAGCGAGAACGGCAATGAGGTCCTGGGTTTGCAACCGGGAGAAGCGGTGGAGGTCAAGTCAGAGGAAGAGATCCGCCGCACTCTGGACGCTGCGGGAAAGAATCGCGGACTGGGGTTTATGCCTGAGATGTGGGAATACTGTGGCCAGAAGGGGCGCGTTTTCAAAAGAGTCGAGAAGATATGCCTTGAAGATGCCCCTCGCACTGTACGTACCATGAAGAACACCGTCCTTTTAGAGGGAGCAGTCTGCAAGGGAAGCGGTATCGGCTGCGATCGTGCCTGCTTTTATTTCTGGCGTGAGTGCTGGTTGAAAAGAATTCCGTCTTCGCCGGTTAGTCCAGAGGCCGGTGCGCACGGCCAGGCATAGTCGTACGTGGCCCCGACCCCCAATGGGGCTAAGCGCTGACTCGTCAAGGGCAACAGATCTCAGGATTCTCAACATTGTCGATGAGTAATTACGGTTCGCCGGTTAAATTGGAAGCGCATCCACTCTCCTGGCCGCGGGGATGTATGAGTTTGCAGGACTTGAACGTTCAAAGTGAATGGGGAAGTGTCGAACTGGTGGATGGGATCGCCGAGCAGTGGCGACAATTGTGCCAGGAAGGACCTTGTAACGAGCCGTTCTTTCGTCCGGAATGGATCGCTGCCGCGATTCGAGCTTTCGGCAGGCAGCAGCGCCTGCTGTTGGTCACAGTGCGGCAGGGAACTCGTTTGCGCGCCGTGCTGCCTTTGCTGGAGATGAAGGGGTGGACCGGTGGTATGCCATCCACCCGGCTGCGCAGCGCCAGCCGAATACCGCGCTTTGACTTCGTACATGGGGATGGTCTGGAGATTGCCGATGTGGTGCGAGCCGCATGGCAGCATCTCCGAGACCTGCCTGGCTGGGATGCGATTGAGTTGGTGAACGTTCCCCAGGGAGGAGCGGCGGAGCGCTTGCTCGATGCCGCCAAAGAAGACGCCTTTCCCACCTGCCGCTACGAGTACGCGAACAGCCCTTACATTGTTCTGAACGGCCACCGCCCGAACGGGGATATTTCGCAGTTTGGCCGCAGCTCACGCTTCCGCTACCACCTGCGCCAGGGATGGCGAGAAATGAGCAAGTATGGTGAACTCCGGTTGCGGCGCGCGGAAAAAGCCGATCCAGAGACGCTGCAGCGCTTCTATCTCCTGGAACAGAGTGGATGGAAGGGCAAGAAGGGCACCGCCATTGTGTGCCGGCAGGAACTGCAGCAGTTTTTTGATGCCATCGCCCGCTGCGCTGAGCAGTTTGGTTACCTTTCGGTGTATTTTCTGGAGCAGGGCGATGCCACCGTGGCGGCGCACTTTGCATTAACTCATGCCGGGCGGTATTACCCGATTAAAGTGGCCTACGACGAGAAATTCAGCAAGTATGGGCCGGGGCATCTCATCATCGGGCGTGTTCTCGAGGACTGCATCGAGCGCGGTCTTTCCGAGTTTGACTGTCTGGGAGAATCGACGGAAGCAACCGCGAAGTGGACCTCGCAAGCGCGCCCGCACTCTGTCTGTTGCATCTTTCGCAATACTGCCGCGGGTCACGTTCGCTGTGCGCAAGCGCAGCTGCAACACAAACTGAACCAGGTCTTGCGAAGGGTAGTTCGGTCCGCGCGTTCTTATGTTGCACAACACAGAAGCTGGCGTCACCGGCGCCGATCGCAGAGTGAGGGCGGGAACAAGGTGCAAGGAGAGAAATAAACAGCCCGCAGCACGAAGATTGGTTTCGAGCGTAAATACGCAGGCCCTTCCTCGTGAAGGGCTTTTTTATTCTGGGTTAATCTCTGGTGATCAGGGTTGATTAGCGCATGGATTATGACGGGGGCTCTAGCAGCACGGCCAGCGAACGCCATTTCCAATCGGTTTACTGTCTGGTTAGCGTGACCGCAGAACAGGAGCGGATTCCTGCGTTGCTATAAGCCATGGCGGCCACGATATGCGATCCGGCGGCCCCGCTCGACCACGTGAACTCGTAGGGCGAACCTGTAACGGTTGTCTGCAAAGCCCAGTCCACATAGAATTCCACGCGGCTGATTCCACTTGTGTCCGACGCCGCAGCCACGACCGTTACGCTTGTGCCGACCGACGATTGGTCACTGGGAGACGTGATCGCTACCTCAGGATACCCGCTTGTGTAATTTGTGTCCGCGGTCCCGTGCACATCGGCGTTATTCGCCTGATAGTGGGAAAAGTTCTGACCTGAGTTGTTCTCCGAATTGTTGTTGTCATACACAAAATCGGTCGCAGATAAGCCAGGCAGATGGTAGGTGTTGGAGTCGGGCGGGGTATTGCTGGCGAAGAAATTAGGTTGATTCGCCGCATCGTTCTGAAAGGCTCCGACCACACCGGAGGCGCCCGCGTCCCAGATTACCGTATTATGGTGGAACGAGTTGCCAGTAGTTGCCAGATACTGGTACGGGGGATAGCTGCTATTTCCGCGGTTGGCAGCATCTATGCCCCACCCGTCTATTCCAGTTCCCTTCGAAATCTCCATTACGTTGCAATAGGCGTTTACTCCTGAGCTGGCACGAACGGCGATCTGGTAAGTGGTGTTGGAACTGTTCACCCCAGCGCCATTGCGCAGCACGAGGTTGTTGCGGAACGTGGAGGTTCCGTAGCCGATCTCCTGTTCCAACCCGTCCGCGTCCGAGTTGTCAGTAATGGTGTTGCCGTCCACCAACTCGTTTTGACTGTTGACATCGAAATGGATGCCGGCGCCCTCGTTGTGCTGAATGGTGTTGCCGCGAAGCGTTATGCCGGAGGTAGCGCCGGCCTTGAAGCCTCCCGAGCCAAACATGGGATTAAAGTGGGCGTAGTCGTTATAGTTGATGGTGTTGCCCTGGATTAGAATGCCGGAGTTCATTGACTCCGTCGATGGAGCCGAAGTCGTTCCTATGCCGCCGCCGACCCCCAGCTGTCCGTTATTGTGGACATAATTGTTGAGGACCTGCATGTTGTAGCCCACCCGCACTCCGTAACCGTGATTCAGCAGGACCTCACAGTTCTGCACAGTCCAGTTTGCGCCTTGCGTCTGCGGGGTGGAACCCTCAGATACCCCAATCGCTCCATTGGGATACATGTCGGCGAACTCTTCCAGGGTCAAGTATTGGATGGTGACATTATTTGCCGTTCCGCCAAAGGCATTGTTGAGCACGCTGGTCTCGACCGTGTGTCCCGACGGATTGTCGTGGAAGTAGATGATGTGGTTCGTGTAATCGAACCACCATTGGCCGGGGCCGATGGCAGGGAGAGTAGACGAGTACAAGTGCTGGTAAGGTACATGGTCGAAGAACAAGTCCTCGGGATAAATGCAGCCCGACCAGCCCGGATCGCAGATTCCACTGGCGCCTGTTTGGCCCTGCTGTGTCTGGTCACTTACCTCGTAGTTCTTTCCGTCGAAGGTGGCCAGCGGCCCGATTATGGTAGAGCCGCTAATAATGACAGGACATGATGTCGCCGGAGGTGTACAGGCGGTTTGGCCGATGAAACTGTCGCCAGTCTTGGGAATGATCGATTGCGTCAGCCGGTACGTGCCCGGATAGATGACGAAAGTTGTGCCTGCTGGAGAGGCAGCGACCACGCTGGGGATATCGTCTCCGGGATGAATGTCCACGCCCGCAACGGTTTGGGAGGCGGTGAAGTTGACTCCCGACACATTAGCTGCGCTGAGTGTCGTGCTTTGGCTGGATGGACTAAAGGTGAATCCCGTCTTGCTCGGAGTCAGCGTGTAGGAGCCGCTGGCCAGACCGGCGAAGCTGTAATTTCCGGAACTGTCGGCGGTGGTAGTGGAGCTGGCCGCGCCACTGAGGGTCACGGTTGCCCCACTGCCATTTGCGGCTGGGCTGATATTGCCCGAGATGCTAAAAGTCGGCACGGCGTTCTTCGTCGCGGTGAAGTTGACTCCCGACACATTAGCTGCGCTGAGTGTCG
>Ga0181530_10000042_pt1 | contig 146586 bp, 120 predicted proteins | sample PEATcosm2014_Bin_42_FD_119769 | JGI IMG/M metagenome (GOLD analysis project Ga0181530, IMG submission 119769) | Peatland microbial communities from MTU Mesocosm Facility, Houghton, MI, USA - PEATcosm2014_Bin10_60_metaG | ecosystem: Environmental > Terrestrial > Soil > Wetlands > Peat | place... | reverse complement strand
GGCCCTGGGGGGGGTATCGACGGTTTTTGTGGGTACAAATGGGGGTACGAAACCGAGTTTTGCGTCACGCCTGAAACAAAACATGCATCTTTTCGAGCACTTCCGCGACGACTTCCGTTTCAATGTGTGAGAGGCTGGCCGGAGCCCAAAGGCCTCGACCACATCCGGTTAATGGTGTACAACATAGGCATGACCAAGGTTTCCACGGCCGCTGCGCGCAAGCGATTCTCTGACGTGGTCAATCGCGCGTCCTATGCCAAGGAACGGGTGGCCCTGACCCGCTACGGCCACACCATGGCCGCCATCGTGCCGGCGGAAGACCTGGATTTGCTCGAAGCCATGGAAGATCGCATCGACGCCCAGGACGCGCGCAAGGCGCTGGCTGAAATGAAGGCCAAGGGCGACAAGCCGATCCCGTGGGCCAAGGTCAAGAAGCGACTCGGGCTGTAGGTGGCGCGCTATTCCGTCCAGCTTGCCCCCAGCGCAGAGCGCGACTTGTCCGCGCTGGACAAGCCCGTTCAGCGCCGCGTGGCTGCCCGGATCGACGCTCTGGCCGAGAATCCGAGGCCGGCGGGCGTGACCAAGCTACAAGGCTTGGTGGTCTTGGTGATCAAGATTGGTCACCGGCGAGAGGTGTACAGGTGAAGGCAACGGATGAAGGTCGGAAGGTCGAAGCGACCACGCGCACCTGATCGAGGCGCGTGTCTTGCCCCGCTAACCCTACCCCTTGACGGTCTTCATTCTGCGCCACAGGGTGGTGGGACTGATGCCAAGCGCGGCGGCGGCGCGCGTGCGGTTGCCTCCTGATTCGGCCAGCACAGCGCGGATATGTTCCCTTTCAACCTGATCAAGCGAACGCGGCCCCGCGCCGTGCCCAGGACGCGCCTCGGTGCCAAGCACAATGTTGGACGGCAGAAGCTCGGGCGTGATGGCGCCGCTGCGCGAGAGCACGGCCGCGTGCTCGATGGCGTTCTCCAGCTCGCGCACATTGCCGGGCCAGGCATAGGCTGAAAGCGGGTCGATGGCGGTGGCGGCCAGGCGCAGATTGGGCATTTTCAGCTTCACCCGCAGTCGCTCCACGAAGAAACGCGCGAGCGGCAGGATGTCTTCCTTCCGCTCGCGCAAGGGTGGGATCGCGATCTCGATGACTCGTAAGCGATAATAAAGGTCTTCACGGAACGCGCCTTTGCGCATGGCCTCGGCCAGGTCGCGGTTGGTGGCGGCCAGGATGCGCACGTCGATCTTGCGCGTCCGGCTCTCGCCCACGCGCCGGATCTCGCGTTCCTGCAGCACGCGCAATAACTTGACCTGCAGGGCGTGCGAGATCTCGCCGATCTCGTCGAGAAAGAGCGTTCCGCCCGCGGCCTCTTCGAAGAGCCCGGCGTGATCGCCGGTGGCGCCGGTGAACGCGCCCGCCTTGTGGCCGAACAGTTCCGAATCGAGCAGGGTTTCCGGCAGCGCCCCGCAGTTGATGCCCAGAAAGGGCCCCCGACTGCGTTGCGAGCGCGCGTGAACCAGCCGCGCCACCACCTCCTTGCCCACGCCGCTCTCTCCGGTGATGAGCACCGATGAATCAAAGGGCGCTATGCGCGTGGCCAGATCCAGAACCGCCGCGAAGGCCTTGCTGCGCACCTCAACCAGCGGTGGCCGCTCCAGCGTGGTCAGCCGCTCGGTGCTGCGCTGCAATTCTCGCGTCACCCGGTGCAACTCCTCAGTCAGACTTTGAATCTTCCCTTTGATGTCGGCGGCCTGGAAGTAGGGCAGGTGCGGGTTGATCTCCCCGCCCCACGACGCCCGGTCCTTTCCCACGGCCGTACACACGCGCTCGCCCATCGCGCGACAGCGCTGCTCCACGAAGTACACGTCGTGGCCCAGGGCAAACGAAATGAAGCCGCTGGCGTAGCCGGCCAGCATCCAGCACGACGGGTGCGATGCGCGACCAAACACCGCCACGTGCTCCTCGGCCTCGGCCGAGCCGTGCCAGGCCACATCCATCTCGAAGCGGCCAGCAACCTGATCCACATCCAGTTTCTTGGTCACCCAGCGCGCCACACCCTGCAGGGCGTGCAGGCGCGGCCCGGCCTTGACCAGATCGACCACGCTGTCCCACCTGAACACTCGGCGCATGGCCGCGGCGTCGGCCTGACCCCAGAAGTAGGCGAAACGGGTCAGGATGCGCCGGGCCTGCGCGGGCCCCACCATCTCGAAGAGATCCTTGCGAAACTGGGCAAAGGCGTCGGTGCTGTGCAGGACCAGCCGGCGGCCCTGGAAGTCGATGGCGCCATCGCGAAATTCCAGCAGTTCGTCCCGCTTCAGGTCTTCGACTCGCATGATGCACCCGCTATTTCAATCTGAAATAAGAATATTTCAAGTTGAAATGACAGCCGGGGTGGCAAACGAGGAAACCCAGGTTTTGCGCGGCCGGCACGACGCTTGCTGTATCGAGAGCTCAAAAGGAGAACGCAGCATGTACGATCTATTGAAAGGCAAGCTGGAAGGTTTGCAGGGCGAGTTGATGTCCTTCGCGCAGGCCCTCTTGCGCACGCGCAGCCTGAGCCGAGACGAATCGAGCGCCGCGACCCTGGTGGAAAGGCAGCTTCGCGCCCTCGACTTCGACACGGTCACCACCGACAGCTTCGGCAACGTGGTGGGCGTGTTGCACGGGGTGGAGGACGGCCCCAATCTACTGCTGGCCAGTCACATGGACACAGTCGAGCCAGCGGACGAGGCGGGCTGGCCGGGTACGCCCTGGAGTGGCCGCATCGAGGACGGCAAACTCCACGGTCTGGGCGCAGCCGACTGCAAGGGCGGGCTGGCGGCGCAAGTCTTTGCCGGCGGTTTGCTCAAGCGCAGTCTTCTGCCCCTGCGCGGAAACCTGATCGTGGCCGCCACCGTGGCCGAGGAAAACGGCATCTCGCTCGGCATGCGCGGACTGATCGAATTCACTTTGAAGGAAATGGGGCTGCGGCCCGAATACGCCATCCTCGGCGAGCCGACCGACCTAGGCCTGTACTACGGCCACGATGGCCGCGCCGAACTGGACATCCGCCTGCGCAGCAACAACCCATTCCAGGTCGCCGACGCCGCGGAACTGGTGGCGAGCGGGATGGGTGACACCGATCCGGCGGCGGCCGTGCAAGCCATGCTGATGGGCAAGCCGCATTTCGAGGACAGCCACGGGCTCCGCTGCGCCACCATTGCGGTGGAACGTCGTCTCGGCCCCGAGGAAGCCGTCGACGGCATGCTGGGCCGCATGCGCCACGAGGCCGAGCGACTGGCCCAGCTGGCCGGCGCGGTCGAGGTCGAAGTGGCCGTGCGCGAGCGCGCTGAAACCATGCCCAGCGGCCTGGTCATGAAGGTCAAGCGGGTCACCCACGCCTGGAGCACGGATCCCTTCAGCCCCTTGCTCTCTCGCGCGCGCCAGTCGCTGGCGGCTGCGGGCTGCGCCGTGCGGCCGGGCAAGTGGAAGCTGTCGCGTCTGGGCATGGGCACATCCGGCAGCGTGCTGTCCAACGAGTTCCACATCCCCACCATCGGCTACGGCCCGGGCCGCGAGGAAGAGGCGCACAGCCAGGGCGAGTCGGTGGAGATCGCCAAGATCGTCGAGTGCACCTATGGAACCGCAGCCATGGCGCACGGTCTGGTGGGCATCCCGGTTTTCGGGTGGATCCCCGACGAGATCTGACCTCGGCCACCAGGGCATGCCATGCGTATCATCGTATTCAACTGCGGAAGCTCGTCGCTCAAGTACCGGCTGATCGAGATGCCGGGTGAGAAAGAGCTGGCGGGCGGGGAAGCCGAACGGGTGGGCCCGAAGACCGCTGAGCCGGCTCGCATCCACCACCAGGTGTCCGGGAAAAAGGAAACCATCGTGGTGGAGATGCCTGACCACGCCACCGCCTTCACGCAGGTCATGCGGCTGCTCGAGCGCGATCCCGAACTGGTGCCCGACGCCATTGGACACCGCATGGCGCACGGCGGACCGAACTTCAAGCAACACGTGATCCTGGACGACGCGGTCATGTCCGAGCTGGAGCGCATCCAGGAATTGGCGCCCATTCACAACCCGCCTGCCGTGCGCCTGGTGGCGGCGTGCCGGCGCCTTTACCCGACGCTGCCCGAGACCGTGGTCTTCGACACGGTTTTCCACGCGACCATCCCGGAAGTGGCGCGCAGCTACGCCCTGCCGGCCGCGCTGGTGGCCAAGTACGGCTTTCGCAAGTACGGCTTTCACGGCACCAGTCACCAGTACGTGGCGCAGGAGGCGGCCAAGCTGCTGGGCGTGCCCTTTGAGAAACTGAACGCCGTGAGTTGCCATCTGGGCAGTGGCGGCGCCAGCCTGTGCGCCGTCGTAAACGGCCGCTCGCTGGACAACACCATGGGCTACTCGCCGCTGCAGGGGTTGATGATGAGCACCCGCTCGGGCGACCTCGATCCCGCCGTGGCGCTCACCCTGCTGGTGCGCGCGGCGGGCAATGGCGCCGCGGTCGAGGGCCTGCTGAACCGCAAGAGTGGCGTGCTGGGTTTGTCGGGAATGTCGGCTGACATCCGCGACGTGGTGGCGCGTGCAGCCGATGGTGGGGCCGCGGACATCGACCAACTGGCGGTGGCGGCGCAGGTCTACCTGTGGCGCATTCGCAAGTATCTGGGCGCGTACCTGACCCTGGTGGGCCGTGCCCACTGCGTGATCTTCACCGACACCATCGGCGAAAAGATGCCGCATGTACGCTGGGCCGTGACCGCGGGCTTGCAGTGCTTCGGCCTGGACATCGATCCCGAAAGAAACGATGCCGCGATTGTCTTGCCCGCCGATCTATCAACGCCGTCAAGTCGCGTGCGCATCTTGGCCATCGCCACCAACGAGGAGATGGCCATTGCCCGCTTCAGCTACGACCTGCTGTCACGCGCGCGGGCGGAAAGGATCGCACAGTGAACACCCTGGTTCTGATTCCCGGTCGCAAGAGCCTGCGCTACGCTGGGTTCGTCGCCGGCAGTGAAACCTGCACAGGCACCATCCGTGGGTTTCGCTGGCAGGGACCGCGCGCGGCCCTCGACGAGGTTCGCACCATTGTGCAAGCTGTGGGCCTTTGCGACGATGTCCCCGACGTGGTCGTGCACGGGCTGTTTGGCGGCGAGGATTTCCCCGGCCCGGCTGCGCTCGACCAGGACGCCTTGGTCCGTCTGGAACGGGTTGCGCGCCAGTCACCCCTGCACGTGGCTGGCTTGATCGAAACCGCGCGCGCCGTGCAGGAGGTCTTTGCCGGAATGCCGGCCCGACTGGCCTTCGAGACCTCGTTTTTCGTGGACCTGCCGCTGCGCGAGCGCACCTACGCGGTGTCGCCGGATCTGTCGCACAAGCTGGCGCTGCGGCGCTGGGGTTACCACGGCCTGTATCACGAGGCCGCCTCACGGGAAGCCAGCCGCAGTTGGCGCAAGCGCGACTGCGCGCCTTCGCCGCGGATTCTTTCCATCTGTCTTGATGCCCAGCCCGAAATCGCCGCTGTGATGGGCCGCCGGCCCATCACAGTCACCAGCGGCGCCACGCCGCTGGAAGGCCTGCCGGGTGAAACCAACAGCGGCGAGATCGACCCTGCGGTCGCGTTGGCTCTCGCGGGCGAGGCTGGTCTTGGGCCTGAAGGCGCCAATGCGCTGCTGGTGGGTGAAAGTGGACTCTCCGGCTTGGTGGGCCGCCGCGTGCGCTTGGATGACGTGCTCACCAGCGCGCGCAGCGAATGCGTGCGTGCGCGCGAGGTGCTGCTCTATCGCATGCTGCTGGCCTCGGGCACGGCCGCGGCCGCTCTGGGAGGGGTGGATGCGGTCGTGTTTTCCGGTCGCTACTTTTCGTGCTCGGCCGTGGTGGCGCAGCACGTGTTGCCACATCTCGATCGCGCCGGTGCCCTCGGCCCCCACGCCGGTGAATGGACGATCTTCGCCAAGCCACTGGAAACGGTCCTGGCTGACACGGCAACCCTGCACTGAACGCGGCCGGGCTGACTGCAATGCACTTTGGCGTATCGGACGCCGCTTGTGCGACGTCGAAACAAAGCGCCCATGGGAAAGTCGTGAGCGACCACGACTTCTTCAATATGTTCGATGCCCTGCTCGCCATCCGCCCTGGTGGCGCGTCGCCTACCGACAACAGTTGGTGATCGGGGAGCCAGCGGGGGGCTGGGCGAGGAGGTCGCTTTGAGCGCAGCGACTGGTCTATTGACCAACCGGCCCTGTCTCCTCATAGTGGGATTCTCGCTCAACGACTTACCAAGGAGGGATCGATGCTAACCCGGGTCGGACTTGCCGCGGCCACGTACCTATTGTTTGCCCAGACCGCATTTGCCCAGGCGCCGGCATCGCCGCCGCCGCCCAGCGTGGCGCCCGCGGTCGCGCCCTCGGTCGCTATGGCGTACGTCAATGTTTTCGGCCGGTTCATCTATAGCTTCTAGCGCTTCAGTGGGTCAGCTCCCATCGCAGGGCCGACTCCAGATCGGAATGGGCGAAGTGGAAACCAGCGGCGAGTAGTTTGTGGGGCAAGACTTTCTGCCCCGCGAGCAGCAACTCGTCGGCCAGCTCCCCCAACAGCAACTTGACCGCGAAAGCCGGTAGCGGGACCAGCGTGGGGCGGCCGAGCACCTTGCCCAGGGTGTGTGCGAACTCGGCGTTGCATACCGGCTGGGGCGCGGTGAGGTTCACTGGCCCGGAAAGCTTCGCCGCACCGATCGCGTATTGGATGGCAGCCGTAGCGTCGGCCAGAGAAATCCAGCTAATCCATTGTTGTCCTGTCCCCACCACACCGCCCGCGCCCACCTTGAAGGGCGGGAGCACCCGCGCCAGCATCCCGCCCTTACGGGAAAGCACCAGGCCGCTACGCAACTGAACCGCGCGGATGCCGGCGCCACGCGCGGCCGCGGCCGCTTCCTCCCACTGGCGGCAGACGTCCGCCAGGAAACCCTCGCCTGGGCCCGAGGTTTCGTCCAACACTTCGTCCCCGCGGGATCCGTAGAACCCGACAGCGGAAGCCGAGAGGAAAACCTTCGGCCTGGTTGGGAGCTGCGACACCGCCTCGGCGAGCATCTTGGTTCCCCGCACTCGGCTGTCGCGGATGGCTTCCTTGGTTGCTTCGGTCCAACGAGAGTCGATGGGTTTCCCTGCCAGGTGCACGACGGCGTCCAGACCGTCCAGGCGCGAGGCATCCAGCACCCCGGCTTCGGGATTCCATGCGATTTCGCCTGCCGACTCGTCGGGCCTGCGCCGCACCAGGGTCTGCACGGTATCACCCGCGGAACGCAGGCGTTCCGCCAAGGCCCGGCCGATCAGGCCCGAAGCCCCCGAAATCAGGATGCGCATGCGGGCCTCATCAGGACCCGCACGCTACACGCGCGCGAAGACCGGCGCCAGCGGAACCGGGTGACAGCGCGGGCCGTGCCAGCGTAACGTCGCCCGATGGTCTTCATCTCGACGCGAAGCGAGCGTCTGCTCACCGCCTGGTGGTCGCGAAACCGCAACCGGGTGCTGTGGGCTGCCATCGCGTTTCTCGGCCTGCTCGCGCTGGTCCGAGGCGGGATCGAGCTGTGGCGCCTGGTGGGAATGCGCCACTGGCTGGGCGCGGTGGATCTGAACCTGCGCCACCGGGACATCCAGCGCTGGTTTGCGGGCTTGCCCGTGTACACGGATCGCGTGCACTCGGGATATCTGCCGGCCACGTTCGTCCTGCTCTGGCCTCTGCTCGGCTGGCTGCCCTCGTGGCCCGCGCGCTGGCTCTGGGCGATCGTGAACCTCGTGGTTCTCGCTTTTTCCTTCCGCTTCGCGCTCCGCCACAGTGGCGCCGAGAACGGCCGCGAGCGCGCCCTCTTTGTTCTCATGTTGCTGGCGCCCTACGCTTTGCCGGGCACATGGGGCAACGGGCAACCGGGCACGCTCTTGCTGCCGGCGACCGTGACGGCACTGTGGCTGCTTGAACCAGGGCGGCCGGTCAGTGGACGCAACGATCTTCTGGCCGCCGCCCTGCTGGTGTTCGCACTGGTGAAGCCGACCTTGTCCGTGCCCTTCTTCCTGATCGCGCTGCTTCGCTCGCGGCGACTGCGTCCCATCATCCTGGCCGTGCTGGGGTTCGCCGGCGCGTCTGTCCTGGCGCAGGCTTTTCGCTCGCGGCCATTCTGGGCGGACCTCGCGGACTTCACGCGCGTCAGTCAGGGCATCCTGGTCAGCGATGGCCTGGGCCATGTTCCACTGTGGATGGCGCAGATGGGACTGGGCCGCTGGCATCTGGTGGGCTCGGCCGCAGTGCTGGCCGCGCTGGGTGTCTGGATTGCGCGCAACCGGGACGCTGACCTGTGGCGGGTGCTGGGCGTGACAGGAATTGCCGCGCGCGTGTGGATGTACCACCGGCCCTACGACGATTCGCTGATCTTGCTCGCCGTCATCGCACTTTTTCGCATCGCCAAGCAAGTCCGTCGCAACAACGGAAGCGACGTCGTGGCCGGGTTGTTGCTGGCGGTGGCGGTGTTGGTCGAGAGCGCCCCGGGGAGTTTCGTGTACCGCGAGTTTCCCTGGAACATCGCCCAGGCGCTCTGGCAACCGCTGGTGTGGGGCGCGATGACCATCTTCCTGTGCTCCCGTTCAGTGCACCCAATCGATGCCATTCCACGGCCGCAAGCCCTGCCTTCGGGTAGCTCGTCAGGCCGTACAGAGATCGCTGCCCCGACGTGACTTGCATGAGATAGTGCTGCCCACGCCACGAGTTGCACAGACCAGGGAGGACACCATGAAGCGAACCACACTTCTTCTAGGGACTGGCGCCATCTTGCTGGCCGCGGCCTGCAGCGAGCAGGCCGCGCCGCCCAAGGCCGCGTCCACGCCATCCCCTGCCAAACCCGCCTTGCCCGCCCGGACCGCGGACGCGGGCCCGGCCACCGACGCACGACCCGCCGATGCGCACCTGGGCATGATGGAACGTTACGCGCTCTGGAAAGCGAAGAAGGATGCCGACGAGAAGCTGGCGGCCCAACTCGCCGCCGAGGAGCAAGCCCGCCTGCTCAAGTTCGACAAGAGCAAGATGGCCAAGCACCTGGCCTTGTTCGCCTTCGAGAAAAAGACCCGCAAGGCGCTCGACGGTGCCGCCGAGACGTTGAAGGGCAAGCCCGACGCCCTCGACCAGCTCAAGAAGTTGGCGGCCTCACAGCGCAAGCCCATCGAGGCCCAGGCCAAGATCCTGCGCGCCATGGATCCACAGGGCGGCAACTCCAACATCGCCACCGACCACGACGTCAGCCTGAACCTTCTGGCCAACGACTATCCCGAGGCCATCGCGGCTTCCTTCCAGGGTGACGCAAAGCCGCTGGCCGACGTGCGCGCCGAGCTCGACAAGCGCGAGAAGAAGATCGCGTCCTGGCTGGCAGAGGTGAAAAGCGGCAAGAAGTAGTCTTTCGCGCCGCTGCAGGACGCGTGCGCGTCAACTTCTTGCCCCTGGATGAGCGACGCCGCTTCTGCCAGATTTTGCTTTGCAGACAAGAATGCATTGCTTCGGGAAACGCTGATCGGAGCACAGGAGAGACATTGCAAATGAGAACAGCACCCATGGCCGGTCTTGCATGCGTGCTCGGACTGGGCCTTGCGGGCTGCAAGGCCAGCGTGGTCAGTGAAAGCGCGATTGACGGCGGCCTCGCCAGCGACGGCTCCACACCCGAGACCGGCGCGGCAGCGGCGTACACCTACGTGTTCATCAGGGACAGAGAGTTCGAGCAGCCCAACTTCTCTTGCAGCGCCAGCGACGCCCCCGGAACTGACATCGACACTGTCGGGCTGATTCGCAACAACACCGTGGTGGGATACACGATGAAGGAATCGGCGGCCTTCACACCCGAGAACGTGGCGTGCGCTCCCACAGATTGCGCCGGCGAGAACTGCAAGTACGCCAGCTCGAGCACCACGTTCAGCCAGACGACCCTTGTCTCCTGGACCGAGGGACCCCCGGATGCGGTGGTCAACCAGTCAGGCGATGACTCAGGCTTCATGTCGCTCAACGGCGGCTCCCTGCAGTTTCAGATCGGCGACCTACTCGGCAATGGTCCAGCGCAGACAATCCGGTCCGGCGATCAGATCAAGGTTTTCGAGGTGGATCCGACGCCTGCGCACTACCAGCTCTGGGTGCAGAACGGGTCAACATCGCTCCAGCTCAATCCTGCGCAATTCGACCCCGCCAATTCCGCCACCTGCGGTGCGACACCCGCCCCGGGCGAAACACTCGGCTGCGGCACCACCGTGTTCGCGGTGCCATAGTCGCGTGGGGAGCCCGCCGGCTCCCCCTTCGGGGACTTCGGGACAGCCCGCCACCCTGCCCACCCCGCGCGCTTCGCGCGCGCCCTCGTTGCCGGCGGCGTACCATCGCGGGAGGGTTTGGGAACCCTTTCAGGGTTTCCATGTCAGAAAGCAGAGCCCGGCCGCTACTCCACCACCAGCGCGTTGAAGGCGGCCACCAGGCGACGGCAGGCGCTGAGCGCGGCGAATTCGCTGCGCGGCTTGCCGTCCGTGGGTCGCACCACGGCCATGGTGTCTTGTGCCGCTTTCATGAAATCGTTGGCTCCCTCGGTACGGGCCATCTCGGCTCGTGCGCTCTCGGCATAGTCGATGAACATCGTGAAGATGTCGGCAAGCGCTTTGGCCCGCTCGTCCACCGACTCGCGAGCAGGTGGATCGGACTTCACGGCGCGCAGCCAGGCGTTCGCGCCCAGGGCAAATCGACGCATGTGCCAGGCAGCCTTGCGACCTTCAAGCTTCTCCTGCAAAGCCAACTCCTGCCACTGCCACTCGCTGCGCGCGGCCAGAAGCTCGGCACGCAAGGCCGCCGCTGCGCGCATGACCGCGTCCAGCTTCTGCCCGCCTTGCACAGCGGAAAGGTAGGTATCGGCGGCGCCTTCGAGCGGAGCGATGGCTGGCGCCAGATCACGCGCCTCACGCACCAGTGTCTTGCAGCGGGCCAGATCCTCGCTGGGCAGGCGGACGCGGGCCCCGGCCTTCGCGCTGCCGTCGCTGCTGTCGCCCGCAGCGGCCAGGCACTGGGCGTACTTGTCCAGTTTGGCAAGAGCGCCGTCGATTTCTTCCGATGGGCGCGCCGATTCGGGATAGCTGAGGGTAAGCTCGGCGGGCGCAGGCGGCGGGTCGAGAGGTGAAGGCGGCACCAGCAGGTGGTTCATGCGCAGCGCCAGCTTGAGCCCAGGCTTGGCCTCGAAGGACAACCGGCGGGTCAGACGTCCAGGCGCCGTCACATTGAGCAGATGGGACGTGGCCGAGTCGAGATCGATCTCGCGCTTGCTGGTGGGGATATGGTCGATCTGTACGCTGGTATCCGGGGGATCGAGCACCAGCATCACCTTGCGCATGACCCCTTTGCCGGCCACAGGCGCACTCGCGGCAGAACGGTCCTGCGCGCCGGCCTGCCAGAAATGATATCCGATCCGCGCGGCCACCAGCACGCCAAGCCCGATCCCGATCTTGATGAGCAGGCTGCGGGCACGCGCAGAAACCACGTGCTCGGGCGCCACAGTTCCCGCGGCCTGCGCGGGCGGTCTGGCGCGCGGCCGCTCGGAAATCGGAGGAGCTGGCGCCTGATCGAGCGGGCGCGCCAGGGCCGGCCGCTCGTCGTCCTCGACGAAGTTGCGCGCCGAAGCCGGTCGGGCAGGCGCCAGGCTGCGGGGCTCGTCCTCTTCGGGGTGCGGCCGCGACGAGCGCCGGATCTCCGGTCGAGGCAGTGGCTCCGCGCCTCCCCGGAGTGGCTGTCTCGGTGGCGGCGAGGCTCCCCAGCGAGTGCCGCCCAACTCCAGCGGAGCTTCTTGCTCGGGCGGTGGCGCGAAGCGATCGTCGTCTGGGCCGCGGGCTGCGCGCGGCCGTCCTGGCGGAAGCGGCCGAGCCCCCTGGGGCAGGGGAATGTTCTCCAGCAGCCCGAAGCCGGGAGCCGGGGCTTCCTGCCCGTCAAGAGTCGACAGCCTGAGCGCCAAGCCGTCGCCCCGCGCCTCGGGTCCGACCGCGACGGGAGCCGGAGTCACCTCGGCGCTGCCACCGCTGATGGCATCGCGCATGGCCGCGGCCGAAGGGAAGCGCTTCTCTATGTCGCGGTCAAGGGCGCGCACGATGGCCGCCTCGATGGGGGCTGGAATGTCGGGGCGCAAGGTTCGCGGCTGCGGGTACTTACCTTCCAAGATGGAGCCCAGGATGGCGGCGTAGCCCTCGCCACGGAAAGGCGTCCGGCCACACAGCATCTCGTACAGCACCACGCCAGCCGCGAAGATGTCGGTACGGTGGTCAATCTGCGCCACCTGGCCGATGGCCTGCTCGGGCGACATGTACAGAGGCGTGCCCATCACCGTGCCCACCATGGTCCCCCTCATGGCCGCCGGACCCGCCTGGCCGGGCTGGCGTGCCGAGAGCTTCTTGGCGATGCCGAAGTCGACGATCTTGACGAAGTTGGGGCGATCTTCCGTGTTGATGACGAAGATATTGTCCGGCTTGAGGTCGCGGTGGACGATGCCGTGCTTGTGGGCTGCTGACAGGCCGCCCAGCACCTGAGTCATCAGGTTCACGGCCAAGGCCAACGGCATGCGTGGAGCCTGCTGCAGCAGCGCAGTGAGCGGCTTGCCGTCGAGCAGCTCCATGACCATGAACAGCAGCCCGTCGGGCGTGCGGCCCAAGTCGAAGACATCGATGATGTGCGGATGGCCGATGGCGCTGGCAGCTCGCGCCTCGCGCTCAAAACGCGTGGCCAGGTCAGCATCGTTGCTCATTTCCTGGCGCAAAGTCTTGACAGCCACTCGGCGGTCGAGCGCGATGTGCAGCCCCTCGTAGACCACGCCCATCGCGCCCCGGCCAATCTCGCGAATGATCTTGTACTTGCCCTCGAGACTCTGGCCGATGGTCAGGCCGGCGGAAGGGACGGTCCCACCGATCTCCTTGCCGGTGACGGGGCAACGGCTAGCGTCGGATGGGTGGCTCTCACCACAATGCGTACAGACCACGCGACGAGGATATCAGTAGCGTTGCGGCCTGTCAGCAGCGCTCATGCCCCGTCGCGTCTGGAGCCCGCCGTCTAAGCCGGCGGCGTACCATCGCGGGAGGGTTTGGGAACCCTTTCAGGGTTCCCATTTCAGCGTCATCCCGAGCGAGCGAGCGTTTAACTCCCAACACGTGATGTGGTGGATTTCTAACACCATCGGGTGGCTCCCGAAACTTGAGCCAGTAGTTCCGACAAGTTAGACCTGCGCGCTCACTGGCGCGCCACTTGCTTTGCTGGGGAAGTGCAATGCTAGGAAACACGGTTACCGCCACCCGCCCTGACACTCGCCTCTCCGTATCGGCGCCTCCACGTCGCGTGGCGTGCCTGGCTCTGCCCAAGGTTCTGCTTTGCGATCTGGACGGCACGCTCATCGACACCATGCCGGTGCTTGCCGATCTGGCGACCGAGGTCATGACGGGAATTTACGGCATCCCAAGGCCCCTGGCCCGCGAACTGTACCTGGCCACCTGCGGGTTGCCGTTTGTCGAGCAACTCGAGGACATCTTTCCGGGCGATGCGCGTAACCCTGCGGCTTCCGATCTGTTTGAAGGTCGCAAGCCCGCGCGTTGCGGGAGCGCGCGCATGATCGAGGATACGCGGGCAACCCTCTTCGAGTTGCAGGCTCGCGGCGCGCGCATCGCGGTTTCGTCCAACAACGGACGCGAGAACGTGCAGTCTTTCGCGAAACTTTCGGGTTTCCCCTTCGACCTGGTCATGGGACACGGCGACGGGCTGGCCAAGGGCCGTCCGCACATCGAGTTGGCCGAGCGAACCTTCTGCGTCGACCGCCAGGAGATGCTGTTCGTCGGCGATTCACTGCACGACGGCGAGATTGCCTACCTGGCGAAGATTCCCTTCGTGGGTCTGGCCGGGACGTTCGCCAAGGAGCGCTTCACCCTGCGTTTCCCGGGTCAGCCGGTGATTTGTCGCTTCGCCGAGATCCTGGATCTCTTGCCGGCATCGCGGGCCGCGGCGGCCGGGTAGCCAGTGCAGGTCGTCCTGCTGGCCGCGGGTCTGGGCAGCCGACTGGGCGCGCTGACCAAGGACATTCCCAAGGCCCTGATCAACGTGGCGGGAAAGCCGCTCATGTTCCACGCGCTGGAGTTCGCGGCCCGGCTGCGAGCGGCAAAGGTTCTGGTGGTCGGCGGCTACGGTTTTTCTTTGGTGGCGCGCGCGCTCGACCAGGGCCGGACTTGCAACCCGGCGCTGGCTGGACTGGCCTTCGAGTTGATCGAGAACCCCAGCTTTCGCGACGGCAATCTCATCTCGCTGCTGGCGGCACGGCCGCGCCTGGACCAGGGTTTCCTTCTGCTCAACGTGGATCACATCTACCGGCCCGGCGTCGCCGCGGTGGTGGCGCCGGATGCAACGGATGTCACGGCCTTCATCGACACCGACCGTAGCTTGGGGGCTGACGACATGAAGGTCGAGCGCGGTTCCGACGGCCGCGTCCGCCGAATTTCCAAGACGCTGACCAAGTTCGATGCCGGCTACGTGGGCATGACCCGCGTGCCCTCCTGTGCACTGCCCCGGTACTGGCAAACCGCCGATGCGGCCCTGGCCGAGGAAGGGCGAGCCATCCACGTCGAGCGCATCTTGGGCCGACTGGCCGAGGGTGATACGGCTCCCTTGTGTCGCGACATCAGCGGCCATGGATGGCTGGAAGTCGACACCGCCGAGGAGCGCGCCGCCGCAGAGCAGGCCCTGTTGGCACGGCCTCTCGAAAATTCGTAGTTCGGCCACTCAACTTGCTGGCTGGGCGTCCGAAAACCCTCGTCCAGGCCGTTCTTGCCGCAGGTTGCGCGCGGCCACGTGCACGGGATCACGCGCGCCCGTTGCTACCAACACCACCGGCCTGAGGAACAGCCGTGGAGGACTGACATCTTGTCTGAACCAGTTTTTGGGGGGCAGGTCACTGTGGCGACTATCACGACGAACGAGTCAACCTCGGTGAGATCCCATCTATCGGTGACATTCTATTCGAGGAACGCACCCAGACGTGCGGATCCCATGAAGCTCCACACGTCGCCGACACATATATATAATCAACGGGCACAGGAATGGTGTTACGTCCTTGACGCAGACAATCTATGCACAGGGAAGCTGGCAATGGCCAGCTTGGCGCTAGACTCGGGCGAGAGCGCCGGGACTCGTGGACGCTGATTGGCGTCCGACTCTTCACGACAATAGGAGATATCGAAATGAAGGACATGACGAAACAGAGTTACTCCGCCGCTGCTCTGGCCGCCGCGGGATTGATGGCTTTTGCCGCATGTTCGCTGCAGCCGACGCAGGCCAAGAGCGGCGGAAGCACGCAGGGCGGGAGCGCCACCTCGAGCGGAGGCCAGGGAGGTACATCGGGCGGAGGCCAGGGCGGCAACAGCGCAAGCGGCGCTAGCAACTCTGCCGGCGGGAGCCCGACAGGTGGCGACACCAGCACGAACGGCAGTTCTGCGGGTGGCAACCCCACGGGGGGTGGTACCTCTGGCGGAAACCCTGCGGGTGGCAGCGTCACCGGCGGCAGCGTAACCGGCGGCGCCCCGACCGGCGGCAGCGTGTCCGGCGGCGCCCCAACCGGCGGCAGCGTGACCGGCGGAACCACCACCGCCGGCGGCAGCCGTACAGGCGGCGCCACCACTGGCGGCGCCACCACCGGCGGGAGCCCCATCGGTGGAACCACGACCAGCGGAAGCCGTACTGGCGGCACCACCACCGGCGGCACCACCACCGGCGGTACCACGACGGGCGGAACCTCCGCTGGTGGAACCACGACTGGTGGAACCTCCGCGAGTAGCAGCGTCCCGACGGGCAATGTCACGGCCTGCACCTCGGCCTTGTACGCGCCCACCGAGACGATCTCAATACACATGCTCCCGGTGGACGCGGCAGCCACGAACTACGTCAGCGAGATGGCGACCACCGACAAGATCAACATCCTGTCCGGCGACCACACCACGAATCCGTACGCCACGGCCGGCGTGGCCTTCCGTTCGCTCGGCGTCGCCAGCCTGAACATCCCCAACTACCCCATGCGCGACGGACCGCGCGGCATGCGCAACATCATGCCTGGCGATGTCTCCACCACCTGGGCGGTTGCCGAGGCGCGCGCGGCTTCATTCGATATCAATCTTGAACAAAGCGTGGGCCAGTTACAGGGCCAGGAGATGCGCGCAGCCACGAACGAGCTTGCGCTCGCGCCGGTGGTTAACACGCTCCGGCACCCGCGCTGGGCGCGGGCGCAGGAGACCTACGGCGAAGATCCTGTGCTCCTCGGTGAGATGGGCGCTGCCTTCGTGCGTGGAATGCAGCAACCAGGCGGGTCCGCCGCGTGCCCCAAGCACTATGTCCTGAACGACACGGACAACAACCGCATGCAGGCCGATCCGAACGTGGACGATCAGACCCTGCACGAAAACTACACCCGGCCCTTCGAGATCGTCGTCAAGAAGGGAGATCCAGCGTGCATCATGGCTGCCTACAACGAGGTCAACAACACTCACTGCACGGAGAACAGCCATATTCTGCACGATATCCTGCGCAGCACCGATTGGAACTGGGGTGGGTTCGTGGTGTCGGACTGGAGTGCGGCCCAGGCAGGCCACGGCGCTCTATCGATGAACGCGGGGCTCGACCTGGAGATGCCGGTTCCCTCGGCCTTCACCACCCTCAGCAGCGATCTGGCAGCAGGCACGCTCACGGCTGCGACGCTCACCCAGTCAGCCACCCGTGTCATGAACGCTCGCACAAAGCTCAACGATTTCGATGCCACGTACATGGCGAGCACACCGAGTTTCAGCCTGGCCGGCGCGTCTGCTTCGGACTCGCTCGCGGAAAAGACCGAGCTGGAGGGCGCGGTCCTGCTGAAGAACGATGGCATCTTGCCGCTTGGCTCTTTGGCGGCCACGGTCGGAAGCGGCACACCCAACGTCAAGACCATTGCGATCGTCGGCCCGGACAACAACCTGCCTGTCGCACCGACACCCGCCCAGAACAGTCTGGCGGGCTTCGTCTCAGGCCTGGGCGACCGGGGCAGTAGCCAGACGGTGCCTCCGCATGCCGTGTCGTACTTCCAGGGACTTCAAGCCCGCGGCGGCGTCACCATCACGCAAAGTGCCGATGCCTCCGCGGCGTCAGGGGCAGATGTGGTCATCATCCCGGTCTCGATGGCGCATGAGGATGAGGGCGAAGCTTACGGTGGGGGCGCCGACCGCCAGAACATGAACCTGACCACCATCCATCCCATCCACTGGACCACGAAACCGACTGCCTTCATCCAGAGCGTCGCTGCCATCAACCCGAACGTCATCGTGCTGCTCAACGTGGGCAGCGCCATCATAGTCGAGGACTGGATGGCCAGCGCCAAGGCGATTATCCAGACCTTCTACCCCGGACAAGAGGGCGGAACCGCCCTGGCAGCGTTGCTGTTTGGCGACACCAATTTCTCGGGCAAGCTCCCATTCACCGTCGGCCAGAATGAATCCGATTACCCGCAGTTCCAGAACAGCGGCTCCGCAGCCGCCACCATCGCTTACCTGCACGGCTACCGCCTGTTCGAAAAGAACGCCAAGCCGGTTCGCTACTGGTTTGGCTATGGCATGAGCTACACGACCTTCAGTTACAGCAACCTGCAGGTGCTCTGCTCGAACGGGACGATCCCGGCAACTGGCGCCCTGAACGTTCAGGTCACGGTGACCAACACGGGCAAGGTGGCCGGCGACGAAATCGTTGAACTCTACATCGGCTATCCGAATAGCACGGCGCCGCAGCGGCCTGTCAAAGAGCTCAAAGCCTTCACCCGGGTCACGCTCGCTGCTGGCGCGAGCCAGAACGTCCAGCTCTCCATACCCGCGACGGACACGGCCTATTGGAATGTCAATTGCACCAATCCTGCCGGCACCATCCCCGCCACCGGCTGCTGGACCGTCGAGAAGGTGGCGCACACGGTTCTGGTAGGGCCGAGCGCCGATCCGACTAAGCTCTTGTCAGCAACCTTCACGATCCAGTAAAAGAGCCCTGTCGGTGTTCACGAAGGCGTTGAACGAGGATATCTCCATGCACAGATCGACTGGTCGGGTGTTCGTTGCTGTGTGTCTGTTTGCCGGGGTTGGGCTCTTCGCGCCTGCCGTCCTGGCCCAGGGCGAAGAGGACTCAGCCCCACCTCCGTCGGACGAAGTCGCTCCCGCGCGAGCGGCTTCTCCGGGCAAGTCGTCCTCATCAGAGGAAGTCGCTGTGTCGGCGGGCCCGTCACTGGCTTCCCCCGCATCCAAGCCAGCCGCAAGAACCGGACCTCCCGCCGAGGCCGGGCTTCCCGCCTGGATGTGGGCACCACCACCAGCATCGCTCGCGTGGTCAGAGCTCGACTGGGATTTCTGGTGTCCCCGTTGGGCCACGCACGGTTCGCCGCCGGCACCGCACGTGTCGTCAGGGCTCGACTGGCACGGCAACCTCGAACTCGATGGCGGCTATGTCGAGTACACGTGGGCGGGAGCCTATCCAGCGGAAACGGTCCACGATTCGCGCGGCCGCTTTGTACTCGGCCCGCTGCTCACCCAGAATCTAGGCAACGACTACTTCCTGCGCGTCACAGGGCAAGTCGTGGCTTGGGTTCGCGAAAACCAGGACATCTATCAAATCAATGCCGATGACGTCTATGTCCAGGTCGGCCAGCAGGGATTCTGGGACTTCATGGCAGGTCGGTTCCTCACCTGGCGTGTCTTCCGCAAGGGCCTTGGCTTCGACCTGTATACCCTCGAGGATACCGGGGCGCGCGTCGTCCCGAACTTCTCCGATCCGAGCGGGTTTTTTACGCACATGTATGAGGTCAACACCATCTTCATGCGGGACGGAGGAGGGGTGCCCTCACCCCGGGCCGCGTTTCACTTGTATCCGACCTCGTGGTCGGGGATCGAGCTGGTTGGATCCTACGGCCGGCTGGACAGTGGAGCAAACGCCCTCGGTGGCCGATTGGCCGGCGGTATCAAGCCGAAGTATTTCAATCTGCTCGTCGGAGCTGAATACGAAGGTTGGTCGGCACCCCAGGCGTTAGCTGGATGCAACAAGTGCGGCACGGAGAAGAAATACGGCGCGGGTGGTAGCGTTGCCCTTACCCCCTTGCAACAGATCGAGATCGCCTTCAACTACGCCTATGGCAAGGATGAAAACTACCTCGCTACCTTAGGCGGGGGGCACACCGACGACACGACGTGGAGCATGGGCGGCTATCTGCAAGTTGACCCTCTCGCGTTCTTCGTTCCCTACTCGCTCATTGTGGGTGGTGCGCTTTTCCGGACCGAATTCCACGATGTAGGTGGGTTGGGTATGTTCCAGCGTCACGATCAGATTGCTGCCTACCTTGCCTACCCGCTCGGCTTCAACAACGCCGTCGTGAAACTGGTCTTCTCCGAAGCCATCGGATACCAGCAACCCCCTGTTCTCCCGAATGTCGATGCCCACATGTATTCGGTGCGCCTCCGCTTTGCCTACTACTATTGAAGCCCGGCGCCGAGATTCCATCCGACCGGGGCGTAGATGCCCGACCTCGTAGTGCCACGAAACCGCCGGTTGTTTATCTGTAGGCCGTACCAGCCTTCGCTCGTTCGAACGAAGATAGGCCTCGCGCCAGCGCGCGGCTGCGGACTGCGCTGGTATTCATGGATGCCTGATCGGTAGGCACCAACCTACCACCACGCCGCGCCGGGAATCGCTCGGGCGGGGCAGCCGGGCATCAACGTGACTTGCTCGCGAGCCCGCGCCGCCATAACTTAGCCCGTCCCGCCAGGCGCGGGGCGGAAGGACCTCCTTGTTCAGCTACATTGCCAAGAAGATTTTCGGCACGAAGAACGCGCGCGTTCTGAAAGGTCTGCGCCCGCTCGTCGCTCGCATCAACGAGCTCGAAGCGGAGATGCGCAAGAAGTCCGACGAGGAACTGCGCGCCATGACGCCCGAATTCCGTCGGCGGCTGGACCAAGGCGCGAAGCTGGACAGCCTGCTGCCCGAGGCCTTTGCGGTGTGCCGCGAGGCGGGCCGGCGCGTGGTGAACATGCGGCACTTCGACGTGCAGCTCATCGGCGGGATGATCCTGCACCGGGGCTGCATCTCTGAAATGAAGACCGGCGAGGGCAAGACCCTGGTTGCCACCCTGCCCTTCTACCTGAATGCGCTGCCCGGCAAGGGCGTGCACCTCATCACGGTCAACGACTACCTGGCCCGCCGCGACGCCGAGTGGATGGGGCGCATCTATCGCTTCCTGGGCATGTCGGTCGGCGTGATCGTGCACGGACTCTCCGATAGCCAGCGCCAGCAGAACTACCGCTGCGACATCACCTACGGCACCAACTCGGAGTTCGGCTTCGATTACCTGCGCGACAACATGAAGGAATCGATCGAGCGCTACGTGCAGCGCGACCTCAACTTCGGCATCGTGGACGAGGTCGACTCCATCCTCATCGACGAGGCGCGCACGCCGCTCATCATCTCGGGCCCGGCCGAGGAGAGTGCCGGACTGTACGCCAAGGTCAACGGCATCATCCCCGGCTTGCGCAAGGACATCGACTACACCGTCGACGAGAAGGCCCATTCGGCCATGCTGACCGACTCGGGCGTGGATCGGGTCGAGAGCAAGCTGAACGTGGGCAACCTGTACAACCCAGAGAACATCGCGTGGCTGCACCACGTGACCCAGGCCCTGCGCGCCCACACGCTTTACAAGCGCGACGTCAACTACCTGGTCGAGGACGGCGAGATCATCATCGTCGACGAGTTCACCGGCCGCAAGATGCCCGGCCGGCGCTGGTCCGATGGTCTGCACCAGGCGGTGGAGGCCAAGGAAGGCGTGCAGATCCAGGAAGAAAACCAGACCCTGGCCACCATCAGCTACCAGAACTACTTCCGCCTTTACAAGAAGCTGGCCGGCATGACCGGCACCGCCGACACCGAGGCCGAGGAGTTCGCCAAGATCTACAAGCTGGAAGTCTCGGTCATCCCCACCAACAAGGCCATGATCCGCAAGGATCACCACGACGTGGTGTACAAGAACGAGCGTGGCAAGTTCCGCGCGGTGTTGGCCGAGATCGAGGATTGCCACCAGCGCGGCCAGCCGGTGCTGGTCGGCACCATCAGCGTAGAAAAATCCGAGGTGGTGGCCTCGCTCCTGCGCAAGAAGGGCATCCCGCACAACGTGCTCAATGCCAAGCAGCACGAGCGCGAGGCGCATGTGGTCGCGCAGGCCGGCCGCAAGGGCGCGGTGACCATCTCGACCAACATGGCCGGCCGCGGGACCGACATCATCCTGGGCGGCAATGCGGAGTTCATGGCGCGCGCGGAAGTCGACCCGGAGGCCGCGGGCCAGCCGGGCGCCCAGGTCGACGCCGAGAAATTCTCGGTCGCCTTCGCCAAGTACAAACCCCAGTGCGACGCCGAGCGCGCCGAGGTTCTGGCCGCGGGCGGGCTGCACATCCTGGGCACCGAGCGCCATGAATCGCGACGTATCGACAACCAGTTGCGCGGCCGCGCCGGCCGCCAGGGCGATCCGGGCAGTTCGCGCTTCTTCCTCTCGCTCGAAGACGATCTCATGCGCATCTTCGGGGCCGAGCGCATCAGCGGCCTGATGGAGCGCCTGGGGATGGAAGAGGACGTCCCCATCGAGCACCCCATCATCAACCGCGCCATCGAGAACGCGCAGAAGAAGGTCGAGGGCCACAACTTCGACATCCGTAAGAGCCTGCTCGATTACGACGACGTGATGAACCAGCAGCGCAAGACCATCTATGCGCTGCGACGGCAGGTGCTGGAAGGGTCGTATGTACCGCTTCTCTCCGAGGCGGAGCAGAAGGCGGGCCAGCAGGCGCCGGTGCCCGAGGCGTCGGGCCAGGAAAGCGTGGACAAGCTGGCCGTGACCCTGCGACCGTCGCTGGCGCGCATGGCCGAGGCCCTGACCCACGAGGCCGCGCCAGCGTCGGCTGACGGCACTCCGGCCGCAGCCAGCCCGGTCGCGGTTCCGCTCGATCCGGCCAAGTTCCGCTCCGCGCTGTACCGGCAGTTCGGCGCTTACCCCGACGTGACCGGCATTGCAGAGGACCGCACCGCGACGCTAGATCGCCTGGCGCGCGAGGTGGCCTCGTCTCTGATTCAGCAGCGCGAGCGCGTCCTCGACCTGTCGGAGGAGGTTCTGCAGGAACTGCTCGACGCGACCTGCCCCGAGCATGTCCACGCCGAGGACTGGGATCTGGAGGCCCTGGCGGCAGGCATGAAGGAGCGCTTTGGCTTCGAGCCCACCATCGAAAGCAAGGGCCTGCTGGAACGGGACAAGCTGGCGGCGCTGACCTGGGCACAGCTCGAGAAGATCATCGAGGCGCGCGAGCAGGAGTTCTCGCTGCCCTACTTCCTCTACTTCTTCCGCTACTTCATGCTGGAAGAGATCGACCAGCGCTGGATCGAGCACCTCAAGAACATGGAGGCCCTGCGCGAAGGCATCGGCCTGCGCGGCTACGGGCAGAAGGATCCCAAGCAGGAATACAAGAAGGAAGGCTTCGTCATCTTCGGCGAGATGATGGCCAGCATCAGCCGCAACCTGTGCCAGAAGCTGTTCCACATCCAGATCCGGCGCGAAGAGAGCGAGGCCCCGGCGGCCTCCTCCTCGGAATCGGGGTCGGCAGCGGCGGTGGCGCAGCAGATGGCGGCCAAGCAGGCGCGCCGCCGGCCACGTGCCACCATCGAATCGGGCGGCGGCCCGGCGCAGGCGGCCGGGGCGCAGGCGTCGTCGGAGCCGCAGCCCATGCGCAGAACGCAGCCCAAGGTGGGCCGCAACGATCCCTGTCCCTGTGGAAGCGGCAAGAAGTACAAGAAATGCCACGGAGTCGCGGCGTAGCCACACCGCATTCAAACCTGCGCTGGGTTTTTTCCAACCCGGTGTAAACTCCCCGCATGATGCCAAAGGTCGGTGGTTTCGTTTGGTCAGCCGCTGTGCTCACTTCCCTGTCGTGGGCTGGCTGTGGATCGGATCAGCCCCTCTGTGCCCAGGTGGGTCAGCAGCTTCCCCTTGGCGACTCGCCTCTGGCGCTCACGCGGGACGCAGTGCTGGTGCGCGCGGGCGATGGATTCGTGCTGGCCGGGCTGGACGGGACCACGGTGCGATGGGGCCAGCTCAGCAGCAGCGGCGATATCAGCGGCGAGTCGGAGTTCGCCCTGCCCGAGCAGCCTGTGACCGCGGCGGGCGGGCAGTCGCTGGGCCCGCTCTTCGCTGTCACCAGCAAGACCGCGCCCGGCGATCAACTCGTGGTGGTGATGGGCGTGCTCCAGGCCGGCAGCACGGATCAGTACGAGGTGCACGCGTGGATCCACGATCCGGCGGCCGCGGTGCCACTCACCATGCAAGTCCTGGGCGTACAGGCCGCCGCTCCCACCTCGGGAACGGTCCGTTTGGTCGCGGGCAGCTCGCCGGACGGGACGCGGGCCCTGGTCGCGTGGGGCGTGGAAGGCCAGCTTGCGCCGATCCAGTACCGGGTGCTCGGTGCCGACGGAGCATTGGTGGGTAGTCCAGCAACCATCTATGACGCCACCGACCTAAACAACATCGCAAAATGGAGCTGCCTCGATACCACGCAGAATGCTCCGGATCTGGCCATTACCTTGGTCGAGGCCCCCACCCAGGGGCATCCGGGCCAATCCGCTTGGCGCCGTTTCCAGATAGCCGATGACGGCTCCATCGGTGGGGGAGTTCAGATCGATCTTGACTCTCTTGAGGTGAGCGATGGCCGCATCGTCTCGACGCCCACTTCCGACGGCTATCTCCTGGCCTGGCAGAACAACACCACCAACGGCGGCACGTACTTCGCCAGTCTCACCCCACCTCCCCCCGACGCGGGCCCAGACGCTACCGACGAAGTGACCTCGCAGCTGGTGCTGGCCTCCGCGGCCTATGGCGGTTATCCGAACATGCCCAAGCTGGCCTGGGTTGCCCCTGCTGGGTACGATTTCACCATCGGACTGGTACGGTCACTGGGACCGGAGGTGGTGCGATTCGACGTCTTCGCAGACCCCATGGGAAGAGCGCTCTACTTGCCCAGCGTATCTGGAAACACGAGTCCGGTGTCTGCCTGGGTTGGTAGTGACGCTGTCTACGTCACCTACCTGGACATGCCAGGCTCATCTACTTACGGCGATGCTGCGGTTCCCTCGGGAAGTCAGCGTTACCTGGTCACGGTGCTGAGTCCCGCCGAGTTGCCATAGAACACCGCTGCGGTGCTCCACGAGCCACCCAGGGCGAACGATCGAGACACGAGCAAATGTGATCCCGCCGGGAAATAATCTTGGGCTAGGATCTGTTGACAATTCGTAGCCCGACATGCTGTTCCGCACTGCCCCATCCAAGCCCGATTTTGAACGCGAGGTGATGCCTCATCTGCGCCTTCTCTACGGCGTGGCCCTGCGCATGACCCGGGCCGAGGGTGACGCCGAGGATTTGGTCCAGGAAACCGTGCTGCGCGCCTACCGTTTCTGGGACAGCTTCGAAGCTGGCACCAACTGCAAGGCGTGGCTTCTGCGCATTCTCACCAATTCTTTCCGCAACCGCTACCGGGAGCGCGAGCGCGAACAGGAGATCCTGGACGAGGTGGAATCCTGCGACGCGCATCTCGGTCAGTTTCAGGGTCAGAACCCGCGCGACGCCGAAAGCGCGCTCTTCGGCCGGATGCTCTCGCGCGACGTCGAGAAGGCTCTGGCGGATTTGCCCGGCGAGTTCCGTTTGCCGGTCATCCTGGCCGACCTGGAGGACCTGTCATACAAGGAAATCGCCGACGTGATGGGGTGCCCGGCGGGAACGGTGATGAGCCGGCTGTATCGCGGGCGACGGCTGTTGCAGAAACGGCTTCATGACTACGCGGTCGAGTCGGGAATCATCCGCGGTCAGCAGGAGACGGCCGGGAAGGCCGAGGCGCAGGTGGTCGATCTGGAAGGTTTTCGCAAGATGAAACAGGAGGGCGGGTGATGGGGATGAACTGCTCGGAGGCGGACGCCATCATGTACGCGTTTGTCGACGGCGAACTGTCCGGGTCCGATCGGACGGCCTACGAGGCCCACCTGATGAGCTGTGACGCCTGCGCGCGCGCCACGCGCTTGCAGTCGCGTTTCAAGGCGGCCCTGCGCGGGCATCTGCCGCGGCCGGAAGTTCCCGAGGGATTGCACCAGCGCCTGCACCGTGCGCTTGAGGCCGAGCCCACGGTGCGACGTCAGTGGCCCTGGCAGGCCTACCCGCGCATCTTCACCGTGGCCATCGCGGCGGCGGCGGCGGTGGTGCTGTTGGTGGCAAGCCCGCGGCGCAGTCCCTCGTCGCCCGTGCTCGAGCAGGCCCTGTCCACCTTCCATCACGACGTGCCGCTCGACGTGCTGTCACAGAGTTGCGCAGCGGTCACCGACTGGTTTCGCGGCAAGCTCGACTTCACCATGCCACCGCCAGCCGGCGCCGATCGGGCGCTCTGCCAGGGCGGCCGGCTGGTGAATGTGCGCGAGCGCTTTGCAGCCTATGTCGTCTATCAGGCTCCCGCCGGCCACCGTCTGGGTCTGATGGTGTTTCCGGCCGATGATGACCTGGCCTTTGGCCCACGCCGCCGGACCCTGGGTGGACGAGACGTGTACGTGGGCAGCAGCCGTGGCGTATCGACCGCCGCGTACCATGGACCGGACGGGCTGACCTACGTGTTCACGGCGGATCTCGACGAGGACGCGCTGGCCCACTGGGTTGAGACGGTGTACCTGCAGCGGCGATAGGCAATTCACATGGGAACCCTGGGAGGGTTCGCTCCGCCCTTCGGCCCCCCACGCCCACCCCCACCCCGCTCGCTGCGCTCGGCCTCGCCAAACCCTGCGATGGTGCGCCGCCGGCGAGGGCGCGCGCGAAGCGCGCGGGGCGGGCAGGGTGGCGGGTCGTCCCGAAGTCCCCGAAGGGGGCGAAGCCGGCGGGCTCCCCACGCGGCTCATTGCGTCTCTGCTCAGACGCCGGTATGGTCTGACTTGGTGCCCGGGCCCATCCGTAGTAACGTCCCCTTACTCATGGCGACGAGAACGCTTCTTTGCGTAGAGCCGGATCAGGCCGCCCTGCAAGTCCTTTCTGCGACGCTGGCGCCCTACGGTTTCGAAATCACGAACATCACCAACGGCGACGAGGCGGTGGAATGGAGCCGGAAGAACCTTCCTGCCCTCATCATCGTCTCGGTCGAGCCCAAGAAGGTGGGCTATGCCATCTGCAACAAGCTCAAGCGCAGCGCGGAGCTGAAAAACATTCCACTCATCCTGACCTCATCGGACGAGGTGCCGGCCAAGTTCGAGCAGCACAAGACCTTCAAGCTGCGGGCCGACGAGTACATCTTCAAGCCCTTCGACGCCGACGAGCTTTGCCGCAAGGTGGACACGTTGCTGGGCTTGGGCGTGCCGGCTGCTTCCACGAGTGAGGAGATGTTGCTGAGTTCCGACCTGCTGTCGTCGGAGATTGCCATCGAGGCGGACGACATCGTCGACGAGTCGCACATTCCCACTCCGCCGCCAGCCGCGTCGCCCGCGGGTGGAGCGGTGGTGGAGATGGAGGCAGAGGCCAGTGACTCGTCCGCCCTTGGGTCCGGCCTGGACGCGATCTTCGACAAGGAAGCCCAGGCGGCTTTTGACGCCCTCGAGATTCACGAGCAGCCCACCGTGAGCCGGCCGAGTCCTGAGCAAAGCGACGAGAAGGCTGAACCCTGGGACGAACAGGCGGCCACGTCGGTGGTGCCGTCGGATCTGGTATCCGATCTGCTGGCGCCGGCCAGCGAGTCCGATCCGTCTAGCGGCGCGGGCACTGTGCGCATGATGCCGGGGATGGCGCCGCCTCTCGAACCGCCGGAGGACGTACCACAAGCCTCTTCACCTGAGCCGCAGGTCGATATCCCGCCCGGCGTGCTGCGCGAGTCAGACGCCGAGGCCGGTCCTCCGCCCGAGCCGGACGCGGTGAACGCCACCTCGGTTGAGACCCTTGCCTTGGGTGACGCCCCCGAGGGGCTGCTGGCCGACCTGCAGGAACGCATCCACAATCTGGAGAACGACAAGCGCCGCCTGCAGAGCGAACTGGAAGAGCTGAATGGACGCCTGCAGGCACAACCTTTCCACAAGGAGAGGGATCTGCTCGGTCTGCGCGAGACCATCAATCGCAAGGAGAAGGATCTGCTCGATCTTCGCGACGCGCTCGACGCAAGAGAGCGGCAGATGCTCGACCACAAGGACCGCATTCGCGAGCACGAACGCGCGCGCCGCGACCTCGAGGAGAAGATGCTCGCTATGGAAAAGAGCCTGGTCTACGCCAGCGAGCGCGTGACCGCTCTGAGCCAGGACAAGGATCGAGCCGTCGAGCGTGAACGTGCGCTCAAGGTGCGTCTCGACGACAGCCACCTCGAGCTGACCAAGGCGCAGGACGAGCTCGATTCTCTGCGCAAGCGTCTCGCGACCGCCGAGGATCGGTCGCGTGCCGAGGTCGAGAAGATCCGGCAGGACCTGGAAACCCACGTCTCGGACATGGAGCAGGTTCACCGGGCCGAGATTGCGCAGATGACCAACGAGCGCCAGGCGGCGGAGGCGGCTCGCGAGGAACAGTTTCGCACCGAGAAGGCGCGCATGGAGATGGACCGTGCGGCGGAGTTGGAGGCGCAGCAGCGACGCGCGGCCGATGAGACGGCGGCCCTGGAGGACCGCCACGACGTCGAGTTGACGCGTGTGCGGCGCGAGCAAGAGAAGGCCGTCGCCTCGCTCAAGGAAGAGTCGGCGGCCCAGCTTGCGGCCGAGCGCCTGGCCCATGAAGCGGCGCTGGAGGCCAAGGAGCGCGACCACAAGAACGAGATCCAGGCCCTGCGCCGCAGGCTGGAAGATGAGTTGGCAGGCGCGGAAGCGCGGCGCCAGCGCGAATTGGAAGAAGCGGCCGCGCGCCAGGCGGCCGAGTTGACCGCAGCCGACGAGCGCCGCCGGGGCGAGCTGCAGGCGCGCGATGAGGAGCACCACAACGCCGTCGCCGAGATGGATCGCCGGCATCTGGATGAGAAGACCGAGCTTTCCGAGCGCCACCGCGCGGAACTGGATCAGGCCGCGGCCCGGGCTGCGCGCGCCGAGGGTGAGTTGGCGGCGCGCGGGCAGGAGTTGGGTGAAGTCAGCCGGCGCGTGCTGCGCATGGAGGGCGAGCTTGACACCACACGCGCCGACTTGCGCGACCGCGAGGTCAAGCTGGCCCAGGCGCGCGATCGCGTCGCCGAGATGGAAACCAAGCTGGCTGATTTCGAGGACCAGATCCTGCGCGCCTACCAGAAACTGCGTAACGACGACAAGATCGTGGACAAGGCGAAGCGGGCCCTGGCCGTGGCGCTCACCCTGCTTGACGATCGGGGCGCGGCCGCGCCTGCGGCAACATCCTCGTCGTCTCCCACGCGCTCCCCCGACGAGGGGTAGCGCGATCTTGTGGCAGTAGCGTCGTTGGACGGCTTCAGGCGGTAGGCGCATGCGCGAGGTGACCGGCAACCTCAGCGGCCTGAAGCCCAGCGAGCTGAAGGCCCTGGAGCGCGTGTACCGACGCCGCGTGCCGCCGCACGAACTGGTGTCCGCCGAATTGGCCACGTTCATGTGCGGGCTGTCGCGCGAGATGGCGCGGCAGGTGGGCGTGCTCATCTCGCGCCGGGGCGACATCGAACACGTGGTGGTGGGCGATGCCTCGCGCATCATGCTGCCCGCGGTGGGACGCGTGCGCGCCGGTCACGGACGCTTCCGCGGCCTGCGCCTGGTGCACACCCATCTGCGCAACGAGGCCATCTCGCGCGACGATCTCGTCGACCTGGCCCTGCTGCGTCTGGACCTGGTGGCAGCGGTGGGTGTGACCCAGGACGGAAGGCCGGGCGATCTGCACATGGCGCACCTGATGCCTCCGCGCGAAGAGCGGTCACCGTGGACCGTGCTGGCGCCGGTGCCCTTTCACCGCGCGTCAGTCGATGTCGAGCAACTGGTGGGCGCGCTGGAGGAGGAATTCGACCGCGCCTTGCCCGCGACGCGCGCGACCCTGGGCGCGGAGCGTGCCGTGCTGGTCGTGATGGAGTCGCGCCAGACACGCGCTTCGGGCAGCACGGAGAGCCGAGTGCATGAGTTGCGCGAGCTGTGTCGGACCGCGGGGATCGCGGTCACCGACGTGGCGGTTCAGCGCCGACCCGAGCCTGACCCCAAGTACCTCATCGGTCGCGGCAAGCTGGAGGATGTTCTGGTGCGGGCCATGCAGTACGACGCCGGCCTGCTCATCTTCGACCCCGATCTGACGCCGGGACAGGCCCACGCCATCTCCGATTTCACCGATCTCAAGGTCATCGACCGCACCATCCTCATCCTAGACATTTTCGCCCAGCGGGCGCGTAGCCGCGACGCCAAGCTGCAGGTCGAACTGGCCCAGTTGCGCTACCGGCTGCCGCGCCTGCAGGAAGAGAACACCATGATGAGCCGCCTGGTGGGCGGCATTGGCGGCCGCGGCCCGGGCGAAACCAAGCTGGAGATTGGCCGCCGCCGCGCGCGCGAGCGCGTGCACCGGCTGGAGCACGACATAGACCAGACCCGCCGCCAGCGCGCCGGCCGCCGCGCCGAGCGTACCCGACGCGAAGTCCCCATCGTGGGCATCGTGGGCTACACCAACGCGGGCAAGTCCACCTTGCTCAATACCCTGACCGGCAGCGAGGTGCTGGTCGAAGACAAGCTCTTTGCCACGCTCGATCCCACCACGCGGCGGCTGCGTTTTCCGCGCGAGCGCGAGCTGATCCTGGCCGACACCGTGGGTTTCATCCGCGACTTGCCCAAGGACTTGGCGCAGGCCTTTCGCGCCACCCTGGAAGAACTGCAGGACGCGGACTTGCTCCTGCACGTCGTCGACAGCGCGGATGCAGACCGTGAGGCGCACATCGCGGCCGTGGAGCGCATCCTCAATGACCTCGACCTGGCCAGCACGCCCCGTTTGCTCGTCTACAACAAGATCGATCGCTTGACTCCTGACGAACGCGCCGGGCTCGCCGCCGACCGGCAGGCCATCACGTTGAGCGCGCGCGACGCCCAGACCACCCGACCCCTCCTCGCCGCCATCGAGGAGGTTCTTTGGCGGGAGGGCCGTATGGAACGCGGGACGCTGCAGGAGTAGGCAGGTCCGGGCTGCGGATCGCGGGCCGCGGGTCGCGAGGGCGTGGGCGAGAGCGAGTTCGTGGGCGGTACGCGGAAGACGGATCGCGTGCCGCGGGCCGCACACGCCGGCCGCACCCACGCTGTTCACTCACGCTACCACCCCCGCCCACGCGGGCCGACCTGCCATGGCCCGAGCGGCGGTCGCGCACGCGTGCCGCAAGAAGAGAGTGCGGCCGCCAGAATCGTGATACGTTGGCCAGACCAGCTCGGAACAAACCCTGGCAAATGGGCGAGAGTGCGCATGCCCAATCTCACACCTTCGGAAGAAGAGGTTCTGCGACGTTCCAGGTTTGATCGCAAGCTACTCGACCCCCTGGTCGAGGAGTTCAAGAACCAGAACGATAGAGTCGCGGCAATCGTCGGAGTCGCCCAGCTTGAGGACTCGCTCGGTGGACTCCTCGAACGCTTCTTTCTTCCGGATGGTGCGAAACCGCGGAAGCGCGACGATGATACGCTGCTCGGGCGAAATGGACCCCTTAGCACTTTCTCATCTCGTATTACAGCCGCGCGGCGACTCGGGCTACTCGGCCCGGCATTCGCTCGATCCTTGCACCTGATCCGCCGGATCCGTAACGACGCTGCTCATCAAGTCGGCGCGCTGAATTTGAATCGAAGCCCGTACCCCGAGCAAATCGCTCTACTGAATCGGCCTATCCCGTCCCCAACATTCTGGAGGCTTATGGTTGCGAAGTTTGGTCCAGATACCCCAGCCAATCAGTTTCGAGCAGTCATCGTGGTGTCCGCCAGTATTCTGCTTAGTGACTTGAACATAGTGTCCCGGGTTTCAATCCAACCCTTTCTGCGCGCGAGTTTTGAGGCGGCCCCCAAGCGCAGGACTCCACCAGATGGATCTGGGCCGAAACGTTCTTGAGGTACGACAGCGTATGAGCTTCCGACCATCAGGTGCGCCCGGGTCTTGATTTCGGGTCGGTTGTCTTCGCCTCTCAAACTCAAACCAGAGGCCTCAAGCAGGAACGCTACTTCAGTAGTGAAAGCTGTCGTGCTTTGCGGCGGCGCGGGGCTGAGCGAGAAGTGGCGAGCAAATCGGCTGGCAGGTCGTCGAGAAACGGACAGGGGCGATTCTCGACCGTACGTCCGGCCAGGGTGCGGCGATGCGCGGCAGTCAGTATCAGACGCTGCTGCGCGCGGGTCATGCCGACGTAAAGTAAACGGCGTTCCTCCTCCAGGTCGGCAGGCGGCAGCCAAGGCAGGCGCAGGGGAAGAAGGCCTTCTTCGCACCCGGCAATGAATACCAGCGGAAATTCCAGGCCCTTGCTCGCGTGCAGGGTCAGAAGCGCAACTTTCTGCGGGAGATGCTGCAGGTCAGTCTCGCGCGCCAGCACCATTTCTGACAAGAAGGCGGCCGCATCGGCGCCAAAGGGCACGGCGAAGGCCTGCAGCAGTTCGAGCGCACGCAGGCGGCGCGGGTCGGCTGCGGCGTCGGGGACCAGCGTGGCGAGCAAGTCTGCGACAGGGGCAGAATTCACATCTGCGGCCTTCTGATCAACATGGCGGCGCAGCTTGGCCAAGATATCCGCCACGTGCGGGCGCGCGGCAAAGGCGTCGTCGCCCCGGCGGTGGCAGGGAATCCCGCTCCGGTCGAGCGCCTCCTCGATGGCGTCGGCCTGGGCCGAAAGCCGCACCAACACCGCGATCTGATGGAAGGCCAGGCCTTGCCCGTCGGCGGCGCGGCCCGCGTCCATGGAAAGAAAGCTGGTGCCCGCAACCTGCGCCTCAATTTCGGCGGCGATGAACTCCGCCTCGGCGTGCTCGTCGGCAAGAACCTGGCGAATGACTCGGTTTCCGTGCGCTGCCAGCGGCTGCAGCGGGCGCGAGGCGCGCCCCGGCGTGCGTTCGATCACGGCGGTGGCAAGGCGCACGACCGGCGCGAGAGAACGGTAGTTGCGCGCGAGCGTGAACGTGCGAGCCCCGGGATAGTCGCTGGTGAAGTGGCCGAAATACGCCGGGGCGGAGCCGCGAAAGCCGTAGATCGCCTGATCCGGATCGCCGACCGCGCACAGATTCGTCGACGGGCCTGCGGGCGCCAGCAGACGCACCAATCGGTATTGGGCCGCATTGATGTCCTGATACTCGTCTACCAGCAGGTGACGGCAGCGACGACGTGCGAAAGCGAGAGCAACTTGATCCGTCTCCAGCACTCGGACCGCGCGAGCCACCAGATCGTCGAAGTCGACCGCGCCCGCGACGGCCAGCGCCTTTTCGTACGCGGCGTAGAACGCGGCCAACTCGGGCGCTGCGGCTTCTGGCGCGATCAGTGCGGCCTTGGCCGACGAGATGGCGCTCGCTGCCCGCGCCAGCGACGGTGCGCCCACGCCCGCCTCCGCGTGTACCTGCGCGAGCAGAGTTTGCCGGCCCGCCTCGTCGAGAATCGCGAAGTCGGGCGGCAAACCCGCCGCAGCGGCGTGCGCCCGCAGCAGATCGAGCCCCAGCGCGTGGAAGGTCTGCACCGAAGCGCCATCGGCGCGCGCGCCCAATAGCCTCGCGAGGCGCTCGCGCAACTCGCTAGCTGCCTTGCGCGTGAAGGTGATGGCCGTGATCTCGCCTGGCGTGGCGGCGCGGTCACGCAGCAGGCGCGCGATGCGTTCCACCAAAGTGCGCGTCTTGCCGGTGCCTGGGCCCGCCACGATGAGCAGCGGCCCCTCGCCATGGGCAATGGCTGCTTCCTGTTCGAGATTGGGACCGCCGGCAAAGTCCGTCGGAGTTTCTTCACTAGCCGGACGGCGCGCGGGCTCGGTCTTGGGCTTCTCGGCAGGCGCCACAGCCGTTCCACCAAAAGAGAAGGCTGTCTGCGCGAGCAGGCGAAGACGCTCTTCTTCATCGAACATGTGGACGACGCCGTACTCGCCGTCAAACCCAGCCTGTCGCCTGACCTCACCCGCGCGCATGCGGCGCAGGGCCTCGGCCAGCAGCGGCGGTCCCTCGCGGCCAACATCTTCCAAGGGCGCATCCCGGAGCACGGTCAGCTCGGGCCCGACTCGCGACACCAGTTGCTGCCAGGCGCTCGCCACGCGCTTGCTGCCCACTCCCACGCCCAGCACTTCGCCCAAGACCTCAGCCAGTGGCACCAGGCTGGCAAACGGCTTGGCGCCCTCGGGCCGAAACCCTCCGGGGCGGTCGGCGAGCGCTGCCACCCGGCCCAGCACACCGCCGGTGAGAGGCTTTCCGCAGCGTGGGCAGGTCTTGCCGCAGGCCGCGGCCTCGTCGGGCGTCATCACCACCTCGCACTTGCGATGGCCATCGGCGTGGTACTTGCCCTCTTCGGGAAAGAACTCGAGCGTGCCGAGAAAGCCGGCTCCACGATCGCGGAGCGCGTCGCGCATGGCAAAGTAGGTGAGATCGCAGTTGAACAGGTTGGCCTCGCGACCCAGCTTCTCGGGCGAATGGGCGTCGGAGCTGGAGACCAGCGCGTAGCGATCCAGCGCGGAGAGGCGCCAGTTCATGGCCGGGTCCGACGAGAGACCGGTTTCGACTGCGAAGATGTGGTCGGCGAGATCGGCGAAGCACTCGGAAATCGAATCGAAGCCCGACTGCGAGCCCAGGGCCGAAAACCAGGGCGTCCAGATGTGTGCGGGAATGAGAAAGGCGTCCGCCGAGGAAGCGAGCGTGATTTCCAACAGGTCGCGCGAATCGACGCCGAGGATGGGGCGTCCATCGGATTCGATGTTGCCGATGCGGGCCAAGTGCGACGACAGGCGCGCCGCAGACTCGAAGTCCGGCGCATAGATGAGATTGTGCACCTTGCGCACCCGATCGCCGCGGCTGTAGATGCTGCTCACCTCGACCGACAACATGAAACGCACCGGCGCGCGACAGGCCGCGGGAACGTCGGCGTCCACCGCCCGGGCCAATTCCGCGCGCAGGGCATAGAGACCACCGCCCGCGGGAACCAGCTTGTCGCGCAACTCGGCGAACCAGCGCGGATGGGTGAAGTCGCCGGTGGCGACCACGGCAATCCCTTTGCGCTGAGCCCAGCCATGGAGTTGCTCCAGGTTCAACTGCCTGCTGGTCGCCCGCGACAGATAGGAGTGGATATGCAGGTCAGCCACGAACCGCACGGCGGACCGAGTGTACCAAGCCGACGCCGGCTGGCCACCCCCCTGCCCGCACGCCCCCATACACCATCAAGGTTTCATGGGAGGTGCTACAATGGCCATCCGGGGGATTTTGCTTGTCCGCGCTCAAAGTCATCTGTCCAAAATGTGCAAGAGCTCAGGAAGTCGCCGACGAGATTCCGGCCGGCGGCACTGACCACGTCTGCGTCTACTGCCGCACGGTTTTCAAGGTCAGACCACCCACAAGTCGGCTGACTGACGACCTGCCGGCGGCGCGCGAAGCCGTCCCGCGTCCAGGCGATTTGCCGGTTTCGCGCGACGCGATCCCGCGTCCAGGCGATTTGCCGGTTTCGCGCGACGCAATCCCGCGTCCGGGTGATTTGCCGGTTTCGCGCGACGCAATCCCGCGCCCGGGCGATTTGCCGATTTCGCGCGACGCAATCCCGCGCCCCGACGATCTCCTGCAGTCAAAGGGCAAGGCACGGCCGGGGTTGCTGCTCGGCCCGGAAAGGTCTTCCAGCAAGACACCTCCGCTGGGGTTGGCGCTTGAAGTGTCGTTGGCACCGCACTCCCCGGCGGCCGGCGGCGGACCTCCCCTGGCCCTTGACCTGGATTCCTCACCTTCGCCTGAGTCCCGACTGGGTCCCGCTCCATCTGGGCTAGCGTTGGACCTGGGTGGGCCTGCTGACGTGGCGCCCACTCCCAGGCAGGCAGCAGCAGGACCGCCCAAGCCGCCTCCTGCGGCCATGGCAGCGAAGGGGCCTGGCGCCGCCGCACCCATCACGGGCCGCGGCGGAACTGCTCCGCCGCCAATTCCCGCGTCAGCTCGGGTGGCGCCGGAAGTGGCTCCGGTGCCCACGTTGGCGCCGCTCACGCCGACCGGCGCGTCCGCGCCCAAGTTGGCGCCGCTCGCGCCGACCGGGGCGTCCCCACCCGAATCCGCGGCGCCGGGAAGCAAGCGAGCGTCAGGCAACGTGGATCTGGGATTCAGCCTGGAGCTGGAGGGGGATTCTGGTTCCCAAGCGGGAGGCGCGGCCCTGCCCTTCCCGGGCGCGCGCGTCGCCAGCGAAGGCCTGGCCGAGGCGGCGGCCGCGGACCATTTGCCAGCCTTGCAGCCGGTCGCGGGGCGAGGGCCTTTGCGCGGCGGCGCCCTGCGGCCTGTGGCCAAGAAGGCTCGGATTCCCAAGTGGGCGATCGCGGCTGGCGTCGGGGTCGTGGTGGCGGGCGTCGCGGCCGTCATTTTCCTGTTGCCGGGGCGCCGGGCGCCCAAGGTCGAGGAGGTCATCGGCCCGATGGCGGCGGGCTTGCTCGACGACAATCCAGCGGCCTACCAATCGGCCGAGAATCAGCTCGCGCAAGTCATCACGCCCCTACAGGACGAGGGCGATGCCCTGCGGAGCAAGGCTGCGGAGATCACGCTTCTCGACGTCCTGGTCCACAGCGAGGACCCCTCCAAGACAGCTCGCGCCGAGCAGCTTCTGCAAGCGATCAAGCCTTCGCAGAAACCGGTGGCCGGTCTTCTGCGGGCCAAGGCGCTCTTGGCCGTTGCCAAGGGCAAGCCCAAGGAAGCCGAGCCTGCCCTAGGAAATGAAGGCGGGCTGGCCGAGAACCAACTCGTCGTGGCCCTGGCTCGGATGGCGGATGGCAAGGCCTCCGCCGCACTGGATCCGCTGCATCGGTACGCAGCCGCCCGTCCCAAGGAACTGGTCGCGCAGTACGTGCTGGCGCGGGCGTCGGATGAAGCCGGCAAGCCCGAAGCGCGTTCGGAGTATGAAAAGGTTCTGAGCAAGAACCCGGAGCACTTCGGCGCTGCCCTGGGACTGGCGCGGACGGCGGCTACACCGGAACAACGCCTGGCCGCTGCGCAGGCTCTTGTCGATAGAAAGCAACCAGCCGCTTCGCCTAATGAGCTGGCGCAAGCCAACTTCCTGTGCGGCCAGGCCGCATTGGAATTGGGGCGCAGCCACGACGCGGAAGTGACCCTGCGCAAAGCGATCTCGCTGAACACACGCCTGACCTCAGCCCACTTGGCGCTGGGCGAGTCGTTGCTCTACGAGGGGCGCTACGACGAGGCGTTGACCACGCTCCAGGCTCCGGGAGCCGCGGTGGAGGCAAGCACGGCGGGCAAGTTCGCCCTGGGCGGCGCCTATCTGGCCACGGGGAAGCTGGAACAGAGCAGCAAGCTCCTCACCGTGGCCACCAAGGCCGCGCCCACCGACCCACGGGGAGCCTTCTGGGACGGATTCGCCGCTTCCACAAGGCAGCCCCCGGATTTGGTGGGCGCCGGCCAGGGCTATCGCGAGGCGCTCAAGCGCGATCCCAAGTTCTTGCCCGCGTCGCTGAAGCTGGCCGCACTTCTGCAGCAGCAGAACAAGGCGCAGGATTCGCTGAGCGTCCTGCGTGCAGCGGAAGAGGCCGGTGCTCCCCCTGCCATCCTACAGCTAGCCTGGGGTGACGCCCTGATTGTGGCGAAGGAGCCGGTGAAGGCCGAGGAGGTTTTCCGCAAGGCGCTGCAAGCGGATCCCAAGTCTGTCCAGGCGCGGCTGGGCGTGGCGGCCGCCCTGCAGGCAGAGGACAAGCTCACCGAGGCGAAAGCCTATCTTGAAGAGACGCTCAAGGAGATGCCGACTACGCTCGGGCTGCGCGAGCGGCTGGCTGCGGTTTGTCTTGCCCTGGGCCAGAAGGACGAGGCGATGCTTCGCTATCAAGACGAACTGAAGGCCGGCCGGGTGACGCCAACCCTACGTTTGGCCCTGGCGCGGCTGGCGCTCGACCTGGGCAAGTTGGAGCTGGCCCAGAGCGAGGCGAAGAAAGTCGCAGACGAGAATCCGCGCAACGCCGAGGCTGCCTACCTGCTGGCTCGCGTCCACGAGACACGTGGCGAGTTGGGGGCGGCGCTCGCCGAGTATCGGCGGGCGCTCATGTGGGAAAAGCTTCCCCCCTATAACTACGGCTATGCCAGGGTCCTCTTGAAGGTGGGCAAGGAGCAAGAGGCCTATGCCGCGCTCGACGCTGCCAGTAGCCTGCCCGAAGCCCGAATGGAGCGTGGGCGCGAGTATTTTCGGCACGGCGAACTGGACAAAGCCCTGGTGGACTTCAAGGAGGCATCCAAGATGCTTCCCGACGCGGCCGAGCCGCTCATCTTCCAGGGGCTCTGCTACGACAAGATGGGACAGCAACCCAAAGCTGAAACCGCGTGGCGCGATGCAATTCGCGTGGCCCCTGACGCCTCGGAGCCGCACTATCGCCTGGGCCGGCAGGAGATGGACCGCGGCCATCCCACGGCCGCCATCGATCACTTCCGCAAAGCCATCGCCAAGATGCCGGCGAATGCTTCGTGGGCAAGCGAGCTTTATTTTCAGCTTGGCCAGGCGGAGTTGCTGACCGGTTCCAAATCAGGCGCGCTCGCGTCGTTCAAGAAATACCTAGAGCTGGCGGCCCCGGACGCCCCTTCCCGACCCGAGGCGACCAAGCAAGTGGAGCGCTTGTCGAACAAGTAGTTGGGGCGTTTTTCGTAACCAGCCACATGCCTCTCATATATGCCCCCAATGCCCGGAGGGAAACAAGAGTGACTCTGAAGCGTTGCGAGGATAAGAATTGCGCATGCACATATAGATGTGCATACTAGGGCCATGGCCAAGACGAAACGCGTGCAGGTGCTCATGGAGCCGAGTGAGTTCGATGCCCTGGGCCGCGTCGCTCGATCCCGCGGTACCTCTGTTGCCAGTCTGATGCGCGAAGCTGTGTGCGTCCAGTACGCGTGCACAACCGATCGCGCACGCCGGTCCGTCGCCGTGCAGCAGTTCTTGCGGCTGCCCGATACCCGGTTGCCCGCATGGCGGACACTCAAGAAGGAAATTGGGGAACGTCGTGGCCAGCGTCTTCCTTGACGCCAACGTCTTTCTCTACGCGGTGGGAGGGGAAGGTCCCTACCGACAGCCGTGCCGGGCTCTCCTGCAAGCAGTTGGCGACGGTGGACTCGAAGCCGTGACCAACACCGAGGTACTGCAGGAAATCCTGCACGTACGCTCTCGACGCCTGAACATCAAGGACGCAGTCGTCGCAGTTCGCTCTGCCAGCGATCTGGTGCGCGAGGTTCTTCCGGTGAGGCGAGAGGATGTTCTGGAGGCGTGCAAACTCCTCGAACGGTACCACGGCCTGGGAGCACGCGATGCCCTTCATGCCGCCGTCATGAAGAGTGCGTCGGTCCATCTCCTGGTCTCGCTCGACGGCGACTTCGATGTGATTCGGGAAATCAAGCGTTTGAGTCCCACCGACGCGCTCGCCCTCGCTCGGCCGTGAAGAGCGTGGCGGGGCTGGATTCCATGCGATAAGAAGATCCTTCGCATGAGCTTCTTGGCCTATGTCGAAACCTACGGCTGCCAGATGAATGTGGCCGACACCGAGATGGTGCTCGGCCTGCTGCAGGGGGCAGGCTATCAGCGGACCCACGATCCGGCGGCGGCCGATGTGATTTTGATCAACACCTGCGCCGTGCGGGAAAGGGCCGTGGAGCGAGTCTGGGGCCGCGCCAGCACGCTGGCCACCTACAAGGTTCGGCGCCCCGACGTGGTTCTCGGCATCACTGGCTGCATGGCGGAGCACCTGCGCGGCCAGGTGCGTGCCCGGGCGCCCTTTGTCGACTTGGTCGTGGGGCCAGATGGCTACCGGCGCCTTCTCGCTCACATCGAGGAGGCGCGCGCCGGCGCCAAGATCGACGACACGCTCCTCGACCCCGGCGAAACCTACCAGGGCCTGGACCCAGTCCGCGATGCAAATGGAACCGTGGTCGGTGCCATCGCCGTCCAGCGCGGCTGTGACCGCTTCTGTTCTTTCTGCGTGGTGCCGTACACGCGCGGACGCGAGCGCGGCACCGCAGCAGACGAGGTGATGCGACGGGCGCGCGCGCTGGTCGCAGCGGGTGGCAAAGAAGTTCGGCTGCTCGGCCAGACGGTGACCTCCTACCGGCACGGCGACGTGGGATTTGCCAGCCTCCTGCTGGCACTGGCCGGCATCGACGGACTGGAACGGATTCGCTTCATGTCACCCTATCCGCTGGGATTCTCGGACGACGTGATTGCGGCCATGGCTGGCTCAGCCAAGATCTGCAAGCACGTGCACCTGCCTTTGCAGTCCGCGTCCGACACGGTGTTGGCGCGCATGAAACGGGGTTACAGCCTGGCCCAGTACCGCGAGTTGGTGCGCGCCTTGCGCGCGGCCTTGCCTGGCGTCGCCATCACCACGGACCTGCTGGTCGGTTTCTGCGGCGAGAGCGAGGACGAGTTCGCCGAGACGCTGCAGGCCTTGCAGGAACTGCGCCTCGACAATGCCTTCACCTTCGCCTATTCCGAACGACCAGAAACCCTGGCGGCGCGGACCATGGCCGACGATGTTCCTGCCGAGGTGAAGCAGCGACGCTTGGCCCAGGTGATCGATGTGCAACGGCGAATCACCGGCGAGAGCCACGCGACCCAGGTGGGGCGGTGCGAGCGGGTTCTGCTGGAGGCGCCCTCGCGTCGCTCCCCCGACGAGTTGCTGGGCCGCACCGATGGCTTTCGCTCGGTGATCGTGCCGGCGGGAGCGAGGGCCAAGCCGGGCGCTCTGGTGGACGTGAGAATCGAGCGCGCCAATCCGGCGACACTCTTTGGGAGCATCGTGGAATGAGCCAGGCGCGCATCGCGGTCAGCTTCGTCTGCACTGGCAACATCTGCCGCTCCCCCACCGCCGAGGCGGTCATGCGCCACCTCGTGCGCCAGGCTGGTCTTGACGGCGCGATCGACATCGACAGCGCGGGCACCGGTTCCTGGCACGTGGGCGAGGCGCGCGATGAGCGCAGCCGGTCGGTGGGACTGCGACGGGGCATGCCCCTTGCCGGTAGAGCGCGCCAGTTCCAGCGCTCGGACTTCGCGCGTTTCGACTACGTGCTGGCGCTCGACCGCGAGAATCTCGCCGATTTGCTCAAGCTGACCCCCGACGCCAATGCGCGCGCCAAGCTGCACCTGCTGCGCGAATTCGACCCGACCTCACCGCCCGGTACCGACGTGCCCGATCCCTACTACGGCGGCATCGACGGTTTCGAGCGCGTCTTCGAAATCTGCGAGACGGCCTGCCGTGGCCTGCTCGAACATTTGCGTCGTACCCACGGGCTTGGGTGATGGCCGGGCGAAAACTGGAGGAGGCGGTAGCGCGTGCCATGGGCAGCGTTGTGCGGTCGTCGTGCGCGGTGTCCGGTGGCGACATCAACAGCGCGCACGAGATGACGTTGGCCGATGGGCGGGTGGTGTTCGTGAAAAGCAATTCCGTCGCGCATCCGACCATGTTTGCGGCCGAGGCGCGCGGCCTGGCCTGGCTGGCGCAGGCCCGCGCGTTGCGGGTTCCCGAGGTGCTGGCGGTGGGCGAGACGTTCCTAGTGCTTGAACGCATCTCACCCGCGCGACGCCGACCCGATTTCGACGAAAGGCTGGGCCGCGATCTGGCGGCCCTGCACCGCTTCGGGGCGCCGGGCTTCGGCCTCGATCGCGACAACTTCATCGGGCGCCTGCCCCAGGCCAACGCAACCGCGCCGAGCTGGCCGGAGTTCTACCGCAGCCGCAGACTGGAACCGCAGCTTGCTCTGGCGCGCGACGCCGGCCTGTGCAGTTCGGCCATGGCCCGCGGATTCGACCGCCTCTTCACCGTGCTGGACGAACGGGTGGGCCCGGCCGAGCCCCCGGCCCGTCTGCACGGCGATCTGTGGAGCGGCAATGTGATCGGGGACGAAACCGGCGTGGCTTGCCTGATCGATCCAGCCGTGTACGGCGGCCACCGCGAGGTCGACTTGGCCATGATGCGCCTCTTCGGCGGCTTCGGACACCACGTGTTCGCCGCCTATGAAGAGGCCTGGCCGCTCTCTCCCGGTCACGAAGACCGCGTGCCGCTCTATCAACTCTACTTTCTCATGGTTCACGTCAATCTTTTCGGCGGGCCGTATGTGTCGCAAGCCGAGCACGCTCTTCTTGCCATGGCGTAGTCGTACCTCCCGATCCTTTCACGGCCTTCACCGCAAGCTATTGCCCGGACAGGTACCCTACAGTGGCGGGACCAGGGATCCGGCCGCGGCGGGCAACGGCGCTGCCAAGGCGAAGATGATGTGGCTGCCGGTTTCCTCGACCACGGGATAGTGCTCGAAGAGGTAGCGCGCCACCGGCAGACGGCCGAACACCACGCGGTCGAACACGATGCCGTTGTACTTGGGTCCGTCGTAGCCGAGCGGCGCCACATAGTAGCTCGCGCCCTCGCGGCGCAAAGTCTCCAGCTTGCGCGGGGCCAGTTCGGGCGCCAGGCCGAGATCGTCGACGGTGAGCAGGCGCGCCTTGCGATGGGCGTAGTAGGTCAACATGCGCGCGACGGCATCGCGGCTGCCCGAGATGAAGACGGCATCAGCAGGCAAGCGCCGGTCCACCGCCAGGCCCGCGTCCATCACCGTCCAGCACCAGGTGCCACGCCAGAAGCGCGAGTCCTGATCATTCTCACGCTGGACGACCTGGTTCCACAGCAGACAGTACAGGGCGAAGACGGCCAGCGCCGGGCGGTGAATCACGGCCGCGTAGCGCTCGGTCAACCAGGCGGTCGCGATGCCCAGCAGGCAGGCGACGATGGGCACGCTGGGCGCCTGGTAATAGAGATGGCCGCTCATCTGGCCGGCCATGAACCAGTAGGCGATCCAGCCTGCGCCCCAGGCCAGGAGCAACTGAGGCAGGCCGCGCGCGCGCGCGTCCGCGTTTCGCCGCGCCACCCGCAACCCGAGCACACACAGCAGCGCTCCCAGCGGCGTGATGATGCCCCACACATATCGGCGAACGAGCAGGCTGACCATGTGCCACGCGTAGCTGCCGCTGGTGAAGAGCCGCACCAGGTTGTTCACCGGCATGGTGTCGCCGCCCTGGCCGATCCACGAGCCGCGCAGCTCGTAGAAGTAGACCGACGGGAACAGCACGGCGAAGCCGAAGAGCCACGTCGGCCAGTTCCACAGCGCGCGCCAGCGCAGCCGGCGCCAGATCAGGTACGCGATGGGAATGCCGATGAAAGCGTGGCTAACCTTGAGCAGGATCAAAATGGCAAACGCGGGCGCGGCCAGTGCGAATTGCCCCCACGCGCCCCGCCCGGCCAGGCTCCAGCGCCAGACCCGGTATAGGCCGAAACAGGCCAGCGCCATCAGCGTCGGCTCGCTCAGGAAGAGCTGATCGAAAAATCGATTGTAAGGCAGGAGCGCATACCAGCACGCCGCGAGCAGTCCGGCCCGCTCCGACCAGCCCTGGCCGACCAGGCGGAAAAGAAGGTAGATGGTGACGAGAGCCATGAGGACGCTCCACAGGCGCCCAAGCAGCGCGATCTGGCGGTAGTAGCGCTCCGCAGCGACGACGTCACCACGCGCGGGTGCGTGCGCCAGGCCGACCAGTTCCAGCGCCCGGTAGCCGGTGTGGACGATGAGCGGCAGGATCTGACATTCGACCACCACGTGGTCCTCGGTGATCTGGATGGGCAGATTCCAGAACGTGTTGGTGCCCTCCAGAAACAGGCGCGCGGGCAGCGCGTTCTGCACCTCTCGGTTGGAAAAGTACTCGACGAACGGCGTACCCAGCAGGTCAGCGCGCAGCAGGAAACCCAGGGCGAGAATCAGTCCGATGAACAGTCGGCGCCGAGGCATGGGGGCATGATGCGCCGGCGACCGTGGCCCTGTCCACATCTGCCCGAGCCATCCGCTCTCCCGGCGGTGTATGGTATCTGCAATGCTGATTTCGCCGCGCACCGGAATGGGCGTCCGACGTGGCACGCGCCTGCCCTCTCAGTCCGTGCTGCAATGACCATGGGTGTCGGCAAAGCTCCAGGGGCCGCAGCCGTGGTTGCGGTCGAATATGCCGGGCGCGACGTGCGCGCGGCCGTGCGGCGCGCCCTGGAGGCCGCGGACTGGACCCACGCAATCCCGGCGGGAGCAGACGTCTGCCTCAAAGTCAACCTGGGCTGGGATCTCTTCATCCCGGGCTCCATCACCTCGCCTCTGGTGGTGGAATCCCTCATCGAGGCCATTCGCCCGCATGTCGGCAAGCTCTACGTGGTCGAGGCCGATCAGGTTCTGGAGGACATCGAGCGAGCCTTCCGGTCGAGCGGCATGGCCGAGGTTTGCCGACGCACGGGCGCCACCTGGCTGAACCTGTCGCGCGAGCGGACCGTCCCCGTGCACAGATCCGACAACGTGGTGCTCAAGCGCATCGACGTGCCCTGGGTGCTGCGCGAAGCTTTGCTCATCACGGTTCCGGTGATGAAGACGCACGCCAAGACCGGCCTCACCGGTGCGCTGAAGAACCAGTGGGGGTGTCTAAGCAAGCTGCGACACGAGTATCATCTGGTGCTGGACCAGGCGCTTGCCGATGTGAACAGTGTCTTGCGCCCTGCTCTCGCGCTCATGGACGCCACCATCGGCCTGGAGGGCAACGGGCCCAAGTCGGGCCGGCCCCGGGTGGCCGACCGCATCCTGTGCTCGGCCGATCCGGTCGCGCTCGACACTGTCCAGGCCGTCATCATGGGTCTCGATCCCGCCTCCGTCTCGCACCTGGCGGCGTGCGCAGCGCGGGGCATCGGAACCAATGATCGGACGGCCATCGAGGTACGCTCGTCGGAGCTGCTGCCTCCCCTTGCGCCCTTTGCGCCTGCGCGCCACAACCTGGTCTCGAGGGTGGAGACCTTCCTGCGCCGCTCCCCGGTCAAGCGCCTGGTATTCAACACGCCGCTGCTCCGGCTGCCCTTGTTGGGGGCGAAGATGTACTACCGTGCGTGGGCTCGACGCTACGCGGGCTTGGCCTGGGATGCGGCCGCAGCACACCCTGTATATGGCCCGCAGTGGCGGGCACTGGTCCGTCCCTGGCCAATCCGGGCAGCTCGATAGAGCGAGACCGAGCGCATGTCGAAAGAAAGCATCGTGATCCTGGGAGGTGGGATGGCCGGAATGGCGGCCGCGTACGCCCTGGCCCGCAACGGCCGGAGCGTCACCGTGGTCGAGGCCGGTCCCCAGCTCGGCGGACTGGCGGGAAGCTTTCACCGCGACGGGCACTCGTTCCCGCTGGGGTATCACCACATCCTATATCGTGACCGCCATCTGTTGTTCTTCCTGGATGTCATCGGAGCTCTGGAATCGGTTCGCTGGCGCCGCGTGCGCATGTTGTTCTGCACGGGCGGGCGTTGCTACGATCTGGCGCGTGTCTCCGACTTCTTACGGTTTCCCATGGGCCTGGCGGACAAGGCGCGTTTCGTCGGTCTGATGGTGCGCGCCTTCCGCAAGCGGAACTGGACCGACTGGAATGGCCGCAGCGCCCAGGATCTGGTGGACGGTTGGGCCACGGCAGGCGTGCGGCGCGCGCTGTTCGAGCCGCTCACACGCATCAAGTTCGGCCTTCCCTGTTGCGAAGTCAGCGGGGCATGGCTCGGGGCTCGCCTGCACCATCGCGAAGGCTCGGCCCCCCTGGGTTACATTCCGGGCACCAACTGGACCGAAGTGCTGTGCGCGGGACTGGCTGGCCGCCTGAGCAGCCTCGGTGTCCGTCTGGTCACCAGCGCCAGGGTCGCCGGGTTTCGCACGGGCGGCGGCGTGGTCAGCGAGGTGCAGACCGAGGCGGGTGACTGGATCGGGGGTGACGTCTTCGTCAGCACGATTCCCACGGAGATCCTGATTGCGCTGCTGCCGGAAGAGGACTCGCCCGGCATCCGCGAGGTGGAATACACGGCCCTGTCCTCCGTGATCTGCGCCGCCCCCAAGCGACGCCTGCCAGACTTCTACTGGATGAATCTGCTGTCGCCCGATCGCACGGCCAGTGGATTGTTCATGCTCGACTCGCTCAACCCCACCATCGGCGAAAGGGGCGAGTCCTACGTGAACTTCGTCACCCACACCCGTTCGCGGACGATGCCCTTCTTCAACCAGTTGCCCGAGGACGAACTCTGCGCCCGCACCCTGGCCGACTTCCGCGAAGTGTTCGGCGAAGACCTGAGTCCACGCTGGACCCAGGTCAATCGGTTGCCCATGTACTCGCCGGTGTTCTTGCGGGACTATCGCAATCCAGGCCTGCACAGCACCCGCTTCAGGAACCTGTACTTCGCCGGCAACTTCTGCACCTTCCCGTCGGTGGCGTCCACCGGCACGGCGCTTCACTCTGGGCTGGAAGCCGCGCGCCTCCTGTTGAACGGTGGCGCCAGGCAGGATGACATCGCCGAGGCCGCACAGCGATTCCGACCGCCCCCCATGCGCTTCGATTAGGGTGCTGCCGCCGCAACCCGAGCCCGGACAATGTTTGCCTGACCGCTTCTGGCGAAGTGATCCCAGCCAGAGCCATGCCCTCGACCTGACGGTTGACGAAAACTCGCAGCGCGTTTGGCGCGCCAAGGGCTTCCCGATCACCGCGACACGCGTCCTGCGCGATCGCGACCCGGTTCTGGCCGATGAGAGCGATCTCATCCTGCGAGCCGTGGAGGTTCGCGATTTTACTCCGCCCGGCCGCTGACGATCGCGGGTATAAGGATCTCGTCATGCCCCGGCGGCGGAAGCACGCCTTCAGCTACCACGCAGGTGTCACCCTGGATGGCACTCCGCTTACCTGCGATGCTGTGGGGTTTGCCACCGATCTGGTTTTTCTCTCGCACGCACAGGCGCTGGCGCCTGGGTCATCGTTCAGGCTATCGCCGCGCCGGGCGGGGCGACGCCAACTGCTGGCCACCGAGGGCACGCTGGTGTTGCTGGGCGCAGCGGGAGAACGCCTGCGCGCGCGCACCTTGCCGGCCGGCTTCGGACGGCCATTCAACCTGGGCGATCTGCGCCTTGCGCTGGTGCCTTCGGGGTACTTGCCGGGCGCGGCCTCCTTGCTCTGCGAGGCACGGGGCCGCCGACTGCTCTACGCCGGAACCATCTGCCGTGAGCGAGCCTTTGCCAGCTTGTGCCCCGCGCAGGTGCGGTCCGCAGACGCCGTGTGCCTCGACGCCACTTTCGGAGATCCGCGTTTCGTCTTTCCACCACGCGAGGAAGCCGAGGCGGCACTGCGGCGCTTCGTCGAGGTGGCATTGGCCACACGGCGCGCTCCGGTTTTGCTGGTGTCCCCGTTTGGCCCGGCGCCGGCAACCGCGGAAGCGCTACACGCCGCCGGCATCGCTGTGCGCGCGTATGGCACCATCGTGAAGGTGCTGGCCCGCTTTCGTCAGGCGGGCGCTTCCTTGCCGCCACTTCGTCGCTTTGCGGGGAAGCTGGGCCCCAACGAGGTATTGCTCTGGCCACCGGAAGCGCGCGAGGCCCCGGCACTTGGCGCGCTTGACTCTCCGGTTTTTGCTTTCGTTTCTGGCTTCAGCGTCGAGCGCACGGCAGTCGATTGCATGCGCGCTGATCAGGGCATTGCCCTGTCCAACCAGGCGGGATTCGCAGATCTGGTCGCGTATCTCGAAGCGACCGGGGCGCACGAAGTCGCGCTACACCGGGGATTCGCGGAAACCTTCGCGGCGATCCTGCGCCAGCGCGGCTACGACGCATACGCCATCGACCCTCCGCGCCAGATGGAGCTGTTTCGAGGCTAACCTGCTTCGCTCCACGGTGGAAGTGCGCGTGATTCCGATCTAGAAAGAACCACCGTGTTGAACCTCGGCTTTCAGGAGATCCTCGTCATTCTTTTCGTAGCGTTGATCTTCCTCGGGCCCAACATGCTCCCAGAAATCGCCTCTGGGCTAGGCAAGGCCATCCGCGAGGTGCGCAAGGCAGCGGCGGACATCAAGAACGAGATCGGGCTGGATGAGGCTATTCGCAAACCGCTGGCCGAGCTGCGCGAGGCAACCATGCTTCCGCCCGAGGAGCTGAAGCGCCGCGATGAGGAACAGGACGCCAAGCGGAAGGCCGAGCGTGAGGAGCGAGAACGCAAGGCGCGCGAGGAAGAGGAAAAGCAGCGGGCCGCACGCGAGGAGCAAAAGCGTCGCGACGATGAACTGGCGGCCAAGAAGCGCGCCGAGAACGAGGAGCAGGAGCGCAAGTCACGCGAGGAAGCTGAGCGCAAGGCGCGCGAGGAGGCTGAAAGGCGGCGGATCGAGAGCGAGGAGCGAAAGCGTCGCGACGACGAGCGGGCCGCCAAAAAACGCGCCGAGAAAGAGGAGCAGGAGCGCAAGTCACGCGAGGAAGCCGAAAAACGGCGCGCCGAGAAAGAAGAACAAAAACGCCGCGACGATGAATTGGCCGCCAAAAAACGCGCCGAGAAAGAGGAGCAGGAGCGCAAGTCACGCGAGGAAGCCGAAAAACGGCGCGCCGAGAAAGAAGAACAAAAACGTCGCGACGATGAATTGGCCGCCAAAAAACGCGCCGAGAAAGAAGAGCAGGAGCGCAAGGCACGCGAGGAGGCCAAAAAACGGCGCGCCGAGAAAGAAGAACAGAAGCGTCGCGACGATGAATTGCCAGCCAAAAAACGCGCCGAGAAAGAAGAACAGGAGCGCAAGGCACGCGAGGAGGCCGAACACCGCGCGGCAGGCGAGGCCGCGGCACAGGCGGCTGGCGCTGCGGAGGTTCGTCCTGCGGCCGGCGGTCCCCTGGTTTCGGGCGTGACCATGGTCATGAACCCGCCGCCCGATGCCAATCGACCACCGCTGACACCCGAGCCGGAGCTTCTCACGTTGACGCCCGATCCGGTGATGGTCGAGCCACCGCATGCTCCTGCCGGAGCGCGCCCGCCTCCCGTGCCAGCGGCATCACTGCGGTCTGCAACGGCCAACCATCTACCGCCACCGCGTTCCAGTCAGGCCGACGCGAAGTTGCCCGAGTCGGTCCCGCCGCCGTTGCCGCGGAAGAAAGGCTAGCGGAGCATGCCAGCACGAGAAGACGCCGGACAATCCGACAAGACCATCGTTACGGAAGCGCCGACGGATATGCTGCCCGCCGCAGGGGAGCCTGCGCCCACCACCGCCCCGGAGCCTCCGGTGGCGCCCGCGGCCCCACTTTCGTCGGAAGCCCGGCAGTCCAGTTCGGGCAGCAAGGAAGGGCTGGACGGCAAGCGCATGAGCCTGCTTGCCCATTTGGCCGAATTGCGCACACGCCTGCGCAACGCCGCCATCGCCTTTGTGTTGGCCATGATCGGCTCGTTCGTTCTCGTCGAGCGCTACTTCGATTGGCTGACGCGGCCCGTGCGCAAGGGCATGAAGGACGCCGGCCACAATCTCAACTTCTATGCCAAGAGCCTGACCGAGCCCTTCTGGGTCTACATGAAGCTGGCCATCGTTGGAGGCCTCATCATCGCCGGACCATTTGTGTTCTGGGAGATCTGGAGGTTCGTGGCGCCGGGCCTGTACCGCAGGGAGAGGCGGCTCACCATTCTCATCACCGGGGCCACCGCTGCCTGTTTCGCCGGCGGCGCCGTGTTCGCCTACGCCTTCATGTGTGAGCCCGCCGCCTACTACCTGACCAGGATGCTCACCAGCTTCTCGGGTGATCTGCCCTTCCGGCTCGACCCCATGATCATGATGGATGAGGTCGCCAACTTCCAGATGATGACCCTGGCGGGTTGTGGCCTGGCCTTCGAACTTCCCGTCGTGTTGTCGATCCTTGGCTGGATGGGCCTGGTTTCCAGCCGTGGCATGCTCAAGTTCAACCGTTACGCCATCGTCTTGGCAGTGGTTCTGGGTGGGGTGCTCACGCCCAGCACTGATCCGTTCACCCAATGCCTGCTGGCTGCCCCGATCTTCGGCCTCTACAACATCTCAATCCTGGTGGTCTGGCTCATAGAACGAGCGCGGCGCCGGCGGGATGAGGCCCTGGATCGAGGCGCGTCCGTCGCCAGCGGCTAGGTGACCTTGTACCAGCCCGCCATTGCGGCCACTGATGTGGCAGCCCACACCAGGGCGATGTTGCGCAACGAGCGGTCCCGCGACCGGCTGACCTGCGCGTCCAACTCGTCAAACTGGTGCAAGATCTCGTCGGTGCCTGGCTGGCGCGAAAGAACTTCCTGCCGCACACGGAGTTCACGGGCGTCGGCGGAACCGGGGCCAAAAGCGTAGTAGGCCGCCGGAAGCAGGCCCAATAGTAGAGCCACGGCGAGGCCGATGAAGGCCCGCTTGGCCGGCTGATCGCGCAGATTGGCCACTTTCAGGCTCGCGGAAGCGTTGCGACTCTCGAAGCTCATGGCCACTTCGCGGGCGGTCGACATGCACTTGCGACAGCCCGAAGCCTTGGTCTTGTCATAGTACAGGCCGTGCTGCGCACACCGGACCAGATTCAGGTTTCTGGGATCTTCGTCCATGGCGACGCCCGAAGCTCCCGTGGCGCCGATGTCGCGCAGGCTCCCGGCAGACGGCGTGCCCCGAACCGGCATGACGTCGTCGGAAGGCCGCGTAGAATCGCCGCGCGCCAACTCGAGCTTGGGCCCTGACGCGGCGTCGGTGTGGAAGGCATCGGTACCGGGCACCGGGCTGTTGTACTGGCCGGCCGGCGGCGGCGTTCGCGCGCCACGCGGACGTGCGACTATCCCTCCAGGTGGTGGCGGTGCCAAGCGAGCGCCAGTGGCTGGCCGTGCCGCAAATGGATTTGAGGATGGGCGTGGTGTGAAGGGGTCGGATGCCGGGGACGAAGCAAATGGGGACGCACTAGATTGGGAGCCGGTGGCCCGGCCAGGTTGCAAGGGAGAAAAGGGACCACCATCCGCGGCGGGAGCAGGCGGCGCGACAAGAGGCGGCCCAAAGCCCGGCGCAGCGGCCGAGGGCACCGGCGGAGTCGAACCGGCTGCAGGAGATCGGGGCGCGGGCCCGACTGGCGGCATGGGCGCGGCCGGACCTCGCCCAGCGGGCGATGCTGGAGGCGATGGCGCCCGCGGCGGCCCGGCAGCAGGCCGGATGACCGTGACGGCCCCCATGACCTGAAGCTGATGCACCAGAGCCTGCGCCTGAGCCTGCTCCAGGCTTTGACCCGCGCGCAGGTTCTTGGCCGATATCGCCTTGGTCACCGTGGTCAGCGGGACACCATGCTTCGACGAAAGCGCAGAAGCCAGGCGTGTCTCTCCCGCCGGGCTGGGATCGGCCGAGCCCACCACGAACACGTCGAAGAGCTGACCGGCCATGCCCCTAGTATATCGGCCCTTCCAGGGCTGCCAAGCTGCGTAGATGAATCCCAGCGAAAAAAATTTGACGGCGCGAGCGAGATCTCCAGGATGGGAATATGGCAGTGGTAGCCGTCCGCTCCTCGTCCTCGGAAACCGACTCCCTGGCTTCTCCGAGCGTGCTGACTACGTTGTTGCGGCGCGCCTCGTTGGCCCCGGGCCTGGAGACACGTCGAGCTCGACCGGTCCGGCGCCTGCAAGACCTGCCTCCCGGCGACGCCATACCGGTGCGAAGTAGCATCGTCTTGCGCAGCGGAGCAGCGTGCTTGCGCTAGATCAGCTTCCTTACTGAAACGGGCCGAACGAGCGATCGCGCCGCTTGAGAAAACCATAGCTGGTGGGTCGCGCTCCCGGGATCACGGCATTCACCCACTGGTAGCCCGTCGGAATCCAGGCATGTTCCTCCGCGCAAGGACTCGGCAGACAGTACTTGTGTGTGATGAGGGTGGGGTTGCGCGACAGCATGTACTGGTCACTGCCCCACTTCTGGTGGCCCGGGCGGTCCGAGGCATTCATGTGCGGGTCATGGGCAATGTGCGCATCGACCAGACCGAAGACGTCGTAGGCAGGGATACCCGAGTAGTACGGGATGACGCCCGCGCCCCCCACGGTCATCAGGTCGTCTGGACGCGCGTTCTTGCCGAACCACTGTCCGATGGGAATGCGATCCTCGGCGTACTTCTTCAGGTAGCCGGGGGTGTCGATCCCGTTGTCCGCACCGATGAAAGTGGCAGCTACCCGACTCACGCGCAAGCTGCCCGCCCCGAAAGCGGCCGCCAGCACCGCGCCGGCCAGCGCCAGGACCGGCCAGCCCACGACGGGCCGCAGGCGTTGGGCCAGGCGGCGCATCGACTCCTGCGCGACCACGGCACCGAGAGGCAGCACCGGCAAGATGAAGCGATAGAGGCCCATGAAATCGCCGCCCACTTTGACCACGTAGGCGGCGAACGCCAGCCATAGCAGACCGGTCAGGCGCCAGAGATCCCGCCGCGGCTGATCGGTTGCGGCTGGCCTGCCAAGCAGTGCCAGCAGGAAGAAGAAAGGCACGCCGTAGTCCTCGGCGAAACGACGCAGGTAGTATCCGCCCCGCATGAGGGTGCCGGAACCGCCGGAGGACTTCACGTAGAACGTGTTGGGGAAGAACCAGCCGTAGTAGCGCCAGCGCCAGATGAAATAGGGCACGAACATCGCTGCGAAGAGCACGAGCCACGCCCATTCGGCACGGCGCGGACGGAAGCGGCGCTCGCGACCAACCGCGATGAGCAGGCGAAAAAAACCACCAAGAGCAAGGAAAAGCAGCCCTTCGGGCCGAGTCATGGCGGCCATGGCAAACGCCGCGGCGCTGGCACAACCGCGCTGCGAGGAGATCTCGGCCAGCAATAAGTCGAATCCGAGCAAAGACAGGAAGGTGAAGAGCTGCGTCTCCAGCCCACCCGTGCACCAGCAAGCAAAGGCGCCCATCGAGGCGAGCAAGGCGGGCGCCACCAGGTGCCAGGCCGACGGGCGCTGACCCGACAGGCGCAGGGACATGCGCACCACCAGGGCCAGGGTGCCGACGCCAAACCCCACGCCAAAGAAACGCGAGGTCGCCACCGGGCCCAGGCCCAGCTTGATTCCCGCGGCCAGCAGCACAGTCCACAGGAAGTTGGTGAAACCTTCCACCCGCTCGCCCAGGTTGAACACCAGTTGGCCATGCTCGGCCAGATTGGCGGCATAGCGAAAGGAGATATAAGCGTCGTCGGTTACGAAGTCGAAGAGCCGCGCGTGCGGGAGCAGCACCGCCGTTGCGGCCAGCACGGGCCAGTAGCGTCGGAGGACGACGTGCATTGGGCTGGCAGGTTCTTCGTCGAGTGACGTCGCGCTAGCCAAACGTGCCGCCGTTCCAACCCCACATGGCGCCGTCGGCGTTGGTGAACTCGATGTAGATGCGCCTTTCGGGAACACCAAGCCCAGTGGCCAGCTCCTGGCACAGAATCTTGGAAAGGTTCTCCACCTGATCGGGCGACAAGGTACCCACGTTTTTCAGCTCGGCGTAGCAGGCGGGCGCGCTGCTACCAGCAAAGCTCATTTCCGCGCGGGCGGCCAGGCCGATCATGACGTAGCTCTCGGGTTTTCCAAGGACGCGCGCCACCAGCGCAGACAGACTCTTCAGCAGTTGCGCGCGCTTGTGTTCGTCCGCGGAATGGGCCGATGTGAAGACATGGAGCAAGGGCATGGACCCATCCTAGTCCAATCCGGGCTGCGCTCAAGCCACGCTACCCGACCGCGGCCAAGGCGGCCTGCAACTGGTCGCGGGCGTGCGCTTGCCCCTTGCGCTCGCACTGCTCGATTCCCTGGCGCAAGAGATCTCTGGCCTCTTGATTCCTGAGCAAGCCAATCAAGGTGTCGGCTGCTGGCGCATAGGCCGCGATGTAGTCCGGGTGGCCGTCAAGCAGCGCCTCGAAGATCTGCCACGCCTCATGCAACTGGCCCTGCGTCCGCAATTCCATGGCCAAGCCGTAGTGCGCGAAGGGATCAGCCGCCCCCTGCGCCACCAGCGAGCGCAACATCTCCAGGCGTGCAGGCATCACGTCAGGACAGCGACGGCCGCGCGGGACCAGGAACTTCCTCGTCCAAGTCACAGCCGACGATGCGGTTGCGGCTGTCCACCCGGACCACTGTGGGCCTCCAGCTCCGGGCCTCAGTCTCGTCGACAGCCTCGGCGAAAGTGGCGATGATCACCGTATCGCCAGGATGGGCGTGGCGGGCAGCGGCCCCGTTGACGCAGACCACACCGGAAGCGGCCTTGCCGGGCAAGGCATAGGTTTCGATCCGGCTGCCATTGGTCACGTTCCAGATGCGAACCTGCTCATAGGGCAGGATGTTCGCCGCTTGCATCAAGGTCTCGTCGATCGTGACCGACCCTTCGTACGCCAAGTCCGCATGGGTGACAGTCACCCGGTGCAGCTTGGATTTGAACATCGTTCGCTTCATCGAGCACTCCGTCCCGGCCGGTTTCCCGGTCCAGGCAGTTTTCTTAATCCTGGACCAAAGTGACGCGGAGTCAACACCTGCGCCAAGAATCTAGTCGCGACGAGCCAGTTGCAACAGTCGCGTGAGGAGCCCGCCGGCTTTGCCCCCTTTGGGGACTTCGGGACGGCCCGCCACCCTGCCCACCCCGCACGCTTCGCGCGCGCCCTCGCCGGCGGCGCACCATCGCGGGAGGGTTTGGGAACCCTTTGAGGGTTCCCATCTTAGAAGTCTTGACCGTCAGCAAGCCTTGCCCCAATGTCGAAGGCATGAGACGTCAAGCTGAAAAGGTTGAGTGAAGGCCAGTGACGCACAAGCCGTATAAGCGTTTTATCGGGATCGACCTCGGAGGAGGGAAAGGCAAGAAGACCGCTCTGGCCGTGCTTGACCGAAGCAAAGGCGGGGTGACCGTCGCGGCCCTGCACCCCCGCGCGGACGAGGCGCCGCTCTACGATACCGCGCTGATCGCAGCCGTGCGCGAGCGAGCCGAGAGCGCAACGGTCTGTGTGGACGCGCCTCTGACCCTGCCCCCTTGCGTACGCTGCGACGTGGCCTGTTGCCCCGGCCAGGAAAGCTGTACCGACGCCGAGGTGGTCACCCTGCGCCGCCTGCTCGGGCTTGGCCCTGGGTGCAGCGGCGTGGGCCGTCGAGGTAAGCCCGCGTTCACGCCCTACACCCAGCGGGCCACCGAAGCGTACCTTTTGCGACGACGTGGGATCTTGCCGCGCGAAGCTCTGGGCCAGGGAATGGGCCCGCTCACAGCGCGCGCCAGCCATCTGGTGCGCGCGCTCGCCGATCGATTCACCTTGAACGACAGCCTCATCGAGGTGTTCCCGCGGGCCACGCTCGAACTGCTTGGCTTTCGCGACCGCTACAAGAAGCGCGTCGACAAACGCATAGAGATCCTGGCCAGACTGCGTGATTTGAGCTTTGCGCCCGGTGTCTGGCGCGAGGAGTGCCGTCAAAGCGATCATGTCTTCGACGCCGTCATCTGCGCGTACACGGGCTACCTGCGCAGCCGCGACGCCTGGCCGGTGTCGCCAGAGGTGGCGCCGCTCTTCCCGGCTGCGGGTTGGATCTGGGTTCCACCCACCGAGGCTGAGGCAGTGGCCGCGCCCCGCGCCGCAGCCGACTGAGCTTGCGCGGAGACGATGCTACTCAGCCGCGGCGTCTTTCTTGGGTGCGTCGCGGTCCTGGTCGGCAAGATCCTCTGGAGAGGAAGGCCCGGAGACGGGCGAGCCGAGCAACAGCGTGGCACCACGTTCGCGCAGGAACTGAAGAAACACAATTGCCGTGGGCAACTCGGCGGCTGGTATGTCGTCGAGCATCTCGCGCGCCTGACGCCGAAGGATCTCGCCTGGCGCCTCTCCGGTGCGGGTCAGATGCGGCACTTCGGGCGTTTCCACATGCGCAGTCACCTGACCCCAGGGTGGAGGACTCGCAACCTCGATGTGCATGTGTTCGAGCCAGGTTTGGATATGCAGGTGCAGAAGCTCCGAGCGATGGACGAACCAGCGCTCGCGCTCGGCCGGAAAGGCAAGCAGCACGTCCTTGAACCTACGAAACGCACCCTTGCCGTCTATGGCGACCAGCAGCCGTTCGCGCAAAGCCTGGTCTTGCACCAAACCAACGAACCGTTCCATCCAGCGGTACTGCTCGCGTGACGACGCTGGGTCCACCCGGACAAAGCGATCCGGGTTGTTGGCCACCTTGGCCCGCCGGGCCGCGGCGTCAGGCTCGCCTTCCACGATCGAAAGCAAATCCCCGTTCTCGAGGTCAAGGAAGCTTTCCTGCTCCGGAGAATTGCGCTCGAACGCGATCTCCAGATCGCTCCAATTGATGGTGACTGGCGGCATGGCTAAGAACTCCTCTGGCGCCCCCCTCCCATTGGAGTGCGCAGAAAGATAGGAATGCACTGCTAGCCTAGGATTATGGCCCGCGGTTTGCAACGTCTTTGGCTGTGCCAGGCCCACCGCCGGCCAGACCCTTGACACAAAGGCGTGGCTCCATAAGATAAGTTGTCTAGCAATTTCGGAGGTTCCGTGGCACGAGTCACCGTCGAAGACTGCCTGGATAAGGTTCCCAACCGCTTCGCCTTGGTCATCTTGGCCGCCGAGAGGGCGCGCCAGATCTCAGACGGCGCAAGAACCCTGGTCACGTGCGACAACAAGCCGGGTGTCGCGGCGCTGCGCGAGATTGCGCAGGGGCAAGTCCGGTTCAACGAGTCCGTCGAGGGCACCATCAGGCAGTATCTGAGCGAGACACGCGTGCATGCCGGCCGTCCCGACCGCATGCCTGACAAGCAGTAGCCTTCTCCCACGGCCAGGGCAGAAAATGTGGTCGAGGAAGACCACTCCGCGCCATACCTTTGGATGATCCCGTGGCGGCGGACAGCCCCGGAAAGGGCTACCGGATCCGACGGAGGTTCGGCGCGAAGCGATCAGACATGGTGGCGCCTTTGCCGGTCGAGCCGAAATGTGTGGCCATGAACTTGTCCATCCGTGCGAGGCGCGCAGTCATGGGCATCTCGGGATGGGTGCTGGCCATGCGGCCGATCAGGCGCGCCATGCCGCGCGGGTCGTAGCCGGCGTGGTAGAGCACGACTGTGCCCATGAGGTCCGCTTCAATCTCGTATTTCTCCAGGCGTGGCTTGTGCACCACGGCGTACGCTTCTTCGGCGAACTCGTCGAGATCGTCCTCGACAGCGTCGCGACTGGTTTCCGCATCGAGTTCGTCCATGGCGTTGTCGGCGCGCAAGCGCACGGCTTGGACCTTCATCTCGCGCAGGCCATGGCGGCGCACGACGTGGATCATCTCGTGGGCGATCAACCCCGCCAGTTCGGCCTCGTCCCGGCACAGCGAGAGCAACCCACGCGACAGGAAGATGTACCCACCCGGGACAGCGAAGCTGCCCACGCCGTCGCTGTCGAGAATGTAGACCGAGAAATAGGTGTCGTAGAAGGTCGTCTCGGTGAGTAGATAGGTGGCGACCAGGTTGATATACCTCTGCAGGCCGGGGTCGCGCACCAGGCCCGTGGCTGCCACGCGCGCGGCCACTGCCAATCCCACGGCGCTTTCGCGCGGCCCGATGTCATAGCCCTGCTTACTGATGGTCTTGTCCTCGGCTGCCGCAAGCGCGACCGCGTTTGAACGAAAAGGCAGAAGAGGCGCGCGAAAGGCCCAAAACTCCGCCGCGCCAAAGAACGGCCCTTGATAGCTATAGAAGCTGTCCAAGGCACCGCGCTGCACGTTCTTGATCTGTCCGGCGAAGCCCTTGACCGCTGCGCCCACGGTGCCGCGCGAGGCGCGCGCATCCGACCATTCCTTGCTCATGGCTTCCAGGGTTCCGGCCTGCTGCTTCTCGTCCAGGCTGGCCTCGGCCAGCCACCCGGTCTTGGCCCCAGCCTGCACGCGCAGCCAACGGTCCTTCTCTTCCAGCGTCTTGACCTTGGTGTTGACCGGAAGGTTGGCCACCACGGGAAAGAAAGTGCCTGGCCCCTCGCGGAGCTGATTGTTGGATCGTTTTGTGTAGAGATCAGCCGCCCACGCCACCACCGGAATTGCCGCGGCCAGCAGCATGGCAAGCACTCTGTGGGATCGCCTCATGGTGGCGCCAGCGTATCACCGAGGCGGGCGGTTGGGCGCCTTGACTTGCCCTGCGGCCCTGGACGGGGAAGAATCCCGGCTCGGGAGGATCCATGATCTGTTGTAGGTTGACCGTTATGACTGTGCTGCTCACCACCACCGCATTGTCCGCCCAGGCTGCACCCAACGGGGCGGCACCTGCCCCGCCTCCGGCCAAGACCGCGCCCGAGGAGGCCCCGGCTGTGCCCAAGAAGGTGACCACAGTGGAGGGAATCACCGAGTACCACCTGCCCAACGGGCTGCGCGTGCTGCTTTTTCCCGATCCCACCAAGCCGACCGTCCTGGTCAACGTGACCTATCTGGTGGGCTCGCGGGTCGAGGGTTATGGCGAGACCGGCATGGCCCACTTGCTCGAGCACATGCTGTTCAAGGGTACCCCTAGCCGGCCAGACATCTGGAAATTGCTGCAAGCCAAGGGTGCCAACTTCAACGGCAGCACCTGGTGGGATCGCACCAACTACTTCGAGGAGCTGCCCGCTTCGTCGGAGAGCCTGGAGTTCGCGCTGGCCCTGGAAGCCGACCGGATGATCCACAGCAGGATCGCGGCCGAGGATCTGGCCAAGGAGTTTTCGGTGGTGCGCAACGAGTTCGAGATGGGCGAAAACAACCCGGCCAACGTGCTGGAAGAGAAGATGATGGCGATCGCCTTCCAGTGGCACAACTACGGCAAGTCGACCATTGGCTCGCGCAGCGACATCGAGCGCGTCCCGGTCGGCAGCCTGCGCACCTTCTATCGCAAATACTACCAGCCCGACAACGCCATCCTGATCATTGCCGGCAAGTTCGAGCCGGCTCAGGCATTGCAACTGGTGAGCAAGCACTTCGGTCCCATCCCGCGCCCGTCGCGCAGCCTGCAGCCCACCTGGACCGTAGAGCCGGTGCAGGACGGCGAGCGCCAGGTGACCTTGCGCCGAACCGGCGACGTGGCGCTGGTGTCCCTCATCTATCACGGCGTGGCGGGCGCTGACCCGGAGCGCATGACTGAGGACGCTATCGCCGACATTCTGACCAACAAGCCTAGCGGTCGTCTGTACAAGGCACTGGTGGACAAGGGCCTGGCCAGCGAGGTAAGCGGCAACGTCTACCCGATGGCCGAGCCGGGCGTGATCGTGCTGTCGGCCAAGGTGAGCGCAAGCGTGGCGCCGGAGAAGGTGCGCGACATCATGATCCGCACCGTCGAGGGCCTGGCCGGAAGCAAGGTGACCAAGGAGGAAGTGGAGCGCTGGCGCGCGGGCTGGATGAAGGACTTCGACCTGGGTCTGACCGAGACGGCGCGCACCGGTGTCCTGCTGTCCGAGTATGCGGCCATGGGCGATTGGCGCCTGCTGTTCCTGGCACGCGACCGGGTCAAGACGGTGACTGCGCTGGACGTGGAACGCGTGGCGCGCGCCTATCTCAAGCAGTCCAACCGCACCCTGGGCCTGTTCCTGCCTGACAAGACGCCCGACCGCGCTCCGCTGGCGCAAACGCCCGATGTGGCAGCCCTGATCAAAGACTACAAGGGCAGCGCCGCCCTGGCCGAGGGTGAGGCGTTCCTCGCGACCGTCGAGAACGTGGAGACGCGAACCACCCGGACGGATTTGGCCGACGGCCTCAAACTGGCCTTCTTGCCCAAGAAGACCAAGGGCGGCTCGGTTCGCCTGGTACTGAACCTGCGCTTCGGCAGCGAGCAAGACATCAAGGGCAAGACTACGGCTGCGGCTGTGCTGCCCAACATGCTGATGCGCGGAACCAAGAAGCACAGCTTCCAGCAGATCAGGGACCAGCTCGATCAGCTTCGCGCCGAGGCGGATTTCGGCGGCGGCTATTCGTCTCCCGGCACGGTCAATGTCAGCCAAATGCGCGTGAAGACCACGCGCGAGAATCTGCCCGCGGTGCTGGATCTGGTGACCGAGATCCTGCGCGAGCCGGCGTTTGCCAAGAGTGAGCTGGAATCCCTGCGCAAGGAGATGCTGGCTCGCCTTGAGGAACAACTGCAGGATCCGCGCGCCAACGGCCAAGTGGTCCTGATGCAGAAGCTGTTCCCCTTTGCCAAGGACGACGTGCGCTACGTTCCCAGCGTGAAGGAGAGCATCGAGCGGTTGCGCAAGCTGCAGGCGCCCGAACTGGCCCGCATGCACAAGGCGCTGTGGGGGATGAGCACCGCGCAGCTTGCCGTGGTGGGTGACTTCGACCCGGCCGCGGTCAAGGCGCAGCTCGAGAAGGATCTGGGTGCCTGGAAGTCGCCCAAGCCGTACCGGCGGATCGCGCTCGCGTACCGTGCCAACGCCGCAGCCGACGAAACCATCGACACCCCGGACAAAGAGATGGCCTTTGTCATCGCGGGCAGCACCTTGCCGGTGCGCGACGACGATGCGGCGTATCCCGCACTGACCATGATCAACTACATGCTGGGGGGCAGCCCGACCTCGCGCCTCTTCGATCGTCTGCGCCAGAAAGAGGGCCTGTCCTATGGTGCCGGCTCGCGCGTCTTCGCCCATCCCATCGACGTGAACGGGCACTTTCTGGCCTGGGCCATCTGCGCACCCCAGAACATGGACAAGAGCCTGGCGGCCATGAAGGAGGAGATCCGCAGGTTGGTCAAGGACGGGGTCAGCGAAAAAGAGCTGGACGAGGCCAAGAAGAGCTACGCCAAGAACTGGGACAGCCGCATGGCCGATGACGATTTCGTGTCGGCTGAGCTGGCGCAGGATCTCTTTCTGGGGCGCAGCTTCGCGTACTGGCGCGAGCTGAACGACAAGATCCAGAAGTTGACCCCAGGCGAGATCAATGCAGCAGCGCAGAAGTTCATCAAGCCCGATGCTCTGGTGATGGTGCGCGCGGGCGATCTGGCAAAGCGAAAATAGCCCGCGAGCCAGTACCACCAGGACGGGCCGGAACCAAAGGGGTGGCCCGCGCCGTGCTATTCTCGTCTTCTCACTGTGTCTGCATCGAGCCTGCTGCAATGACCGCACCGGTTGCAATCCTGGCGGGGGGACTCGCCACCCGACTTCGTCCCATCACCGAGACGATTCCCAAGTCGCTGGTGGACGTGTGCGGCGAGCCCTTCGTCTCCCACCAGCTCAGGATGCTGCAATCTCACGGAATCACCGATGTCGTACTGTGTGTGGGGTACCGAGGGGAACAGATCGAGCAGGTGGTCGGGGCTGGGTCCGCCTTCGGCTTGCGCGTGCGCTACGCCTTTGATGGCGAGCGGCTGCTGGGCACTGGCGGGGCGGTACGCCGCGCGCTCCACCTGCTGGGTGATGAGTTCTTCGTGCTCTACGGCGACTCGTACCTGGCTTGCGACTATCAGGCAGTGCTCAGCAGCTTCCGCGCGTCAGGGAAGCTGGCCCTGATGACGGTGTACCGGAACGACGGCCAGCATGACACAAGCAACGTGGAGTATGACGCCGGGACGATCCGGCGGTACGACAAATCCGAACGGTCTGCGGCGATGCACCACATCGACTACGGTCTGGGCGTGTTCCGCCGCATGGCTTTCGCGGACGTGCTGGATGGCGCCCATCTCGACCTGGCCAAGCTCTACCAAACCCTGCTGGCAAGAGGGCAACTGGCAGGCTATGAGTTAACTGAGCGATTCTATGAAATCGGTTCCGTCGCCGGCCTGCAGGAATTTCGCGCGTTGATGGAAAACAGGTGCGGGGCAAAGCCATGACATTCACCGAGCAGTTTCTCGACGAGGCTGCGGCCGTCGTTCGTGATCTCGATCGATCGGCGATCGAAGGGTTGGTGGAGGCGCTCGCCTCGACCCGCGCGCGGGGGGGAAGGCTGTTCATCCTGGGCGTGGGTGGCAGCGCGGCCAATGCCTCGCATGCCGTCAATGACTTCCGCAAGCTGGCCGGGATGGAAGCCTACGCGCCCACCGACAACGTGAGCGAGTTGACGGCCCGGACCAACGACGAGGGCTGGGCGAGCGTGTTTGCGGCTTGGCTGCGCACCAGCCGGCTGCGAGCAGCCGATATGATCCTGGTGTTCTCGGTGGGCGGCGGGGATCTCGACAAGAACGTGAGCCCGAATCTGGTGGTGGCCCTGGAGTACGCCAGGCAAGTCGGCGCGACCGTGGGAGGCATAGTCGGCCGCGATGGCGGCTACACGGCCAAGGTGGCGGATGCGTGCGTGGTGGTTCCGACGATGAACGCCGCCCACGTCACGCCCCACACCGAGGCGTTTCAAGCGGTGGTCTGGCACCTCCTGGTTTCGCATCCGAAGCTGAAAGCAGCCAGCACCAAGTGGGAAGGCCTGCGATGACGGGGCGGGCGGCGTTGTTCTTGGACCGGGACGGCGTGGTGTGCCGGGCCGTGGTTCGCGGCGGCAAGCCGTTTCCCGCGCGATCGGTTCAGGAACTCGACATCTTGCCGGGGGTCAGGGAGGCGCTGCAGAGAGCCGGAGCCCAGAAACTGGTCCGCATCATCGTCACCAACCAGCCCGACGTTGCGCGCGGAACGCTGGCGCGGGACGTGGTCGAAGCCATGCACGATCGGCTGCGGGCCGAGCTGGAGATCGATGACGTGCTGGTGTGCTGGCATGACGACGCCGACGGATGCGCGTGTCGCAAACCGAAGCCTGGATTGCTGCTGGAAGGTGCTGGCCGGCACGGGGTGAATCTGGCAAGGAGCTTCATGGTTGGAGACAGGTGGCGCGACGTGGAAGCCGGCGTACGGGCGGGGTGTCGAACCGTGTGGATCGATTGCGGCTATGATGAGCAAGCTCCGCTCACGGCGCCGGACCACCGGTGTCACAGCCTGGCGGAAGCCGTGGAGTGGATAGGCGCACGCGTTCAAAGGTGACTGACATGCAACCGAACTTGGATTTCCTGCGAATCAAGATCTTCGCTGACGGGGCCGACCGGAAGGCGATGGTGGAGCTTTACTGCAATCCACGCATCAAGGGATTCACCACCAATCCCACGCTGATGCGCAAGGATGGAGTGAGCGATTACGAGCGCTTCGCTCGGGAAGTTTTGGAGGCGATCCGCGATCGGCCCATCTCGTTCGAGGTGCTGTCCGACGACCTGGACGAGATGGAACGTCAGGCGCGCAAGATCGTGTCCTGGGGCTCAAACGCGAACGTGAAGATCCCCATCACCAACACCCGGCGAGTCTCTTCGGTTCCCCTCATCCGGCGTCTGGCGCGCGACGGAGTCAAGCTGAACGTCACGGGTCTGACCACGCTCGATCAGGTGACTGCCGCGGGCGAGGCCTTGGCCGAGGGAAGCACCTTCTCCATCGTGTCGGTCTTTGGTGGCCGCATCGCGGACACGGGAAGGGATCCGGTTCCCATGATGGCCACGGCCGTGCAAACCCTTCGGCCCCTGGCTCACGTCGAGTTGCTTTGGGCCAGCCCACGCGAGTTGCTCAACATCTTTCAGGCGGACGCCGTCGGCTGTCACATCATTACAGTCACGGCCGACATACTCAAAAAGCTACCGCTGGTGGGCAAGGATCTGGACCAGTACTCGCTGGAAACCGTTCAGATGTTTCGCGATGACGCCGTGAAGGCCGGCTACGTCCTGTAGGGGACAGCCGCACGGCCCTGCGCTCGCTAGGTTTGATTTCGTGTCCAGACCAAAGAAGTCTGGCGTGGAAAAAAAGAAGCCGAGGAGTGGGATGCGATCCACTCCTCGGCCCGCCCGGAACAGATCGGGCGACAAATCAGGTGATGGATCTCGTGAGCCAGCTTCCCATGTTTACTGCAGGACTCGGACGAGCGCCGCGCTCGCAGCTGGGACATACACTGAAACGGTGTTTCCCGAGACCGTCTGAGTGTAGGGTGCATTGCTAGGCCAATCGCCCGCCACCGAAACCTGGGCGCCGGCAAGGGCCACGTTCCCTGCCCCTACCGTCAAGTTGCCGGCAGGCGTCCCCGCCAGATAGATCGCGCTCGCGCTACTCACTGCGGATCCTAGATCCACAGTCGCGCTGACTCCACTCGAGGCGTTCCTGTTGTTGAGCACCACGCTGGTGGATCCGCCCGCCTGGATGGCCCACGCCGTGAAGAACTGGGCGCTCGTGGTGACAGTCGTGGAAATCATCGGGCCGGTGCCGGCTTGGGTGAAGAGGAGCATACCGTAGTATTCCGGCTGTACCTGCACCACGACGCCGCCACTCTCCTTGACCGGTTCATAGTAGAAGGGAACCGTTCCATCCATTCCATTCTCGCTGCCGTGGAAATTGACGCCGCTGAAGCCACGCTTGGCAGCCTCGAACATGTAATCGATCGCCCAGAGAGCCGAGATGAGCGTGTCGCTTACCCCCTGCTGACCGTGACCGGAGCAGGTGTTGTTCTCGTCCATGCGCCAGCCTGAGATGTTGTCCTGTATCGCTGCAGCCTGGATCGTATCAAAGATGTTGGTAAGTGTGGTCGTTGTTATCTGGAGGTTGGGCACTGAGCAGTTCGACGTATTGGCCGCGGCAACGTAGGAGTGCTGCGAGAAAAGGGTCAAACTGCCCGGATATTGCGCCGTTATGGTGTTAGCAAATGGTACAGCGTACGTTACGTCAGCCTTGGTGGTGCAGGCCGGGCCAACCAACAGAGCGCCTGTGGCGGTGATGGCATCGGCAAAGCTTTCGTAGGAGGTTGTTTGGTTGGCCCAGGTATCAAATTTGTCGGGCTCGTTGCCGATCTCGATTCCCACGATGCTCGACGGACACGTGCTCATGACATAGGCCGTCTCTTCTGAGGAGAGGGTCACGTTGCCCAACTGGAAATTGACGCCATAGATAGCCTTGCTTCCCGTTGCAGCCAGAAAGCCGCACAGTTGGTCCACTCCGCCGGTCGTGATCTTTGTGGTGAACGGCTGCCCATTCGGCTGCGAAGGTGCGGGCCCTGTGCCAGCCCAGGTGCAGCGTTCGACGTCGTTGGCTCCAACCCGCACCATGGGAGAACCAAGAAGCTTGTAGAGCCCAATCATGTTGGTGTTGTTGCTGGTGAGCGAGCCATTCATGATGTGCGTCTTCTCGTAGCTGAACCCGGTGAAGTCAGCACCGATCGTCCCTAGCGTGGTGCTGGGGTCCACCGTCACTGTGGCCGGAGTCCCCGTGCCGGTAGGACCGCCGGGGCCCCACCCTGTCGTCGCGGCTGAGGTCCCGCCCGCGCTGGTGGAAGATCCGCCTGCGCTGGTCGTGGTCCCGCCCGCGGCGCCGGAGGTGCCGCCGGCAGTGGTCGCGTTTCCGCCCGTGCCGTTCCCGCCAGTTGCTCCCCCTGGGCTGGCACCCGAGCCACACCCGGCCGTGAAGGCTGCGCCGAGCAGCACCGAGCCCGCGAGGCGATAGAGAAAGACGGTCGATGATCGGCTCCTGCTGTTCATGAGAATCTCCTTACGATGGGTGGGGGCAGAGAGGACAACGCGACCGATGCCTCGTCACCCAGTTGAACCTTCCGTAGTTGACACATTTTCCTACGCGATCCCGCTAGTGGCCAGAATAACCAACCGGGCGGGCGTGGACGAGTTAGAGCGAAAGCATGATGCATCGTGAACCTTGACGTGCACAAACCACCGACGACCTCGACTGTGAGGCCATCGGCGGCGTTGGCACGCGCTGTGGATTAGCGACCGTACGACTTTACCGGAAGGCTATTGGGCGAGCAGCCCGTTCACGACCGGCACAGCCACGGACGTCACCGTCGCGGTAGCTTGAGTTAGGCCGGGGCTGGTGGCGGTTAGCGTGATAGTCCCGGGGGTCATCTGCGAACGAATGAAGACTCGATTGATTCCGCCCTCGGTGTACAGGTAGAGGTTGTTGGTCGAATTGGTCATGCTTTCGTTGACCCCGCCGCGCCAGGTTCCGGGACCGGTCACGGCGAAAGTAATCTTGGGCTCGTTGACTGGTGTGTTGTCCGTTGCCTTGGTGGTGGGGCCGTAGGTGGGAACCCGCTCTCCGTTCGCATCCACGACCTCGACGTCGAACATGGCCACGTCCGCGCCGTTGGCCAGGAACCCGCCGGGAGCAGTGTAGGGCGTGAGCTTGATGGCGGCGGCCGGCCCAGCCGTGGTCAGCGTGTGCTGGCAAACCTGCTTGCCGGTGGCGTCGTACCCCACAGCCTGGACGGTGCCCGAGGCGAAAGCGACGTTCGCCCAACTATACTGATATCCATTGGTGGTTTTGGTCACCTTCCCTTGTGACGTGCCGTTGACCAGCAGGTCCACCGACGAGACGTTGTTGGCCACTACGTACATGGTCTTCTTCGTTCCCGCCGGATAGGTCCAGTGCCCGATGATGTGTATGTCAGGCTGCGTGTTGCCAACGACACGGAACGCGTAGTAGATTTCTTTTGGCAGCCGCACCGCGTCAACCTTGCCGCCCACGCGACAGACACAACTGCTGTCCTCACGTCCGTCGGCATTCTCGTCCGCGAAGTAGATTGAGGCGTAACCTGCGTAGAAAGAATTCGTGGCATCCGTGTTGCGGATGGTTTCAACATTCAGCCAGTCGTTGAGCCGGGCCACTTGCCCCGAGTCGTCCGCAGTACCATCGCCTATCGCGAAGACCTCGGAAGTCTCGTTATACGTGTCCAGCGGCCCTGGTATGAAGCCGCCAACGTGCGGGGGCGAGTACTGGTCCCAGATTCCGCGCAAGGACTCATCGCGGAAATCTTCTTCTTCGATGCAGGGACCCTTATCCCGGAACCCAGTGGAGCAGCCTCGGAAGATCGCACTGGTGGGGGGACTTCCATTGTAGGCGACCATTGTGCCATACCAATCGGCATAGGGTTCGGCTCCTACGTCTGGCGTGTCGCGGTCACCAACACCGCGGCCACCGTTCGGATCCAGGGTGTTTCTGAGAGTCTGTAGCGCCTGCAACTGGGTATCGGAAACACTGCCATTGCCCGCCTCATACATGAAAGCGCTCGGATTGTTCCGCACGTAGATCATGCTGGACTGAAAAACGCCCATCCTCGCCGTCCACTGGGCATCCGTCGGATCGGTCACCTCCTTGTCGGCACCCGGCACAATGCTGATTATGCCGTACTTGTCACCTGATCTGAGGTCTGCGATCTGGGTCGTGACGTGCATCCAGCGAATGTAGTTGGCGTTGGCACCCCGGATCAGATTGGCGTGGAAGTCGTGCATCCAGTCCGGTACCGCCTGGCCGAGGCCTGCCCATGAGTTGGTCGTGCGTTGGGCGAATCCAAGAAGATAGACAAACCGACCATTGACGTAAACTCCGCCCGTACCTGCACCTCCCTTGAATTGAACCTGGCGGAAACCCGTGAGCGTGCTTCTGCCATTGACCACGGTCCCGCCCACAGTGATCGTCGTTTGGACATTGTAGAGATTCGGATACAAGTCACTCCACAGCTTCGCTCCCGTCAACGGCCCACTCGCCGTGAGTATTGTGGTTCCAGTCGTCGGCAGGGACGTTGCAGTTCCTGAGAATGAGGTCAGCGTCGTGCCTGTGGCCGCGTCGACGACTTTGACGTTTAGTGTCGCACTCGCCGCGCTGCCCGATTCGTTGCTCACCTCGGATTCCACGTTCAGCGTCAGATCGCCCGTGTCACCCTGCGCGGTGTTGTTGGTGATATTGGCGTAGCCAGTGCCGTAGATGTAAATGCCCTGCGTTTGCAGGTTCTGGTAGAGCGGATAGGTCTGATAAATCTTGCCCGGCACGTGCAGCCAGACATGCCCTGTCAATCCGCCGTAATCCGGGTAGGTGGCATTCGCGTTCCAATACTCGCCGCCCCCGCCGTTGTCGACGGCAACCGCGAGAACGTTGTCGGTGGTCCCGTCAGCTTTGACATTCGCGGTGATATCGATGCCGACTGGTGAGACACCGTCGCTGAAGGTTCCGACCTGTGTTCCGTTGATATAGAAGGTGGCACTTTCCCGAACCCGTTCGAACTCGACGATGAACTTGTTGCCAGCGAATGTGGCGGGAACCGTGAAATGCTTGCGGTACCACGCCGGTCCGGCGTACATACCGTGGTCTCCGCCGCTGTGGTCGATGAGAACTCTGTAAGAATCGACGTCGTTGTAGGTGTGAGGCGTGCTGACCGAAGTCCAACCAGTCTCGGTGAAGGTTGTAGCCTGGGCCCCGCTTACGTCCTGCTTGATGAACATCCAGCCCGGGTCCATGCTGTACTCGGCTTCGCTCGGAGGAACAGGGCTGCCGCCGGTGTTGATGCCCCCGATGGGTGTGCCGCCAGTGGCCACGCCACCTGTGGGCGAGCCACCGGAAACTGTGCCGCCGCTGGCTCGGCCAGCGCTGCCGCCAGCAGGGCTCCCACCAGAAGCCGAACTACCGGCTCGTCCACCGGCCGGGCCGCCGCCAGCAACCGTGCCAGCACCAGGCTGACTGCTTTGGCCACCGCCTGGGTTGCCAGCGCCGGGCTGACTGGTCTGACCGCCAGCAACCGTGCCCCCGCCGGGCTGACTGGTCTGCCCGCCACCTGGGCTGCCAGCGCCGGGCTGACTGGTCTGCCCGCCACCTGGGCTGCCAGCGCCGGGCTGACTGGTCTGCCCGCCGGCCGGGCTGCCGGCCCCGGGCTGACTGGTATGCCCGCCGGTAGCCGTGCCACCACCGGGCTGACTGGTCTGCCCGCCGCCGGACTGGCTGGTCTGCCCGGCGACTGGATTGCTACTACCGGTGCTTCCGCCGGAATTGCTCGAACAGGCGGCAGCGACTAGCGTCGCTGAGCAGAGGATGGTCAAAAGGACACGTTGTCTTTGCATGAAGAACTCCTTCTAGGTGTTAAGGGGGAGCAAAGGACTAAAAAGGGTCATTGGGGGCCATCCCAAAGGGGACCGCTGGCCGAAATTGGGAAGCAGAGCGGGCGAAATCCGCTTAAGTTCCTGAAATCATGTGGTCGAAGCTCGTAGGTCTGCGCGGCAAATAGGCCCGCGGACTCCGTTAGCGTGCAGAAATTCATCGCCGCTCTCATGCGGCCGCACGGCCGTACGATGAAAGCGCTCGGTTAGACGGTGCTCGACGAATTCCTTTCAAGAAGCTCATCCTCGCGAATGCATGCGCGAAGCGCGCGGGTGAGTAGGAAGCGGGCTGTCCCGACGTCCCCTCGTGGGGAGCCTGGCGAGAAATACCCCAGGCGTGGCTAGGCGATTACCCAGCACGCGTGTTCCCTGGCCGATGCTGAACTGGCTGCGGAAGACGCCAGGATCTTCAGCGTTGGACGCCCGAAGACATTACCTCGGGGCATCACTCATCAGTGAACACTTGAACAGGTACACCGGATGTCCACATAGGGATCCATATCCCCGTGTGTGGCGTCGTCGCAGTTCCAAAGACAAATGGCATCCTCACACGTTGAGTTGGGGTTTACGTCGAGTCCGGCGGGCGACCACTGGTTCAAAGGGGAGTTTGGCTTCGCGCAAACGAAGTCAGCGGACGAGGAGAAGCTTGGATCAGTCGCGACGCAAACCATCATCGCTGTGTACTGTCGTCCCAAATCCGGATTGACAGCGGAAGTATTGTTGAAGGTAGTCGTGCAGTTCGACACGCACACATCTTGCGTGGTGGAGCAACCCTGCAAATTATAAGCAAGGGCGCAATTATGTGCACAAGCTTGGGCCAATCCCATTGTAGACGTTCCGGTTGCCCCAGCGGCCGAAGTACCACCAGATGAGGTTGCACCTCCGGTCGTTGCCGAACCGCCTGTGGCGGAAGCACTGCCCGTAACACTAGTGCCACCAGTCGCCGTGGCGCCGCCGGCCGTCGCGCTTATCCCGCCGGTTGCCGAGGCGCCCCCAGCCGCAGTCGTTCCGCCAGCCGCAGTCGTTCCACCCGTAGAGGCGCTGCTGGCAGTACCAGTGGTGCCGCCCTTGGCCTCTGTCGAGTTGCCGCTGCCGCAGGTCAAGACACAAGAAGCTACGCCCAATACTAGAACCAGTGATCCAACGTTATTTTTCATCATGGAATCCCTCACTGAAAACGAAAGTAGCCGAGCATGGTGCTTGTCGCAAGAGACTTCTTCGCCGTCTGACCTCGACGGGGTTGAACGGCCGCAAGAACTCATTGTTGTGGATAAGGGGCTGCCATCCGGTAAGACGGGTCAACGGCGGTCGAAAAAAAAGAGAGGTAGGGCGACGTCTATAACGCGAAACCGAATCGCACGGCGGCAAAAGGCCGCCAACGCCAGGGTGTCCACAAGACGCCGGCTCCGTCGGATCGGTCCACGAGGTACCGGGTGGCCAGGAGGTCAAAATCCACGCCAACGCGTAGGGAGACAACCACGACACCAAAGGTCTGCTCGAGCGTGGCCATGGCGAGAACCAGGGGATCGGTCGCCCATGAGGCCGGCCGTGCACCGGTTCCGTTGGGTGTCACATGCGTTGCGTCTACCCCGGCTCCCAGCCCAAACGATGCTGAGAGACCTGAAGTGATGGCGGTTGGAAAGGCCACAGACATCCGAATTCCAGATGAGAGGAAGCGCAAGTCCACCTCGTCGCGGGTGACGGTCCGAGGAAACTGCTGGAGCAGGTTCACACCCAGTCGAAGCCGAGGCCAGCGCCGTTCCGCACCCAGTTCCGGACCATTCGCGACGGAATCGGCCGAAAGCATGGTGGCAGAGTAGCCGGCCATGATCGCCCATCTGGGCCGCGGGCTTGTCGCTGGCGGTGACGGTGGTGGGGGCGGTGGCGGTGACGGTGGCGGTGGCGGTGATGTCACCGGGGCTGGCGCCAGGGAGCGCTCGAACTCGTCGCGGCTGACGCCCAGGGCGCGCCCCTTCAAGATGGCCTCCACAGAGCTGTCCACCACCAGGCGAATCAACTCTAGCTCGACCACGTCCGGATCCGGGTGAACCGCCAGCGGGCGCACATAGACGAGCCCGCTTCGCACATCTAGGAGATACATCGCGGGTGGGCCTGCGGTCAGGTCCAGCCACAGGTGCGCGACGGGTCCGGTGGGAGAGCGATCGAGGGGGCAGCGGGCGACGTCGAGCGGATCGATCCGGTCCGCGCTGACTGCGACGAGGTCCACGCCCTGGCGGTCGAGGGTACTGCGAAGCACGGCGAGAACTCTGTCGCTGGCTGTCGGATCGCCAGCCAGCACCGCATTGATATGCTCCCGCTCCTGCGCTGCCCCGGCTCGCGGCAGCGCAGCGACTGCGCCGACCAGCAGAAAGAGCAAGCCGACCCGCTCGGGACGTGCGGGGCTTGGCGCAGTCGCAACGCCGTTTTTCCGACCGCTCACGCCCAGACCACGCTCAGCGAGAATGCTCGATGCCAGGGACCGCTTCCTGCGAGCGGCGGATCTGGGACAAGCGCTCTTTGGCCTGGCTGGCGTAGACGGTTCCGGGGTGGGAATCGAGCAACCTCTGCCAGGTTTCGCGCTCGGCGGGAAGGCGCCCCATCTGTCCCAGCGCCGTCGCGCGGCCAGCCAGGGCTTCTTCCGAGGCCTCTCCCCCATTTGCCAGGTGCTGATCAAATTGAACGAGGGCCTGGGCAGGGCGCCCGCGGTCGAGCAGCATGCGGCCAGCCACGGCGTACGAGATCCGACTCTCGCGCGTCTTGGGGAAAAGCTGCTGCAGTTTGCGAAAAACCGCGATGGCTTCGTCCACCCGGTTGCGGTCGCGTAAGCTGGATGCCTGCTCGAACAGCGAGGCGGCGCTGGGCTGCACGCGCGGCGCCCGGGGAAGACTGGGGCGTTCGTCCATGATTTCAGCCGGCAATGACGAGGGCGATTCCGACACAGCCATCGCCAGCTGCGCGGGCGTCCGCTTGGCAGGTCGTCCCACAGTGACAAGCACCGGCTCGCGAGCGGAATCTTGCCTGGGCCACAGCGCCGCGCTCGCCACACCACCCACAGCCAGCAACAGTCCGGCGGTTGCCAACACCCAATGTCTTCGGCCGGGCGAAAAAACCGCCCATGGCCAGCGCGCGCGGCCGAACTGAGCCAACGCCTGATCCACGGCCAGGCCGTTCAAACGGCTGCCCCAAGGCTGCGGCACACAGGCCTCTTGCGCCGAGCGAACCAGAGCCAGATGAGCCTCACATGCGCTGCAGGTAGCGAGGTGCTGAGCCAGTGCCCGCTGTTCGCTCTCGGATATCTCGCCCTTGAGGGCCCGGTCGATGGCCTCCTCGGGATGCAGGTCGAGATTCATGCTCGGCCTTTCCAACCGCCAGCTTCCCCGTCGAGCCGACGGCGCAGGTAGTCCTTGGCCAAACGCAGGCGGCTCTTGGTCGTGTTGACCGGAACCTGTGTGGCCACGGCAATCTCTTCCACCGAGCAACCCAGAACCATGCGCATGAGAACAGTCTCGGCCTGCACAGCCGACAGCTCGTCGATCAGCGCGCGTACCAGCCACAGGTTGGGAAAAGCGTCATCCCCCTCGGCCAAGTTCGGGACGAAAGTCTGCTCGGCGAGGGTGCGCAGCCGCTGCTCTCGGCTTCGTGCGCGCTTGCGCGCGGCGATGGACGCCCGCAGCGCGATGCGGTTGGTGTAGTGGACGATCGCGCCCTCGACGCGGTACTTGGGCAGGGCGCGCAGGATCTCTATCAGGCATTCCTGGACCGTATCCTCCAAGTCGACGTGGCCAGCCCCCAATACGCCGCGACAGACGTTTCGCACCGAGGGTGCGATGGCTTCCAAGAACGTGCGCATGGCTCCGGGGTCGCGCGACCGGGCCGCCAACGCCAGCGCGGTCGGATCGGACTCGTCCCTCTCGGACGCGTGCACCTCGGCGGCGAATCGCACTGTGCTTCCCGCAAAGGGCATACCCAATTGTAGCGCCGAAAGATGCGAGATTGTCAACCTATTGGTCGGGTGAACCTCACCGCCATGCTTCATAGATGAAGCCGGGCTCGCCGACAGCCTCCCTGCTGAAGAGAATATGGGCCCCGTCCTGAGACACCCAGGGATAGCGCTCCGAGACACTCGTGTTGAGAGAGTCCAAGGGAATCGGCGTGCCGGAAAAAGGCGTGGCCAGGTCGGGTCGGCTGACTTCGACGAGATCCCAGGTTCTTCCGCTGGTGGGGGCTCGAGAGCTCCAGATGAGAGAAAGCGAATCGTGGAAGAGCGCGGGATCCGCGTCCGCCATGCCCGAGTTGATGCCAGAGAGAGCCTGGACATTTCCCCAGGATTTAGTCGGGTCGGTACGGGACGCGGAGTAGAGGCTGAAGTCTTCAGTGCCCTGCGGCGCGGAGCAAAAAGTCATGAAGAGTCCGCTGGGATCCACGCTGGGTCCCCTGACGTCTAGGGTGGACGAGCTAAGCCCATCCACCAGCGTAAGGGTACCCCACGGCTGTCCCCTGGCTTTTCGCTGCGAGACGAAGGGTTGGTATCCCGCGCCCGCTCGGTCACTCGCAAAGTAGAGGGTGAGGCCATCACCGGACACCTCTGGATCCTGGTCGTTGCCAGAGCCCGTGATTTCTGTCACGATCATGGCCGCGTTCCACGGTGCATCCCTTGTGGTCCGCGTGCTGGCCCAGATGTGGAAGTCCGACTCACCCGCCTGTTGGCAGGAAAGATAGATCTCCAATTCATCGCTAGTGAGCGAGGGACCGCGGGCGCCGGTCGTGTCGCTGACCAAGCCCGTGACCAGCGTCGGCGCGGAAAAGGGAAGCCACTGGTCTGCCACCACCCGGTCTGCCTTCATGCAGCCCATCGTCCCGAGCAGTATTCCGGCCACGGTGCCGATCTGTCGGCCTGTCATCCCGCACAGTATGACCTCGCTTTGCGAAGTATTGTAGCCCTCGCGCTCAGAAATCTGATAGGCCTGCCTTCGTCGTGGCCGACAGACATGCGTTTCGGCCGGAAGGCAACGGCGGTAGTCTTTCGAGATCGGCGGTATCCTGCCGCGCTCTCCAGCGGTCGCTCCACGCGGGAGTCTCACATCGCTGCCACGCGACCCAGCAACCTTGCCACGCCTTCGGCGAATACCTGCTCGTCCACGATGAGACTGAGCACCAGGGTGGCGCCCATGCTCAAGTCGAAGAAGTAGCCCGGTTGCACCAAGACCCCGTCCTTCTCAACCAGTGTGCTGGCCCAGGCCTCGTCGCTCATGATTTCCGGCACACGCAAGATGGCGCACCAACCGGCCTCCGCGGGCAGCAGTGTGCAGGGCGAATGCGCGCCCAGAGCTTTGAGCAAAACCTGCCGGTTGCGCTGCACGCGTTCGAGAATCTGGCGACGGATAGCCGCACCGGCCTGCAACAGGCCAGGCAAGGCCATTTGCACCGGCGTCCCCACTGACAGGTACGTATCGGCGATCAGTTCCAGGCGCGCCAGCGCGTCGCGGACCAAGGAGACTGGCCCGGTGGCCGCAATCCAGCCCAACTTGAGGTGAGGCAACCCGCACGACTTGGACAGTCCGCCCAGCGAGAACACCAGCGCGGGTGAGGGCTGGCCCGCAGCCGCAGTGACCGCGCCGGCAGACGGCGCGAGCGGGAAGTCGGCAAATACCTCGTCGACAATCAGCGCTCGACCGTGCTCGGCCGCTAGCCCGGCAAGACGATGGAAATCGTCGCTGGAAACGAAGGAACCGGTGGGATTGTTGGGGCTGACCAAAATGATGGCAGCACCGTTGGTGAAATCCAGGCTGTCGAAGTCGATGTGCCAGCGCCCGTCGAAGCGCAGCCGGTAGGGCCGCGGGTTGAGGCTCTCGAGACGGGCCAGGTACTCGAACAGTGGATAGCTCGGCTCGGGGCACAGCACGCTCTGGCCTGGATCGCCGAGCAACTTGAAAAGCAGAGTGTACGATTCGCTGGAGCTGGCGGTGAGAGCCACTTGACTGACGTCCAACCCGACCCCGCGACGGGCGTAGTCCGCCGCCACGGCCGCGCGCGCGCCGGGCAAACCGAGGGGCGCAGGCTGATAGGGGCTGCCTGCAACTTCGGCAAAGGCCCGCGTGATCTCCTCATCGGGGTAGCGCAGACCCACGTGCGTGGGGTTGCTGACAGTCAAATCCAAGAGGGGCCGGCCCGCGGCGCGGGCCGCCGACTCGGCGCGAGCCAGGGCGTTTTCTGCCGTGGCCCAGTCAAGGCGTCGGGAAAACAGGCGCTGCATGCGCTCGCCCCCTACAGCCGGCCCACGTCTTCCGCGCGCAGCCAGCCTTCCAGCCCATTGGCCAGCCGCACGCGCACCCACTCCTGATCGCGGTCCAACACGCGCACGCGCAAACCGGCATGCACCTCAAAGCTGGTGCGATAGCTGGTGTCAGCGCCTTCCTTGACGGCCACCATGTCCGGCAAGACGATGGCAAAGGGGATGCGGTCCAGGTTCACGCGTCCCAGCAACAGCGCACCCGCCAGCAACGCACCCGTGCCCAAGATGGCAGCTCCCGCGGTCAGTGCCGCGCGTGAGTCGTCAGCCGCGCGCCGACGCAGAAACAAGAGGACGAAGCAGCCCAGGTACACCCCGACAAAGAGCCAGGTCTCGGTCGATGCGGTGAAGGAGGTGACGACGCGAATCCACAGAGGTTCGCGCTCCGCGCTTTCGATCTTGTCGAGCACGCGGCGTTCAGCCAGCTTGCGCGCTTGGCCCAGATTGAAACGCGCATCCTCGTCGTCCGCATCGATTTCCAGCGCGCGCTCGAACGACCAGATGGCGCGACCCAGGCTGCCCTGGCGAAAATGGGCGACGCCCAGGTTGTAGTAGAGATCGCGCGAGGCCACGTTCTGCCGGTCCAGTTGTTCGTAGGCGGCGATGGCGCCGGCCAGATCGCCGTGCAGATAGGCATCGTTGCCTCGCTTCCACGCCGCGTCAAGCAGATCAGCACGCGCTCCCCGCGCGGAAAGCAGCAACACGAGCGCCAGCAGCAGAATCGCCGTGCGTCGGATCACGACCGCGCCTCCTGCCCTGGAAGCGGCCGCAAGGGCGCCTTTTCGATCTGCAAGATGATCTCGCCGGCGCGATCTCGGGCTGCGCGCACTTCCTCGGGCGACAGGCTGCCCGGGGAAAAGCGGGCGCGGTCGCAATCCTCCAACGCGGCCAGAGTGGCATCAACCAACGTGGGCGCCATCCCCGCTCGCTCCAGGGCGGAGCGCAGCTCGTCCCACGACAGGCCTGCGATCTGCGTATTCAGTTTGCCAGTGAGAAACTCCCGCAGCACGCGCTCGATCTCGCCGAAGGCCTGCGCCAGCCTGCCTTCCGTGAGATGGGCCTCGGCCGTACGCAGGCGGCGGCGCACCAGCCGGCGCAGCTTGCGGCGGCGCGTGCCCTCGGTTTCCTTGCTCAGCCGCTCGCGTGCGAACCCGAGCAGAGCGGTCAGCGCCAGGGCCAACGGCGGCACCGCGACCGCGACCCACAGGCCGTGCGACTGGTAGAAGCTTGTCCCTAGATCGCGGCGCAAGGTAGGACGATTGCGCAGGGGCCGGATGTCCAGTGCGAGCACATTCTCGCCCCCGGCCGCGACCGCGGCCGAACCCGACGCGACGATTCCCGTCGGGGCGGCATGCGCCCCCGTCGGCTGCGCGGCATCGCCGCTCACCTCGATGCGCAGCGAATTGCTCTTCTCGGTGCCGTAGCTGCCGCGTTCGGGGTCGAAGAAGGCCAAGCTGAGCGGCGCAATGTTGGTCACGCCCGGTCGCTCGGGCAGAAGCAGGTATTCGATCACCTTGCTACCCTCCACCCGCTCGCCTGGGTTGAGGGTGACCGACACCTTAGGCTCGTACACTTTCCAGCCGTCCAGGCGAGGCAGGGTCGGCGCGGCCAGCTTGCGAAGATTGCCTTGCCCGTTCACCGTCAGCTTGAACGTGACCGCCTCGCCCACGTTGACCCGATCGCGGTCGACTTCCGCGCGCAGGGTGAAGTGGCCAACCGCCGAGGTGTCGAACTTGGGCGGCTGGCCCGCGGTGGGCAGGGGCAGAACCTCGATGGTCAGAGGCTCGGTCTTGAGGCGCTCGGTGCGCAAGGTCGCGCCGAAGAAGTCGACCCGCGAGATCTCGGATTCGAGCGGGCTGATGGTCAGACGCCCGGGATGCAGCGGAAAAAGCGCCTTCTTCATCAGCGGGGCGACCAGATAGTTGTGTCCCTCGTAGCTCTGCTCGGTCAGCGAAAGCCCGGTGTGTTGATTGGGGACTGGGAGGTCCTCGACCCAAAACCCGTCGGTGCGCGGCTCGGCCGTGGTGCCATACTTGTCCTGCCGTTCGGTGAGGTACAGGAACCACTCCACCGTGATCTGGTCGCCGACGTAGGTCCTGATCTTGTTGCTCTGGACCCGGAGGAAGTTGCGTCGGCCCCGGCCCGGCTGGGTGTCGGGGGCAGGAGCCTCGTCGTCTCCACCCAGCCCGGGAAAGGGCAGGCCAGGATTGAGCATGCCGTGGGGAAAGCTGCGGGCAGGACGCCGCGCCGCGGGCGCTTGGCCCGAGTCAACCACGGTGATGGCGATCTTTTCCGTGTGCAGCTCCTGGCCATCCACGCGCACGCGGGCTGGACCGACGTTGAACGTGCCTCGGTCGAGCGCCTGCACGTCGTAGTGCCAGCCGTACACCTGGCGCACGAAAGTGCCGCCGCCGCCCATCTGCATCTGGGTGGACTGGCTCGGCCGTTCGGCCAAAGTGCGGAAGCCGCGCAAGTCCGGCGCGCGATAGCCATCTACGCGGCTTCCTTCCACCGAAAGGGTGATCTCCACGGTGAACGATTCGCCAGCCCCGACCTGGGTGCGGTCCACGCGCGCGACGAAGCTCGGCTGGGCAGCGTGGGCCACGCCCGCCCCGATCACGATCATCAGCCCGACGATCGATAGAGCGCGAAGCCGCATCACTACCAATCCTTGGCCGGCGGCGCGCGGCGCACGGCGCGCAGACGGGCGCGCATCTTCTCCAGATCTTTGGGGCTTCGCTCCAGGCTGTCCAAGACTGCATCGATCTCGCTCATTTCGGGAGCTTTGTCATCCTTGGGCTGGGCAGCCGGTTGTTCTTGCGGCGGCTGGGCTCCGGCGTCCTGACCCTGGGGTGGCTTGGGCGGCTCTTGCTTGGGCGCGCCCGCATCTGGCTCCTGCTTCTTCTCGTCCTGCTTCTTGTCCTGGTCTTGCTTCTTCTGATCGTCGCGTTTCTTCTGGTCGTCTTGTTTCTTGTTGTCCTTATCCTTGTCCTTGTCCTGTTGCTCCTGCTTCTTCTTGTCTTCCTCCTGTTTCTTCTGCAATGCCAGTTCAAGGTTCCACTTGGCGTGCATGTCGCCTGGCTCCAGGCCCAGCGAATGCTTGTAGGCGGCGATGGCGTCGGCGTAGCGGTCGGCCTTGAAGTAGCTGTTGCCCAGGTTGTAGAAGGCCGCCGCTTTCAGCGAGGGAGACTTGCTCTCGGTAGCCCGCATCAGCTCGGCAATGGCCTCGTCGTAGCGAGACAGCGCAAACAGGGCCGTGCCACGATTGAAGTGCACCGCCGGGTCAGCCGGCAGCGCTGCAGCCGCCTGGTCGTAGCGGGCCAGCGCCTCCTCTGCCTTGCCCTTCTGCAGGCTGGCGTTCCCGTCGGCCACCGAGCGGTTGGGACGTTCCAGCGGATTCCACGCCGCCAGCAGCGGCAGAAATGCCAGCGCGGCGGGGAACGCGCGTGCGGGCTTCACGGCTCGACGCTTCGCCCTCATGTCTTCCTCCTGCGGCGTTCGTTCAGGCAGGCTTCGCCAAGCAGAATCACAAATGCCGGCAAGAGCAGGTATTCGCAAACCTCGTCGTAGCGCTTGACCAGACGGGCTTCGTTTTCGGTGCGCTTCAACCCGGCCAGTGCGGCCTCGATCGCCTCCACCCCGAAGTGGCGCGCGTCGGCGCGCAGATACTCGCCGCCCGTGCGTGCCGCGATCTTGGACAGCAGATCCTCGCCCAGCCGCGAGGTGACGTACTTGCCCTCGCGATCCTTGACATAGCCCTGGGCCTGGCCCTCTTCATTCACTTCCGGCACCAGCTCGCCGGAACGCGAGCCGATGCCCACGGCAAAGACCTTGACCCCCAGCCTGGCCGCCTCGTCGGCCATCTCCATCGGCTCGCTGTCCGTGTCCTCGCCGTCGGTGAGCAGCAGGATCGCCTGTCCCCGAGTCTCGCCGCCCTGGGCGCGCAGGCGCTTCAACATGTCCAGGCCCGATTTGAGCGCGCGGCCGATGGCAGTGCCGCCCACGGGAATATCCGACGGGGTCATGTCGCGCCAGAAGAGCTTGACCGCCGCGTAGTCCGTGGTGGGTGGGTAGGTCAGGGTCTCGCCCGCGAAAGCCACCAGCCCGATGCGATCACCGGCCAGCCGGTCCATCAGCCGTTCTAGCTCGCGCTTGGCGCGCTCCAGGCGCGAGGGATAGATATCCTTGGCCAACATGGACTTGGAGAAATCCAGCGCCACCACGATGTCGAGCCCGCGTTGCTTTTCTAGACGTGCCCTGCCACCGGCCTGGGGCCGCGCCAGGGCCAGGGCCAGAAACGCCAGCGCCAGCACGACCATGGCCGCAGCCAGCACCTTGCGCGGCACTGACACCGAGGCTGCCATGCGCGCGATGAGCGCCTGCTCGCCCAGTCGGTTGAGCAAACGGCGCCTCCGGGCAAAGGCAATGGCATAGGCCAGCACCACGGCCGGAGCCGCAAGCAGGAGCCACAGCAAATGCGGGTTGGCTATGCGCATTTAAGGCAGCCTCCGCAGGCGAGACAGGCGCAAGGCGATTTCCAGCAGCAGCACGACGAAAGCCGGCCACAGAAAGCGCGGGTACAGCTCAGCATAGAGCGCGCCGCGATCGCGGATGCGCGACTTCTCCAGTTCTTCGAGGATGTTCTGGAATCGCTGCGCCAGCGCGCGGGTGTCGCTAGCCAGATAGGGCGAGCCTCCCGTCATGCCCGCGATCTGTTCCAGCAGTTTGGGGTTGACCGCGTAGCGCTGCTGCGGCTGGTTCACGTCGTCAGCCTCGCGGCTGCTGTCATGGGCGCCGGCCAGGATGGTGTAGATTTTCACGCCCATTTTCTGGGCGAAACTGGCGGCCTGCAGCGGCGAGATGTTGCCCGAGTTGTTGTCCCCGTCGGTGAGCAGGATGACGACCTTGGACTTGGCGTCGGACTTGCGCAGACGCGCGAGCGCCACGCCCAGCCCGTTGCCGATGGCGGTGCCACGTCCGTCGACAATGCCTGGCTGCAACTCGGCCAGCATGCGCAGGAAGGTGCCGTGGTCGAGGGTGAGTGGCGTGTACGTGTACGCTTCACGGCCGAAGATCACCAGCCCGATGCGATCCCCGCGTCGGCGCGTGACGAAGTCCTGGATCACGGCCTTGGCCGCTTCTAGCCGATTGGGCTGCAGGTCGGTCTCCTCCATGGAGCCGGACATGTCGAGGGTGACCACGATGTCGATGCCTTCCAGCTCCAGATCGTCGTCTTTCTGCGAGGTTTGCGGACGCGCCAGCGCCAGAGCCACCGCGACCACGACGAACAATCGCAGCACCACGGGCAGATCGGCGAGCCGCGCGACCCACCCAGGCTGCAGGCGGCCCACCTCACCTGCGCGCGAGTACACCAGCACGGGATGGCGCGCCGGCGCACGCCTTATGCCGGCCCAAATCACCAGGGCGCCGGCGAGCGGGATCAACGCGAGGGCCGCTGGATGGACAAAGCGCAACAGTTCAATCGAACGAAACCACCACAGATAGACCAACGCCGCCGGTAGGAAGATGGCGGCAAGCAGCGGGTAAGGAATCCGTCCGCGCGGCGCACGCGCCTGCTCCCGGCGCTCAGGCATGAGGCGCCTCCACGGTGGTGCTCGCGACACCAGCGGCCGGGACCGGCGGCTCGGGTCGCGGGCGCGTCGACTCCACGATGCGGATGCCGGTTTCCAGCGCCCCGCGCGCCTCGGCCATGGATGGCGAAACCTTCGCGAATTTCACCAGGTCGCAGCCCGCCAGCCAGCCTTCCACCTCGCCCAACACGAAACCGCGCATTTCCTGGATGGAAACCCGACGGCGCAGCCGGAGCACCAACTCCTCGGTGGTCAACTCCAGCGAGTCGAAGGCAAAGCGCGCACCCAGGTATTCGCGGATGATCTCGGACAGCTCGAAGGTGAAGGGGCGCAAGTCCTCGCTGCTTGCCAGGCGAGCGCCCAGGCGATCGAGCCGCTCCAGCGCCACCTCGTGCGCCGGCCGCGGTGGAGGCGCCGGGCGATGCGCGGCCCGCGCGCGCAAGCGGCGGCGAATGAACAGCGCCAGCGCGGCACCCAGTGCGGCAGCCGCTAGGCCGCCGGCGATGTAGGCGTAAAGGTAGTCACGCTGGATCACCGGCACCGGGCCAGCGTTCTCTTTCAACTTGGGTTCGGGCTCGTTGGCGATCAGGCTGGTGATGGTGACGGCAATCGGCTGCGTGCGTGCACTGAGAACCTCGCCACCCTTGCCGAAATAGGTCACTTCCACCGCAGGGATCTGCGCCGCGCCCGGCTGATACGCCGCCACGGTCAGCTCGAATTCGCGGCGCATCTTGCCGTCGCCCAGATCCTTTTCTTCCAGGTGTCGCGAAAGCTCGGTGAAGGGAGACAGATCGACGTTCTCGGGCAATATGACCGGGGTGGTGATAGGACTCACCGCCGTGATGGAGAGGTGCAGGGCATCGCCCACGTGGGCCTCGGCCTTGTCCACGCGCGCGGTCACCGTGGGCGCGTCGGCCCGCGCGGAAGCCACCAGCACAGTCGGCTGTGCGTCGGCGTGCGCCCCGGCGTCGGTCGGCGCGGCGGTCAGCAGGCCGGCCAGGATCCACTCGATCAATGCCGCAACCTCCGAGCCCGCGCCTCGAAGAAACTGGTCAGCGCGGGCAGGTACGGGCGATCGGTCCGCACCGCGATAGCGTCGAGCGACAGGCGGCGGAACAGACCCTCGCGCCCCTCGCGTGCCGCGCGACTCCGGTCGGCGAAGACCTTTCCTTCGGGCCCCGAGGTGTCAAACACCACCACCTCGCCGCTCTCCGGATCCTGCACCTCGAGCAAGCCCACCTGCGAGATCTGCTCCTCCAGCGGATCGGTCACCGCCACCGGAACCAGATCGTGACGCCGGGCTGCGATGCGCAGCGAGCGTTCGTATTGCTCGGGCGGCGCCAGGAAATCCGAAACCAGGAAGGCGACCGCGCGGCGGCGGGCGATGCGCCCCAGAAAATCCAGGCCCAGTCCCAGGTTGGTGTGGGGCGAATTCGGTTCGTACGACAGGATCTCGCTGATGACGCGCAGGACGTGCTTCTTGCCCTTCTTGGCTGGCACGAAGCGCTCGACCTTGTCGGTAAAGATGATGAGGCCGACGCGGTCGTTGTTGCGGATGGCGGAAAAGGCGAGCACCGCGGCCAACTCGGCGGCCAGCTCTCGCTTCTCCTGTCCCACCGACCCGAAGCGACCCGATGCCGACATGTCGACCAGCAGGAGCACGGTCATCTCGCGCTCCTCGACGTACAGCTTGACGTAGGGCGCGTTCATGCGCGCCGACACGTTCCAGTCGATAAGCCGGATGTCGTCGCCCGGGATGTACTGGCGCACCTCGGAGAACGCGATGCCAGAGCCCTTGAACACCGAATGGTACTGGCCCGCCATCCGATCGCGCACCAAGCGCTCGGTCACGATCTCGATGGTGCGGATCTTCCGCAACAGCTCGCGGGTCAGCATGGCGACAGAGCCTAGGGAACCTCGATGCGCTCGAAAAGTTTGCGCACCACCTGCTCGGAAGTCATCTCTTCGGCCTCGGCCTCGTAGGTCAGAATGACCCGGTGGCGAAGCACGTCCACGCCGATGGCCTTGATGTCCTCGGGCGTGACGTAGCCGCGGCGCCGCAGGAAGGCGTGCGCGCGCGCCGCCAGGTTCAGGTAGATGGACGCGCGCGGGCTGGCGCCGTATTCGATGAAGTCAGCCAACTCGGCGAGGCCGTAGGCCTTCGGATCGCGCGTGGCGTGCACGATGTTGACGATGTAGTCGCGGATCTTCTCGTCGATGTAGATCTGGCTCAGCACCGAGCGCGCCTCGGCGATCTGGCGTGGCGTGGCCACCGGCGCGGCCCGCACCGACGTGCCCGTGGTCATGCGGTCCATGATCGCACGCTCCTCCTCCTTGCTGGGGTAGCCGACCTTGACCATCAACATGAAGCGATCGAGCTGCGCCTCGGGCAAGGCATAGGTGCCTTCCTGCTCGATGGGGTTCTGCGTGGCCATCACCAGGAATGGGTCGGGCAAGGCATGGGTCTCGTCGCCCACCGTGACCTGCCGTTCCTGCATGGCTTCCAGCAGCGCGGACTGCACCTTGGCGGGCGCACGATTGATTTCATCGGCCAGCACCAGGTTGGCGAAGATGGGCCCCTTCTTGGAAACGAACTCGCTGCGGCTCTGGTTGTAGATGACCGTGCCCACGATATCCGCGGGCAGAAGGTCGGGCGTGAACTGGATGCGCTGGAAGCGCATGGCGAGCGAGTCGGCCAGGGTCTTGACCGTCAGGGTCTTGGCCAGGCCGGGCACGCCTTCCAGCAGAACATGGCCACCAGCGAGCAGGCCGATGAGAATGCGTTCGACCATGGCCTTCTGGCCGACGATGACCTTGCCCACTTCCGCGGTCAGGTTTTCGACGAAAGCGGATTGCTGCTGGACCATTTCATTGATGACACGGACGTCCATGCGATCTCCTCGGGAAAGGGGAATTTCCGAAGGCGTATAACTACTCGGAGCCCCGCTATATTTCCAGAAAGCAACCGGGGCTACGCCGGATGCTGCTGGGTCAGGCAGTGCAAGGTGCCGAAGCCCAGCACCAAGTCCACGGCGTGAATACCAACCACGGGACGGTCATGGAAGAGCTCGCCGAGGATTCCCAGGGCGATGCGATCCGCCGGATCGTTGAAAGTGGGAACGATGACCGCGGCGTTGGCCATGTAGAAATTGGCGTAGCTGGCAGGCAGTCGCCAGTCGCCGCAGTAGAGCGGCGCCGGCATGGGCAGAGCAATCACTTCGGGACGCGCTCCGTCCTGCAAGCGAGCATCTTGCAGCCGTTCCCAGTTCTCGCGCAGGGGCGCAAAGTTCACGTCGCGCTCGTCCTTCTCCTGGATGACCACCATCGTGCTTGGGTTCACGAAGCGACACAGGTCATCGACGTGGCCGTGGGTATCGTCGCCTGCAATCCCGCGGCCCAGCCAGATGACATTGGGGGTGCCCAGGGTGTCGCGAAAGACGCGGTCGTATTCCTCGCGACCCATGCCGGGGTTGCGGCACTGGGTCTTCTGATCCAGGAAGCATTCCTCCGTAGTCAGCAGGGTGCCGCGGCCGTTCACGTCGATGCCGCCGCCTTCGAGCACGATCGGCTCGCCCTCGCACGTGACCGGGAAGAGCCGCATGCTTCGTCGCTTGGCAATTCGCTCCGCGATGCGGTTGTCCTGCTGCCAGTTCGGGTATTTGGCCCAGGCGGTGAACTTGAACTTGGCGACGGCGACTTCGGGCCTGCTTCCCGGCTTGCGCACGCAGATGGGCCCGAAGTCGCGTGCCCAGCCCCGATCCGAAGGGGCGCGGAAGAACTCCACGTTGGCGAGGTTGGCTTGGGCGCGGGTAAGGATTCGTCGCGCCCTGGCTTCTCTCGACGGTTCGTCGACAATGATGCGCACATTCTCGCCTTCAGCGATCTTGCGCACGATCTCGCCATAGACCCATTCGATGGTGTGAAGCTTGCCTGGCCAGTCACTGCGACAGTGCGGCCAGCCCAGCCAGGTGGCCTCATGGGGCTCCCATTCGGCAGGCATGGCGAAGCCAAGCTGGGCGGGCGTCTTAGGGTCAGGTGCGCGGAACTCCATCGCCCGTGGTTATAGACGGAAACCGCGCGAGCACAACCGACAGACTATGGCCCGCTCGGAGTCACGGACAGATGGAAGGCGTGTTCAGTTGGCTGCGGATGCCGGAGATGATGCTGCCCCAACCGCTGCCTGGGTTGTACTGACTGATCGAGATCACACCGTCGGCGATGCGTGCGTTGATGTTGGCGGCCACATCCCAGTTTGGATCGAGACCCGCAGAGGCTCCGGCGGCTCCGTATCCGGTGTCAGCCAGGATCGGCTTGCCGGTCACCTGGTGCACCCCGGCCCAGGACATGGCGTTGGTGGTCCGGATAAGTGTACTGTTGGCGTCGGTGCCTCCACCCGAGGTGTTGATGAAGGTGAACAGGCTCATGTCGAAATTGGGGTACCAGGCGGAGCCGTTGTTGGGAATCCACGGCGAGATGTCCATGGAGAAGAACGCGTTTGGCAACGAACTCTTGAGCGCGTTCACCAGGGCTGTCATGTTGGTCCCTGCTTGTGCTGGCGTCCAAGGCTGGGTCTGTCCACCGGCGTAGTACTGGTACCAATCCGGCTCCATCTCGAAGACGATGGGGCGTCCACCCAGGCAGGCCGCAAAACCCGTCGAGTTGCTCGTGTACTGCGAAAGAATCGTTGCCCAATCCTGTGTGATGTACTGCGCGCCATAAGTACACAAGGTGCCACCACTGCAGCCGCTCACGTTGCAGTCGCACAGTTTGTTCTGGTTCTTCACGTAGTTGGCAGCGATGTAGGTGACATCCACCGGGACCAAGCCGGCGAGCTTGCCACCTGAAGCCGATTCGGTGCACACGGAGCCCTGGCTGAAGGTTCCCATCATCCAGCCAGGGGTGAAGAAGTCGAGCTGAGAGATCAACGACGCGCCATTACTTATCGCTATCGAATCGATCGTGCCGAAATGGAAGCGGCATTGGCTGAAGACCTTGCCCGCCGGTTGCGTGCTGGTGCTTCCGCCGGTCGGACTTCCGCCGGTCGCAGTGGTGCCGCCCCCTGCTGTCGTCCCGCCCATCGCTGTTGTCCCACCCCGGTTGCTCGCACCGCCCGTCGCGGTCGTCCCACCAGCAGGCGTGCCGCCCGTCGCGGTCATGCCGCCCCTTGCGGTCGTCCCACCCGCGGTCGTGCCACCCGTCGTACTCATCCCACCCACGGTCGTACCGCCTGTCGCAGTCGTCCCACCCCGGCCAGTCACGCCGCCCGTCGGGATACCACCACTTCCACCGGTCGAGGCCGTGGTGGCGCTCGTCGAGCCCCCCGTTCGCGTGGATCCCCCTGCGCTCGCCGGTCCCGTCGAACCGCCGGAACTCGCTGGTCCCGTCGAGCCGCCCGTGCTCGCTGGCCCGGTCGAGCCACCCGTGCTCGCTGGTCCCGTCGAGCCACCTGTGCTCGCGGGTTCAGTCGAGCCGCCCGTGCTGCTGTTGCCGCCGGATGTGACAACGGTGGTCTGCGAACCCCCAACACCTGAATTTCCTGCCGTCGCGCTTGTGCCTGCGGCTGGACTGCCGGCTTGTGGCGTGCTCTCGCCACTGCCTCCCGTGCATCCCGCAACCACCAGGCAGACGAGCGCCGTGCACAAACATAATCCAGAACTTCGGTGATGCATTTCTCGATCTCCTTGATGGGCGGGGGTGAGCATGGTCCTACGCGACGAGAGCTATCCCTGTTCCTAGCAGTAGCGCCCGACGCTGATTCGGTTCAATCGGCCGGGCGTGGACACCGCCACGAAGTTCGCGGGAAACTCCGGGTGGCTGGATGAAAAGTCACTTCTTCTGTTGGAGGGGGGAACGCGGCCGATTCGTTCCGAAATCTGACGTCATAGCCCGTTGCATTGCACTAAAAAACGGGTTCCCCCTTTCCGGAGAGCAACCAGGCCCATGACGCGCTCTACCAGCGGCCGGTCTTGCGTGCCTCCGCTTTGGGCATGCCCTTCAATGCCTGCAGGTTCTTTTGGATCTCATCGTCGGGCAGCACGTAATCGGTAAGCCCACCTGACAGGTACGCATCGTAGCCAGACAGATCCATCAGGCCGTGGCCGCTGTAGTTGAAGAGAATGACCTTCTTCTCGCCACTTTCGCGGCACTTGTTGGCCTCGTCGATTACCGCCGCGATGGCGTGGCTGGTCTCTGGCGCACAGATGGCGCCCTCGGTCTTGGCCCAGATCATGGCTGACTCGTAGCACTTGAGCTGGGCGATGGCGCGGGGCTTGAACAAGCCTTCCACGATGCCTTGGCACACGAGCGGCGCCATGCCGTGATAGCGCAACCCGCCCGCATGGATGGGCTTAGGAATGAAGGTGTGCCCGAGCGAGTGCATGGGCAGAAGCGGCGTCATGCACGCCACGTCGCCGTGGTCGTATACAAACTGGCCCTTGGTCATCTTGGGGCAGGCCGCAGGCTCGACCGGGATGATAGTCATTTGCGCGCCGTTGATCATGTCTTGGGCAAAGGGGAAGGCCAAGCCGGCGAAATTGCTCCCGCCGCCCGCGCAGCCGATCACGATGTCAGGCAGCTTCTCGCCCGCCTTCTTGAGTTGGGCCTTGGCTTCGAGGCCGATAATGGTTTGGTGCAGAAGCACGTGGTTGAGAACGCTGCCGAGCGAATAACGGGTCTGTCCCGTACTGTCGGTCACTGCCGCCTCGATGGCCTCGCTGATGGCGATGCCGAGGCTGCCGGGAGTGTCGGGCATGCTGGCCAGGATGGTCCGGCCGGCGTTGGTGAGATTGCTGGGGCTGGCGATGCAGTTTGCCCCCCACACCTGCATCATCAGCTTGCGGAAGGGCTTCTGCTCAAAACTGATGCGCACCATGAAGACCTTGCACTCCAAGCCGATCAGGTTGCAGGCGAAAGCAAGCGCGCTCCCCCACTGCCCGGCGCCAGTCTCGGTGGTCAGGCGCTTGATTCCGAATTGCTTGTTGTACCAAGCCTGAGGAACCGCCGTGTTGGGCTTGTGGCTTCCCGCCGGGCTGACGCTCTCGTCCTTGTAGTAGATGCGTGCCGGCGTCTTGAGGTACTTCTCGAGGTAGAGCGCACGCCGGAGAGGCGAGGGCCGCCAGCGGTAGAGAATGTCGAGGATCTCCGATGGAATGTCGATCCAACGCTTGGTGCTGACCTCCTGTTCGATGAGGTTCATCGGGAAGACCGGCGCCAGCATGTCCGGGCCCACGGGCTTGCCGTCAGGTCCGAGAGGCGGCAGCATCGGCGTAGGAAGATCGGCCGCCAGGTTGTACCACTGCCGCGGAATCTCGCTGTCGTTGAGAAGGATCTTTACGTTTTCCATATCTTTCATCCTGTCAGAGGTGAAGCGAAGCGCGACGCCGCAGGAAGACCTGAGGGCCGCCGGGCCAACCGGGCCGTATTCATATCATATCTCCCTGTCACAATGCGGCCCGGCGTTCTGACGTCCTGACGTCCCCGAAATCGCGCGTTCGCGAGACTGCGCGATGAAGTGTCTTCAGCCCATGCCGCACCGGGGATCCTCTCGCAGTCCTGCGCGGCAAGTTTTGTCGCACAAGTAGGCACAAGGACGATATATCCCGACACCATGTTGGTTGTGCGCTGGGCCGCAACCAAGCCTTCTCGAAGGGAGGTTTCGTTTCTCAGGTCTGGTAGCGCAGTTGTTATATCGACGATGGGTTGGTACGCTCGTGGTGTCTTTTCACTCACCCCAGATGAGGCGCGTTCCATGTCAACAAACACGACTTTTTCCCGTCTCGTTAACTCTGTTCTGAGCAGCCATTGCGCCCTAGTCCTGGCGGGCGCGGTTGTTCTGTTCGTGGGAGCGAGCTGTTCGAACGCAACGATTGACGCCCCTCCAAAGTCGTCGGGAGGCAACGGCGGCAACGGTGGCAATGGCGGTGGCGGCGGCAGCGGCGGCGGCAATACTGGGTGTGGCCAGCTTTGCACCAACCCAGGAAGCACACCTATTTCTACAGAGCCGATCAACACCAAGAATTGCGGCAACGGCGTGCTGGACACGGGTGAGCAATGCGATGACGGCAACAGGACCAATGGCGATGGGTGCAATGCCAATTGTCAGCTTGAAGCCAACTACTTGTGTCCAACCCCGGGGCAGCCTTGCGTTGATCAGCGGAAGTGTGGAAACGGGATTCTGACTTCTGACGAGGCTTGTGACGACGGAAACACGGTCAGCGGCGACGGCTGCTCAGGAGACTGCAAGACCGTTGAGCCCGGCTACCAGTGTCGCATGCCAGGAAAGCCATGTGTTCCGCTCTGTGGCGACGGCGTGATCACCGGCAGCGAAACCTGCGACGACGGAAACACGGTCAGCGGCGACGGCTGTTCGAGTACTTGCCAGCTAGAGCCCGGCTCCTCATGCCCCGCGCCGGGCCAGCCTTGCACGAAGGCTCAGTGCGGGAACGGAGTCAAGGAGACGGGTGAGCAGTGCGACTGTGGCAACGATCCGACAAAGCTGCCGACTGGTTGCGAGGGTCAGAACGGCCTCTTCTACGGCGACGGAAAGGGCTGCTCCAAGACCTGCACCAAGGAGCCCAGTTGTCTCGATTCCTCCGGCAACACCCAGGCTTGCAGTACCTCCTGCGGCGACGGAAACATCGACCCTGGTGAGGCTTGTGATGATGGCAATCAGGTGAGCGGTGACGGCTGCTCGAGTACCTGCACGGTAGAGTCTGGGTTCACCTGTACCCCCACGCAGCAAACGGACTCGTCGCCTTGCACACTGCCTGCGAACGCCGGCAAGCAATGTCTTGAAATGCCTATCATCTATCGCGACTTCCAGCCCGAGAATGTGTCTCCTGGTGGCCACCCCGACTTCTATTGGCTGGGCAACAAGTGGAACGGTTCCACCTCGCCCACAACCATCTGTGTCCCAAACTCGGGCGGGCCGGCCAAGGGAAACGACTCGACAGCGCGCTGCTGGGATATTCCAAGCCCCAATCTCTCGAACGGCAAGCCGATCTTGAACGCGAATCGCGCCAACAACCTGTGCGCCTGCCAGTTCAGCGATTGGAACATCGCCAATTCGGGCACTTACATTCCCAGCACATACACGATGGCTGGCAATGACAGCCCGCTTTCCAACGGGGCTGGCGGCTACCTGGGCGGCAACGCCGGCACCGCAATCACCTTGACCAATGAATCCGGCACTGTCTCTGGCACCCTGGTCGGTTACACCGCAAGCAGCCCCGGCGGCCCAATCTTCAAGGGAACGGTGCCCATTGTGAAGGACGCGAACAGCTTTAAGCAGTGGTACACCGATGACAGCACCGTGAACAAGACCTTCATCTCGGTTCTCGAAATGCCGGCCATCGGGACGAATCTCTACCAGTACGCCAGCAAGACGCATCTTGCAGGTGCCGACAATGGGTTCTTCCCCCTCGATACACTGAATCCCAGCCAGGCCACGCTGTGCGACCTGTGGCCCTACTGGAACCATGGCAATGGCACGCCCATCTGGACCACCTGCCAGGGTGACCAGTATTTCTTCCCACCCCGCGTGACTCAAGCGGATTGCCCGAACCAGAACCCGTTGAGCAACGGCTGCTGGGTCATGAACACGCCGGGCGTGAAGAACGACTCCTACTTCACCGATGAGGCGCGCTACTTCTTCGTGTACAACAGCACGACCGGCTTCACCTTGCAGTTCTACGGCGACGACGATCTCTACGTCTTCATCAACGGCATCCTGGTCCTCGATCTTGGGGGCGTTCATCAAATGACGCCGGGCAAGGTCGTTGTCTCGGGTGACCCGGCTACGGCGAACATCATAGAAGGTGGCTGTCTCGACACGGCCGGGAACCTGCCGACACCAACCCAGGCCACTTATACGGCGGGAGGGTGCACGCCCACAAACGGGGCGACCCCACCGCCTCCCGGACCGGACGACTTCCGCACCCGAACTGCCAACCTCAACATGAACAACGGCAAGGTCTACGAGATTGCCATCTTCGGCGCCGACCGGCACCCGCCCGAGTCGAACTACCAGCTCAGTCTCAACGGCTACACCACCACGCTGTCAAATTGTAGTCCTCGGTGCGGCGACGGGATCGTGTCAGGGGGCGAGCAATGCGACTGCGGCGATGGAACCGGCACGCTTCCTGCGGGGTGCACGGGGCCGAACAACGACACCACCTATGGCGGTTGCAAGACCGACTGCACGTGGGGACCCTTCTGTGGGGACGGCGTAACGCAGAGCCCGCAAGAACAGTGTGACAATGGCAAGAACAATGGGGCGGACCTCTCGCCGACCGGATGCACGTTCGGATGCATGACACCCCACTACTGCGGCGACGGCATCCTCGACACGAACCTGGGCGAGCAGTGCGACCTGGGGCCGAATAACGGCGTGAAGCTGAACGCCGCCGGGGTTCCAGACAACGGCCCGGATGGCTATATCCAGTGCACTACTGATTGCATTATTCCGCAGGTTCAGCAGTGACGAATCACCGGTAGGCCGCTAGTGGCGTGGCTGCGCCCTTTGGACTGTGCCGGGGCACAAGAAGAAGAACAAGGCGTCACGCATGAAGGATCTGTGCGGGTGTCTGCCACGTGCTATGCTGCGCCGAGCAGTGGAGGTGCGGTTTCATTTCAGATATTGGGCCTGGATGCCGAGGATATGAGCGATGACAAGGGTTCTGTTGGTGGATGACCATGCGGTAGTTCGGAGAGGCGTTCGCGACATTCTCACCGAGGCGCTGGGAAAGGTTTCGTTCGGAGAGGCGGGCAAGCCCAGCGAAGCCCTGGAGAAGCTGCAAAAGGAATCCTGGGATGTGGTGGTGCTCGACATCTCGCTGCCTGGCCGCGGAGGGGTCGAAGCGCTCCGGGACATGAAGCGGCTCCGTCCCGCAGTGCCCGTCCTGGTGCTGAGCATGCACGCCGAGGAGCACTACGCCTTGCGCGCCCTGCGCGCCGGGGCGTCCGGCTACGTGAACAAGGAGGGAGCCGCCGAGGAGTTGGCCGGGGCTGTGCGCAAGGTGCTGATGGGCGGGACTCACGTCAGCGCTCGCCTGGCCGAGACGCTGGCCAAGAGCCTGAGCACCGGATCTTCACGGCCCGCGCATGAGCGCCTCTCGGATCGAGAGCTTGAAGTCATGCGCGGCCTTGCTGCCGGCAAGACGGTCAAGGAAATCAGCGCCGGGCTGGCACTGAGTGAAAAGACCGTCAGCACCTATCGCACGCGCCTCCTGGAGAAGATGCAGATGCATTCCAACGCCGAGCTCATCCAGTACGCTCTGCGCGAAGGCCTGGTCGACTAGCCCTTCCTGCCGCGCGTGTAGGACGCCGACCGACAGACTAATCGGACAGCTCCCGGCTGTGGCGAAGCGGCCGAGGTGGGACACTGGACGCATGGCAACCAGTTCCGGACGGCCCACACGAATTCTGCTGGTGGACGATCACCCCGCTGTCAGCCAACGCATCGGCGAGCTCCTGGCCGGCACGATACCTGACGCAGAGATGGTTTCGGCGGTGTCCGGCGAAGAGGGTCTAAGCCTGGCGTGGACTCAGCCGTTCGACCTGGTCCTGCTTGACCTGCGCCTGCCGGGCCGAAGCGGCATCGAGATCCTGAAAGAGCTGCGGGCCATCAAGCCCCTTCTGCCCGTCATCATCGTCAGTTCGTTGCCCGACTCTCCCTACGCAACGCTGGCACGGCGGGCAGGGGCCATTGATTTCGTGACCAAGAGCGCGTTGGTCCAGGACTTGGGGCGCGCCGTGAAGTCGGCGCTCGGGGCCCGGGCCCCAACATAGGGGGATCTGGCTGTGACGTTCAAGAGCAAGGAGCCGACTGGGGAAAAGACCCCGGGAAGGATCGAACCAGGATTGACGCCTCTACGCAACAGTCCGACTGACGGCAGGAGCGATCTGCTGCTGGTGATTGATGGCGCTGGCAGCATTCGCGAGGTCAGCCCCTCGGTTGCGCCCCTTCTGTCCTATCGCCGCGGCCAACTTCTGGGTACCAGTCTCATCGAGATCCTTCACCCCGGTGACGTGCCGGTCGTGCAATCCTTGCTCGGCGACCTGACACAAGCAGTGGAAGCGCCCGCACGGGTGCAAATGCGCCTGCGCCAAGCCGATGGCAACTGGCGCACCTTCGAGGCGCGGGCCCGGGCTGTGGCAGGCCCCAACGACCAGGCCCTGCTCGTGCTTGACGCGTGCGATGTGAGTCCAGGCCAGACCGATCGGACGGTCGAGCTGCCGGCAATGAAACTCGGCGGCCCGCTCGCGCAGGTCGACGATCGAGTAAGGCCCGGCGATCACGCTTCGTCCGACGAGGTACCGAGCCCCGATCTCATCGAGCGAGCAGGCGCGCGCGGTGAAACCGTGCTGGTGGCGCTCGACGATCGTGCGGTGAGCACCCGGGCGTGCACTGTCATGCGCCTTCTGGGCTACGTCGTGCTCGAGGCCATGAGCCCTGCCGATGCGGAAGGGTTCGCTCGCGTTCATAAGAGCGCGATCCACCTGCTACTCGCTGACCTGGCCACGCCACGCGTACACGGACGCGAGTTCGTGCGTTCGATGAAGGCGATTCTGCCTGGATTGAAGGCGCTTTTCGTTTCGTGTCAGCGCTACGGATCCCTGGCTGAGCGTCGGGTCTTCGAAAGCGGCGGCCGTCTCTTGCACGAGCCTTTCACGCCCGAAGAACTGGCCCACGCAGTTCGCCGCGCGCTTGAGAGCGCCGAGTAGGGACGTTCGCCACCCGCGGTCCGCGGCGCGCGCGTCGTTCTCTTGACACGCTTCCTCCAACGCCGGCCTCCCGCGTTGGCCGCCTATCGGCCTGCATCATCGAACCGCACACTCTCCTCGCCACGAGAGTTGTTTCCGTGCGATCCTAACTGCCCTATACACCTGAGGAGGCCAAGTTGGAACTCAACAAAGACTTCGTCAGGCTCCTGCGGGCGCTCGCCGACGTCGACGCGCGCTATCTGCTCGTGGGAGCCCACGCCGTGGATTTTTACGGCCAGGCACGCACGACCCGACACATGGACATCTGGCTGGACGACGGGCCTGACAACCTAGAACGCGTCTACCGGGCATTGGCCGGCTTCGGCGCTCCCGCCCTGGCCGTCGAGCACCTGAGTGCAGCGTCCCCGCTCGAGGTGGTGTGGATCGGTGTTCCCCCCGACCGCATCGATCTGGTCAAGGGCATGCGTGGCCTCCACTTTGCCGACGCATGGTCGCGCCGGTCGACGACGAAAGTCGACGAAGTCAGCGTGCCCATCATCGGCCGGGACGACCTGATCTCCGCCAAGCGGGCCACGGAACGAGAGAAAGACCTGGCGGACGCGGAGGCGCTGGTGGCGCAGCGTCCGGGATAGCGAGAATCCCATCGAAGCCTGTTGATCGTGTGCTGCTGCGGGTCTACTCTGCCGGCGTTGTGTCGTCCCATCGCTTGCCGGCGCTGGCCGTCCCCGCCAGCCGATTCCTGGACGGATTCGACGGCCCGAAAGCGCACCCAAACCTGGCGTTGTTGGGCCGTTATGCTCAACGCGCGCCAGCCGCGTAGGCTGAAGCCTTCTGAGGAGATTGTCATCATGCCCACCTTCATCGAGCAGATTCACGCCAAGGCCAAAACCAGTCCCCGCAAGGTCGTCCTGCAAGAAGGCGAGGACGTTCGCATCATCGAGGCTGGCGCGCTGGCCACCAAGCAGGGCATTGCAGAGATCACCCTGCTGGGCGCGCCCGACAAGATCAGGGCGACCGCGGCGGCGGCGTCCCTGTCGCTCGACAAGATCAACATCGTGGACATGACCAAGCCGCCGAATTTCGATGACTACGCCAGCGCCTACTTCGAGTTGCGCAAGGCCAAGGGCCTCACCCAGGATCAAGCGGTCGCGCAGATGAAGGATCCGCTGTGGTACGGGGCCATGATGGTGCGCAAGGGCGTGGTGGACAGCTTCGTGGGCGGCGCGCTCTACACCACGGGCGACGTGTGCCGCGCCGGCATCCAGATCATCGGCATGCAGCCCGGCCTCAAGACCCTGTCCAGCTTCTTCGCCATGGTGGTGTCCGACAAGTCGTTCGGCAAGGACGGTATCGTCTTCTTTGCCGACTGCGCGGTGGTCATCGCGCCCGACGTGAACCAACTGGCCGACATCGCCATTGCCACCGCCGACAGCTACGCCAGCCTGACCGGCGATACCCCGCGTGTCGCCATGCTGTCCTTCTCCACCAAGGGCAGCGCCAAGCATGCCGACATCGACAAGGTGACCGCCGCCACCGCCGCCGTGAAGCAGAAACGGCCCGGGTTGATCGTCGACGGCGAGTTGCAGGGCGACGCCGCGCTCATCCCGGCCATCGGCGAGCGCAAGGCCAAGGGCTCGCCGGTGGCGGGCAAGGCCAACGTGCTCATTTTCCCGGACCTCGATGCAGGCAACATCAGCTACAAGCTGGTCGAGCGGCTGGGCAAGGCGGAGGCGGTCGGGCCCATCTTGCAGGGCATGGCCAAGCCGTCATCCGACCTCTCGCGCGGCTGCAAAGCTGCCGATGTGCTCAACGTGATCGCTATCAATGTCGTGCGCGTTCAGTACGCGCAGAAGCAGTAGTTCCTGGAGTTCACGTCATGAAGGTACTGGTCATCAATTGCGGCAGTTCGTCGCTGAAGTTCAAGCTGTACGATCTCCCGGCGGACGATACCCCCACGCTGATGGCCGAAGGCCTGGTCGAGGAAATCGGTCGCGACAAATCCAAGTTCAGCTATCGCGACAGCCGCTCGCCCGAAAAGGTCGTCGGCGACGTGGTGGCCAAGGATCACACACAGGCGGTGGCAGCCATGAAGGACATGCTGCTGGACGCCGAGCACGGTCTTTTCAAGAACAAGATCGAGGTCGACGCCTGCGGGCACCGGGTGGTACACGGACGCGAGTTGTTCTCGAACTCAGCCCTGGTCACCCCGGAAGTGCGTGGGGCCATCGAAGAGTGCATCGGCATTGCACCGTTGCACAACCCACCCAACCTGGCTGGCATCGCGGCCTGCGAGAAGATATTCCCCGGGCTGCCCCAGGTCGCGGTCTTCGACACCGCCTTCCACCAGACCATGCCGCCGCACGTGTACACCTACGGCTTGCCCAGGGACCAACTCGACCGCAATCACGTGCGCAAATACGGCTTCCACGGGACCTCGCACGAGTACGTGGCCCGGCGCTGCGCCGAGCTGATGAAGAAGGACTTCGCCAAGCTCAAGATCATCACCTGCCACCTGGGCAACGGGTCTAGTATCGCCGCGGTCAAGCACGGCCAGTCCTTCGACACCTCGATGGGGCTGACCCCGCTTGAGGGTCTGCTGATGGGCACGCGCACGGGCGACATGGACCCGGCGGTGGTCCTCTACATCATGGACAAGGACAAGCTCTCTCCGCAGGAGATGAACACCCTACTTAACAGCAAGAGCGGCGTCAAGGGCGTGTCTGGCATCAGCAATGACATGCGTCAGCTGATCGCCAAGGCCAAGGAGGGCGACGCGCGGGCACAGCTCGCGCTCGATATGTTCGACTACCGGCTGGTGAAGTACATCGGGTCGTACGTGGCGGCCATGGCCGGCTGCGATGCCATCGTATTTACCGGCGGCATCGGCGAGAACGATGTCGCCATGCGCGCGCGCGTGCTGGACCCGCTGCGCTTCGTCGGCGTCGAAATCGATCCGGAACGCAACAGCTCGGCCGCCAAAGAGAAGGTCATCACGCGCGACGGCTCGCGCATCTGCGCGTGGGTGGTTCCCACCAACGAAGAACTGATGATCGCCCGCAAGACCAAGGCCATCGTCGAGCAAGGTCGCAGCCTCGTTCGATAGGATTCACAGGTAGCGCGCGTCGCCGATCGCCACGGCGGTCTGGATTCGTCCGGCCAACCAAACCTTGGCGGCCGCAACAGCTTGTTCGAGGGACTGCCCCCGCGCCAGCCCGACGGCAACGGCCGTGGCAAGTGCACACCCGGTCCCGCGTGGGGTCCTGCCCGGCAACCGCGTCCCCTGGTATAGCCGCTCGCCTCCCCGAGAACGAAGCACGTCGGTTGGCGGGCCGCACAGGTGGCCCCCCTTGACCAGAACGGCGGGCGCACCCCGCGCGGCCAGTTCCTGCGCAGCCCGGCGTGCGTGGTCAACAGCTTCCACCGCCAATCCGGTGAGCCAAGCGGCCTCTGCCAGGTTGGGTGTCACGAGCGTAGCCCGGCACACGAGTGGGAGCAGATCAGCAGGCGCACCCTCGAAAAGGGAGCCACCGGCCGAGGCGGCCAGCACAGGGTCAAAGACCACTGGTCCTTGCCAGGCCTCCAGGCCAGAGACGATAGCGGCCGCGATGCTGGCGCCCGCCACCATGCCGATCTTTACCGCGGTCCGACGGGGAGGGCAGGCAGCCAGCGCGTGCTCCAGGCCCGCTCGCACCATGTCCGGGGAGCGCGGTTCAACCCCTTTCACTCCGCTTTCGTCCTGCCGTGTCCAGGCCGTGCCTACAAGCGTGGCGTGGGCACCCAAGGCCCTCGCTGTGAGGAAATCTCGCACCAGGCCTGCCCCGCCGCTTGGGTCCAAACCGCCGACCGCCACCACATGCGGCCCATCGGAAGGCACGGCCTCGTTCTCGGCTGGCCCTGCGCGATAACCCCTGTCGTTGCAACGAGGCTCTTGCATTTTCAGGCGAATCCCTTCTAGTCTGCCCCGGTCAGAAAGGGGGCGGAATCTGGGCGCCGAGATGGGCAAAGGAGCGGACGCGACACATTCTGGGGTACAATCGTCTATACCAACGTGGGGGTAGTTCTTCCTCAGCCGATTTCATTCGGCAAGTACACGCTGTTCGAGCGCATCGGTCGCGGTGGTATGGCCGACGTGTTCAAGGCGCGGGTTCAGGGGCCGGCAGGCTTCGAGCGCATCTTTGTCGTCAAGCGCATCCTGCCCCACCTGTCGGACGACCCTGCCTTCACCAAGATGTTCATCGACGAGGCCAAGCTGGCGGCCCGACTCACTCACCCCAACATCGTCCAAGTGTTCGAGCTAGGGTCGGTGGACAACGAGTACTTCATGTCCATGGAGTACGTGCGTGGCCGCGATCTGGCGGAGACCATGCGCACGCAGTGGGCGCGCGTGGGTCCGCCGCGTCCCGAGCTGGTGGCCTACGTCGGCCGTGAGATGTGTCGGGCATTGGCCTATGCCCATGACTTCACGGACGAGGACGGCACCAGGCTGGGAATGATCCACCGGGACATCTCGCCCTCTAACGTCATGCTCTCCACCGATGGGGCGGTGAAGATCCTGGACTTCGGCATCGCCAAGGCCCTGGGTGGGGACAAGGACGAAAGCACCAAGACGGGAACCCTCAAGGGCAAGTTCGCCTACATGGCGCCTGAGCAAACCGTGAGCAATGAGATCGATCGTCGCATCGACATCTTCGCGACCGGCATCGTGCTGCACGAGATCCTGACGGGTCGCCGGCTGTTCAAGGGCGAAAATGATCTTCAGACTATCGAGAAGGTTCGTCAGTGCGATGTGCCGCCCCCCTCGCTGCACAACCCGCTATGTCCGCCGGAGATGGACAACATCGTGCTCAAGGCGCTGGCCAAGAATCCGCTCGACCGCTTCCAGTCGGCCTCGGAAATGGCCGATGCGCTCGACGACATCGTTCACGCCGCTCGTTTCCAGCCCACGCAGTTGGCCCAGCTCATGGGCAGCCTGTTCCCCACCGACACCGGCGTCGACGCTCGTTCGTCAGGCAGTCAACGCAGCCAGCCCGGCACCGCCTCGGTGAGCCCGTCACGTTCCAACACCAGTTCACTGCGACTCAGCGCCGTGGGGTCGCAGTCAAATTCCAGACCAGGGCGCGCGACCTCGGCCACGGTGCCGCCGGTGCCGCTGGCTGGGACCGGCTCGCTGCCTCGCATGGGAGGGCTGACGCCGGTGGTGCCGCCGCCCATCCCTGACATCGACCTCCGGCGCAAGCCCTTGCTGGCGCGCAAGGCTACCTGGGCGGCGATAGGCGTGGCTCTGCTGGTGGGAGGGGCGTTCTGGGCTGGGTCGCGCGGGTTCCAGCGTCAGACGTCCGTGCCGGTGCGTGGGACCACCGTGACCCTTCCCCCCTCTGCGCCCAAAGCCGAGACACTCGACCTGGCGATCCAGTCGAACCCGTCGGGTGCGGAGGTTTTTGTCGTGGGCGAGGATCAGGTTCTGGGCAAGACGCCGTTTCGCAAGAAGTTTGAGTATCGCGAGGACAAACCGACGTTCCTGGTGTTCCGCTTGCCGGGATATCGCGATCTGAGCCACGAGGTGCGTCCCGATTGGTCTGGCCTGGTGGTTCTGGAGTCAGTTCCGGGACCGCCAGCCACCGAAGTCAAGCCGCCCGTCGCGGCCAAGCCAGGCAAAGAGAGTTCTTCATCCCGATCGGGTCATCGCAGGAACCGCCCAGGCAGGGACTACGACCCGTTCGACGGCGGTGGCAAGCAGCGGCCGGGCCGCAACTTGGGGCGGGCTGAGAACCCGTTCTGAGCCACTCTTCTCCGACTGCCCCTGCCATGTTCTCCGGTCGTCGGATCGCCGTCGTGGTGCCTGCCTTCAACGAGGCAGAGAAGATCGCACGTACCCTGCGTTCGGTTCCTGGATTCGTGGATCACGTGATAGTGGTCGACGACACGAGCACGGACGGTACAGCGCGCATCGCCAGGCGCAGCCAGAGGCGCGGCCTGGAAGTACTTAGACACCAGCGGAATCGCGGCGTGGGTGCGGCCATCGCGACCGGCTACGCGCGGGCGCGCGTCCTGGGCGCGGACGTGACGGCGGTGATGGCAGGGGACTCGCAGATGGATCCAGCAGATCTGGCCGCGCTGGTGGGCACGGTGGTTTCCGGCCGCGCTGACTACGCCAAGGGTAACCGATTTGCCTGGCCGGGTGTGTGCCGGGTGATGCCGCTGCCCAGGCTGGTGGGCAACTTCGTGCTCTCGCACTTGACCCGACTGGCCTCGGGCTACACTCACCTCTTCGACTCACAATGTGGCTACACGGCGGCCAACCGGGAGGCTCTCGACGCCATTCTGGCCGGCCCGGTTTTCCCCCGCTACGGGTATCCCAACGATCTGTTGGTTCGCCTGGCTGCGGTGGGCGCACGCGCCCTCGACGTGCCGGTGCGGCCCGTCTATGGGCCCGCCTGGCGTTCGGGCATCCGCATCTGGCGCGTGCTGGGGCCGCTTGCCTTGTTGCTCGTGCGCGCGTTCTGTTTGCGCATGGGCCGCGGCCTCGTGCGACGGCTGTGGCGGTCCGAGCCCCTGGTTGAGCTGCCTCCGACGTGATCGGCGTCCTGTGCACATCCTACCCGCGTAGTCCCGACGACCCCGCCGGCTCGTTTGTTCGCACGCGCGTGCGCGCGCTCCTCGCCGCCGGACAGGCAGTCGAGGTGATCGCAGCCGGCCCGGGGAGCGAGGCAAGTGAACCCAACCTGCGCGTGTTTCGGGTTCCCGCAGCGGGTGCCCGAGAAATCTTCTACGACGGCGGTGCTCCCGAGGCTCTGGAGAGCGGCTTGCCGGAGCAGCGCAGGCGTGCGTGGCTGGAAGCCGCGAGCTTCACCGCACGCATGATGGCGCTGACTGCACGGCGCGCCGCCGGGTGGAGCGCGGTCGAGAGCCACTGGCTGATCCCCTCGGCCCTGGTGGCCTGCGCGGTGGCGCCCCACTTGCGCCATCGCGCGCACGCCCATGGGGGCGACGCTTTCTTGCTGGCGCGCTTGCCTGGGGGTGCGAGCCTGGCCCGCATTCTCTGTCGCAGTGGCGCTGAATTGGTGTTCGCCAGTGCGGACCTGCGCGATCGCTTCGCGGCCCTGGGTGGCGACACTCCGGAGGCCCTCCGGGCGCGCGCCGGCGTGCAGCCTGCCCCCTTCGATTCGTTGCTGTTTCGCCCGCGCCCTCCCGCTGAGCGCCACGTCCTGCGCTGTCGTCTGGGACTGGTGGGGTTCACGGTGCTGGCGGCGGGCCGGCTGGTTCCCATCAAGGGGTTCGACGTGTTGGTGCATGCGGTGGGGCATCTGCCTGCACGGGTGCGGCCGAGCTTGGTCATCGTGGGTCAAGGCCCCGAGGAACACAGACTGGGGAAACTGGCTGCTGCGTGCGCGGTGGACCTTCGCTTGCCCGGCCTCGCCAGTCCGGCAACTCTCGCCGAGTGGATGGCCGCCGCCGACCTCTTCGTTCATCCCTGCCGTTCGTTGTCCAACGGCCGCAGCGAGGGTGCGCCAGTCGTGGTGCGCGAGGCGCTGGCCGCCGGATTGTCTGTGGTCGCGTCGGCGGTAGGTGGCCTGCCCGAGTTGTCCGGCCACGAGCGTCTCACCCTGGTCATGCCCGAAGATCCCTCGTCCCTGGCCGCAGCCATCGCCTTGGCCAGAGCATAACGCGGCAGCCTGCCACGACGAGGTGCGCTACAAAAAGTCCGAGTCGGCGGACGCTGGGTATCACATAGGTACACGGATTTCACCGGTGGGTGCCCCTAACAATCCAACTGATGAGTCAACCGCAGCAGATGAAGACGGACTCTCGCGCTGGTCGCGGGGACCTGTCTGATCTCTGCCCATTTCTTTAACAGCGCCCAAGCGCGGAGGTGAGAAGCATGGAGACGAATCTGAAGTCAGCTCCGTTGTGGATTCTTCCGGAAAACGCAGGAGTCCCCGACGTCTCCGCACTGGGGAGCCCAGCCAGCCTGCGGCGAGTTGACCAGCCGAGTCCCGCCAAGCGAGCAAGCCCCGGCGTGACGACCAGAGAGTATCGGATCCCCAACCTGGCCCGCGCCTGCCAGGTCTTGCGCCTTTTTGCGTCATCAAACGATCCTCTTTCGTCTTCTGCAGTCGCACGCCGCCTCAAGATGCCGCGCACGACCGTGTTGCGAATCCTGCACACACTCGCGGCCGAGAGGTTCCTGCAGCGGCGTGGCTTCGACTTCACGGCCAACCCTGAGCTGCGCACGGGGTTGCGTTCGATGGCGGACGCTGCCCTTTGCGCTGCGGCGGTGCCGGCGTTGAACGAGATCTCACAACTCACCGGAGAAACTGCGTATCTCGCGCTGCCGGCTGGTGACAAGGCCGTGGTGGTCGAAACCTGCGACAGCGCTGGCACCCAGCGCGTGGCTGGCACCCAGCGCGTGGGCAGCAGGACAGGCTCTGCGATGGAACTGTATTGTTCCGCTTTCGGAAAGGTGTTTCTGGCCTTCGGACCGCGAACTTGCTTGGAGACGGTGTCTAGCGGCGTGCCTTTGCGGGCGCGAACCCGGCATACCGTCACCTCGGCTGAAGCGCTTGCGGCCGAGTGCGGCCGGATCGTGCGGCAGGGGTATGCCCTGGACAACGAGGAGTATGAAGAGGGCGTGCGCTGCCTGGCCGCGCCAGTCTGGGCCAGCGGCAATGTGCTGGCCGCCGCTATAGGCGTGTCGGCCTCGGCGGCCACTTTCACTGGACAGCGAATCTCCGACGTCGCTGTGCTGGTGCTGCAAGCGGCGAAGAAGCTCACGGGGACCCTGGCCCAGCGGACGATCGCGTAGAGCCAGCAGGCTGAATTGCTCGGCTGACCTCTCGCGAGCGGCCTTCCGGGGAACTGTGCGCAGGCTGCAACCGGTTGTGCCGCGCCTTCCTGCGGTATGACCCGCGGACAAACCCTGCTAGAGTCCATCGACGGATGTCTCTTCTAGTCGCAATTCTGGGGCTCGCATTGCTCATCGTCCTGCACGAGGCAGGCCATTTCACGGTCGCCCGCCTGTTCGGCATGCGGGTCGAAAGATTCTCGATCGGCTTTGGCAAGGCTGTCGTGTCCTTCAAGCGCGGCGACACCATCTACCAGATCGCGCCCATACCGCTCGGGGGCTTCGTGCAGATCACGGGGCTCAACCCGCACGAGGAGTTCGACCGAAACGATCCCTATGTCTATCCCAACCGGCCGCGCTGGATGCGGCTATTGGTTCTGGTGGCGGGGCCGGCGGCCAACTACCTGACCGCATTCTTGATCGCCCTGGTCGTCATGATCGGATACGGACAGCCCACGGGAACCACGACCATCGACGAGGTGCTCCCAGGCAGCGCGGCCCAGGCAGCGGGCCTCCGCGCCGGCGACGCCTTGGCAGAGATAAACGGCAAGCCCGTGTCTGAGCCGTCAGCGGTTACCAAGATGGTTCGGGGTTCCGCCGGCGCGCCCGTGACCGTGAAGGTGATGCGCGGGGGCAGCCCGGTGACTGTGACGGTAGCTCCTCGCAAAGATCCGGCAAGCAGCGTCTACATGATCGGGGTCAGGTTCGGGCTGGTACGCGCACGCGGGCCCGTGCTTCTAGCGGTCAAGGAGTCGGCGCTGCTCCCGGTCGCGGTGGCCACCGGCATCCTGACCAACCTGTGGGATCTGATCTCGGGCAAGGTCAAGGGTGGGCTGACCGGACCGGTCGGGATCGCACGCGAGATGGCCAGCGCGGCCCAGCAGGGAGCATCGAGGTTCCTCGAACTCGTGCTGCTCATCTCGGTGGCGCTGGCAGTATTCAACCTGCTCCCCATTCCAGGTCTCGATGGAGGCAGGGCGGTTTTCCTGGCCGTTGGTGCCGTCCGCAGGCGCGACATCAACCCCACGCTCGAGGCCAAGATTCACATGGTCGGCATCATGCTGCTCATGGGCCTTCTCGTCGTGGTCACCTTCGGCGATCTGAAGCCCCTGGTGCTCAAGCTATTCGGCTAGTCGCCGCGATCCTTCGATGCACCGGCGCAAGACGCGCATCCACCGCGGGCTGGTCGGCGACCGAGCGCTGGTGGGGTCTGGCTATCTGTCGCGGACTGATTTGCGCCTGGAGTACGAAAGCGAGATTGCGCCGCGGACCGAGGCGGCACTCGGCCGCATCCTGGGACAGGTGGCGATCGGCCGGCCCCGGCGCGCACTTGATCTCGGCGCGGGCACGGGCGCGGCTGCACGAATGGTTCGAAGTTACTTCGGCAACGATGTCGAGTTGGTGGCCGTGGACAAGGTTCCTGGACCCGGGATCCTGGTTGCCGATGTGCTTTCTGGCGTGCGTCCCGCGGGCGTCGACGGCCGCTTCGACCTGATCGTGTCCGCGCATCTGCTGAATGAGCTCGGTGAGAATCTGGACCTCGACGGACGGGCTCGGCTGGTGGCGGGCTGGTGCCGCGATTTGCTGGAACCGGATGGGACGTGCATCGTGATCGAGCCGGCGCTGCGCGATACCTCGCGGGCACTTCTAGGCGTGCGCGATCGGTTGCTGGCCGCCGGACTTCACGTGGCTGCGCCATGCTTCTGCCAGTCGGCCTGCCCGGCGCTGCAGCGCCAGCGCGACTGGTGCCACGACAGCGCCGGGATGCTGGTGGCCGGCCGCTCGCGGGTGGACTTCAGCTATCTGGTTCTGCGCCGGTGCGCTGCAGACAGAATCGAGCCCGGCCGGTATCGCGTGGTGAGCGACCCCATCAAGGACAAGGGGCGCCTGCGCTTCTTCATTTGCGGCGCCACCGGCCGCTTCGTGCTCATGCGCCTGGATCGCGATCGCTGTCCCGCGAACCAGGCCCTGGACCGAGCGCGCCGAGGCGACATTCTTGTCCTGCCGAACGCGACTGTGCGCGACGACGGCTTCCGAGTCGTTGCCGACTCCGTGGTCGAGCTTGGCTACGTGCCGGACGAGTAGTCGTCCTGGTACTTGATCTGCTCAGGCGTGAGCTTGTCGATGCGTATGCCCTGGGTGCCGAGCTTGATAGCCGCCAGTTCCTGATCCTGTTCGGGCGAAAGCTCGTACACCGCCGGCTTCATGGTCTTGCCGTCGCGAGCCAGCTTGCACAGAGCCAGGTACTGGTTGGCAAACGACATGTCCATGACCTCGGACGGGTGCCCCTCGGCCGCAGCCAGGTTGACCAGTCGGCCCTGGGCCAGGACGTAGACGCGGTTGCCGTTCTTGAGCACGTACTCTTCGTTGGCGAAGCGGATTTCACGCTTGCCCTTGGCGCGCGCCTCCAGCTCGACCAGATTGATCTCGCAGTCGTAGTGGCCGGTGTTGCACACCAGCGCGCCTTCCTTCATCACGTCGAAGTGGCGACCCACGATGACGTCCTTCATTCCGGTCGCGGTGATGAAGATGTCGCCCAGCTTGGCCGCCTCGTCCATGGGCATGACACGAAACCCGTCGAGAATGGCCTTGAGCGCAGCCGTGGGCTTGATCTCGGTTACGATGACGTTGGCGCCCAGACCACGGGCGCGCATGGCCACGCCCTTGCCGCAATGGCCGTAGCCCGCCACCACGAAGGTCTTGCCCGCGATGAGCACCGAGGAAGCGCGCAGGATGCCGTCCAGCGACGACTGGCCGGTGCCGTACACGTTGTCGAAGTCCCACTTGGTTTCGCTGTCGTTGACCGCGATGACCGGGTAGAGCAACTTGCCCGCCTTGGCCATGGAGCGCAAACGATGCACGCCGGTGGTGGTTTCTTCGGTGCCGCCGATGACCCCCTTGGCCAACTCGCGGTGGCGGTCGTGCACGCTGAAGATGAGGTCGGCGCCGTCGTCGAGAGTCAGCGTCGGCTTCATCTCCAGAGTCTTGTCGATGCACCAGTAGAACTCGTCCTTGGTGAGGCCGTGCCAGGCATAGATGGATGTGCCCTCGGCAGCCAACGCCGCGGCCACGTCGTCCTGGGTCGACAGAGGATTGCAGCCGGACCACGACACCTCCGCGCCAGCCGCCAGAATCGTACGGATGAGCACCGCGGTTTCCTTGGTGACGTGCAGACAACCCGCCACCTTCATTCCACGCAGAGGCTGCGTCTTGCGGCCCTCCTCGCGCAGACGCAACAGAACCGGCATGCGGCTCTCGGCCCATTCGATGCGCAAACGGCCGGCATCAGTCAGCTTGGGATTGGCAATCTTGAAGTTGGACATGGGGCTGAAAAAGCTACGGGCGAGGCCCGCCTTCGTCAAGCAGATTGGCCCCTGCGCGTGTTTTTGCGCCCGGAGCGGGCTAGAATGCAACTGATCATGGCCGAGGTGGACCCTTCCCCGTCCGAAACAACGCCGCACACGCCGGCCGGAAGCGCGGCTGCGGCAGCCACCGCACCATTCGATCCGTTGGTGGGGACCGTTCTGGCCGAACGATATGCAATCGTTCGCAGGATCGGCGAGGGCGGCATGGGCGCGGTCTACGAGGCACGCCACGCCATCATCGGCAAGCGCGTGGCGGTCAAGGTGTTGCTGGAGAAGTTCCTGGAGAACCAGGAGCTGATCGCCCGCCTGTTGCAGGAGGCACGGCTGGCAAGCTCCATCGGTCACGAGAACATCGTGGACGTCACCGACTATGGCACTACCAGCGATGGCCGCGCCTTCGTGGTCATGGAGTTCCTCGACGGCGAGTCTCTGGCCCAACTGGTGATGCGAGACGCGCCTCTGCCGGTGGAGCGGAGCCTGGCCATTCTCCGCCAGGTTTGCAGCGCGCTGTCGGCAGCCCACGCCAAGGGCATCGTCCACCGTGACGTGAAGCCCGAGAACATCTATTTGGTGAGGCGGGGCGAGCTCGACTTCGTCAAGGTGGTGGATTTCGGTGTGTCCAAGGCCGTGCACTCGCGCGAGGAAGGTGCGGACATGCAGCGCCTGACACGCACGGGTACCGTGCTGGGCACGCCTCTGTACATGTCGCCCGAACAGGCGCGCGGCGGCGACGATGTGGACCACCGGGCTGACATCTGGAGCGCGGGGCTGATGCTGTATGAGTGCCTGACCGGCGAGGTTCCCTTTCGCGCCAACAACTATCTGGGCGTGATCTCGCAGGTGCTCACGCAGGAAACCGTGCCGCCGTCGCAGCTTCGGCCCGAGCTGGGCATACCGGCCGCGGTTGACCGCGTGGTCATGCGCGCGCTGGCCAAGGACCGCGAGCAGCGCTACCAGCAGATGGCCGAATTCGAGCACGATGTAGAACGGCTGCTGGCCGGGGATTCCACCGTAGCTTTGCGAGAGGCGTCTGAGCCGAGCGCGGCGCCAGCCGGGCATCGTCTGCGCTGGCCGCTGGCGGCGCTGGGCGTGTTGGCCCTCGGCGTGGCCGTCGCGGTCGCGTTGGCGGGCAGCGGGCCGCAAGCGCAGACTCCTGTGGTGGCAGAGCCGCCGAAGCCGGCGCTGCCCGTGGCGCAGCCAACGCCTGCGCCCCAGCCGACCCCGGCCGTGCTCGCGCCAGTGCCCTCGGTGCCTGAACGCGGCCGGCGCGTGGCCAAGCCGCATGGTTCTCGCGCCGCCAGCGCTGTCGGCTCATCCGCCCCTGTCCAGCGAGGCAAGAAGTCCAAGGCCGACGACACCGTCGCACCTTCGCCCTACCAGAGTGACGATTGATACGGATCGCGCTGGCCCACGCTTGCCTCTTGCCGATGACCACAACCTCGCGCTCACGTGCTTGCTTGTTCGCGGCGATGTTGCTGGCGTTCTTCGTCGCGGGCACGCCAGCGCAAGCGCAAGAGGCCGATCGCGCCGCGCAAGCCCGTCAGCACTACGAAGCGGGCGTCGGTCTGTTCGAGGCTGGCAACAAGGAGCAGGCCCTGGTCGAGTTCCAGCTCGCGCACGAGCTTTCGCCCAAGAAAGAGAACCTGTTCATGATCGCGCAGTGCCAGTACCACCTGGGCTTGCTCAAGGAGGCACGCGCAAACTACCAGGAGTTTCTGTCCCAGCCGTCGAGCGGGGATCTGGCCGACATCGCCCGCCTGCGCATCGACGCCATCAACCGCCGGCCCGGCATCGTCGCGATCAACACCGTGCCTGACCAGGTGCAGGTTCGCATCGAGGGCGAAGGCCAGGTCTTCACCGGCGATGCGCCCAACGAGTTTCGCGTGCCGCGCGGCCAGTACCGGGTGACGGTGAGCAAGGCCAATTTCGCCAGTCAGGACCGGGACATCGCCATCGAGGTGGCCGAAACCAAGCCGCTCTTCTTCAAGTTGGATCCCATTCCGGCGCGCCTCGAGATCCACACCGTGCCCCGCAACGCCACCCTGTACTTACGAGGCAACCGCACGCAGAACCCCTACGCACAAGACGTGGAACCAGGGAACTACGAAGTGTACGCAGAGGCCACCGACTACCTTCCCCGCCACGACATAGTGTCGCTGACGCCGGGACAGCAGCTCAAGCTCGATTTCCCTCTGGTCTACGTGCAGCGTTCAGGACGGCCCGAGCTGATTGGCTTCTGGTTCGGCATCTCCGCGGTGGGCGGCGGCATGGCTGTGGCCACGCGGCTCAGTCCCAACAAGACCGGTAACCTGACCCTGGTGATCGCTGGCGCCCTGGCAGGGGGAATCGGCGCGAGCGTGCTCTCGGCTGCCCTGGTTCCTGCCTACATCAAAGACAACCTGGCCCTGTTCCGCATCGGCGCCGGTTGGATTGGCGATCTGGAAGGGCTTTCTTTGGGGTTGGGGCTCACGCATACCCCGTCCGGCGCCTGGGTGGGCGCCTGGGTGGGAGGCGTGGCAGGGCTGGGCGTGGGCTCCGTGGCGGGCTGGTGGCTGGACGACCACGCACCCAACTACGGTCGCGTGGCCATGATCCAGAGCGGAGCCTTCTTGGGCGCGCTGGCGGGGGTGCTAGCAATTCCGGCCACGGGATTCACCTTGAAGACCATCACGACCACCGAAACTACGAAGACCACGACGATACCCCGCGTCGGCTGGGGCATGCTGGCCGGCATGAATATAGGGTTGGCAGCTGGGTTGGCACTTGCCTACTTGCCTGACCAGCGGAACTACGGGCCAAGCTGGCAGCGGGTCATGCTGATCGATCTGGCAGCGGTGGCTGGTGGTTTCACCGGCGCGCTCGTTCAGATGTGTACCAAGAGTGGGTTCTGCGGGGACGCCGCGATTGGGCCCAAAATGGCCCGCTATGCTCTTGGCGGAAGCGTAGTCGGCCTGGCGACCGGCTGGCTCCTGACCTGGAATTACGACAAACATGGCGAGAATCTCACGCAAAGCCAGCCGGCCCGCGGCGTTCCGTTGCCTGGGGCGCTGCCGGTGCAAACCACCGACGGCCGCTGGGCGCTGGTTCCGGGTCTTGTGTCACAGGGCCAGTTCTGAAGTCCATTGAGACGGGAAACACAATCGGTGACTGTGCGGCCATTGCCGACGCGTGGTGAGATCACGGCTCCATCGCCTTGCACTGTGGCGGCCGCTCTGCGCGCGCACCTGCCCGGTCAGAGCTGGAATGATCTGCGCGCCATGTGCCTGTCCGGCAAGATCAGCGTGAATGGCGAGCGAGAGTTGGACCCGGCACGACGATTGGCCGGCGGCGAGACCGTGGCCTGGAGCCTCACCGCGCCCGACCCGCGCCGCACGGCAACCCGACCCGAGTTCCGCATCGTGTACGAAGACGGCCATCTCATCGTAATCGAGAAGCCGGAAGGCGTGTCCAGTGTTCCCTACGAGCGCAAAGAGAGAGGCACGGCCCTGGACATCATCCGCGAGGCCTGGCGCAAGCAAGGCAAGCGCGGCACCGCGACGCCGCTGTACACAGTCCACCGTATCGACAAGGACACCTCGGGGCTTCTGTGTTTTGCCAAGACCAAGCTGGCTGAGCGCGGCCTGCATCGGGTGTTCAAGCAGCACCAGGCCGAGCGGGAATACCTGGCGGTGGCGCACGGGCAGGTGCGGCCTTCTCGCATCGAATCGCGACTGATCGCCGATCGTGGCGACGGGCTGCGCGGCAGCACGCGGCGGCCACACGAGGGGCAGCATGCGGTCACCCACGTCGAGATCATCGAGAGCCTAGTCGCGTGGGGAGCCGGCGAGCTTCGCTCGCCGCGTACCATCGCGGGAGGGATGGCGAGGCCGAGCGAAGCGAGCGGGGTGGTGGTGGCGGGTGGGGGGCCGAAGGGCGGAGCGAACCCTTCGAGGGTTCCCATATCAGTGGCAGCGACCCTGTGCCGCGTGCGTCTTGAAACCGGGCGCACCCATCAGATTCGCATCCACCTGGCCGAACAGGGGCACCCGCTGGTGGGAGAAACTGTGTATCTGCGCGATCACACGCGCGCCGGCCGCCGGCTTCTGCCGTCCCATCGCCTGCTGCTCCACGCCGCCACCCTGGGGTTCGATCACCCGGTGACGGGCGAGCACCTGCACTTTGCCAGCGAGCTGCCTCCGTCGTTCAAGACCGAGCTGCAGCGCCTGCGACATCGCTGATGCCGCCTCTCGGACACTAACGACACGGACGCGTCGGCCCAGCGTGTAGCGAGAGATACACGATTGCACCCACGAAAATCAAGATGAACGCCGTTATCCAGTAAGCCGCCGGGCGGGCGAAGTTGAGGGTCCACCCGGTCCCGATGCGTTTGGGCACCCACAGCCGGTCGTCGTCGGGGTTCACATAGAAAAGTCCGGCGCGGTAATGGTCGGGATCGTGAACGTGGGGCATGTGGATTTGCATTTCCCGAATCATGAAGACCAGCCCCAGCCCGAGAAAGATGAAGAAGACCACCAACCCGGTGTGCAGCGCCGTCATGCCCCACAGGGCCATGCCGAGGCAGGAACCGAGGAGAAAAGACATGCCAAAGGTCAGAAAGCCGCGCAGGGCCTGAAATGCCGCCAGTTGCGCCCGGCCCGATTCCTTCTTGGCCGCCGCGGCCACCGCGCCGAAGAGAAAGAGCACCAGCCAGCTCAACACCGGGGCGGCGAAAACCACCAAAGGCAAATGGGCCTTCGATGTCCAGCCGTTGGGATTGCCGGCGGCATTGAAGTGCGTGGGCACGGGGTCGGGCAGTCTGGGCAGCAACCGCACATAATGGACAAGCAGGCCAGTCAAGCCCGCGAGCGCCCAGAGATCCCATTTTGAAAACAGACCGGGACGCCGCGCATTCATGTCCGCTCCACCAGGGGAAGTCGCTAGTCCCCGAAATCGGTGCCCACCGCGCGCGCGGCCAGCACCAACGGATCGTCGGGCGGCACCCTGCGCTGCTTGCCCGCCACGGACTCGATGGGAACTGCGCCCAGCTTGCCGCCGCTGAGCACCACCAGTTGCCCCTCGGCTCCGCGCATGAGCAGATCGAGAGCGTGGTGGCCGAACAAGGTGGCCAGCACGCGATCGCCGGGCGTGGGCGAGCCGCCGCGCTGGATATGACCCAGGATGGTGGCACGCGCCTCCAGCTTGGTCGCCGCCTCGATGTCGGCCACCAGCTTGTTGGCGATGCCGCCCAGGCGGATGGGGTCAGGACTGGTCTCAATCCGGCGCTGCACCACCACGTCGCCGCCCTTGGGCTTGGCGCCTTCCGAGACGCAGATGATGGAGAAGCGCTTGCCGGCCCGGCTGCGCCGGTGCAAGACCTCGCACACCTTGGCGAGGTCGTAGGGGATTTCGGGCATGAGGATGATGTCCGAGCCGGAAGCCACGCCGGTGTACAGCGCCAGCCACCCGGCATTGCGGCCCATGACCTCGACCACCATCACGCGGTGGTGGCTCATGGCGGTGGTGTGGATCTTGTCGAAGCACTCGCAGGCGGTGTCCACCGCGGTCTCGAAACCGAAGGTGCGTTCGCAGCCTTCCAGATCGTTGTCGATGGTCTTGGGCACGCCAATGCAGTTGATGCCGTGCCTGATCAGGTTGGCCGCGCCGGTCATGGTGCCGTCGCCCCCGATGCACACCACCGCGTCGATCTCGTTGGCGCGCAGGTGGTCGTACACCCGATCGGTCACATCCGCCCATTCGATCTTTCCGTTGCGATCGAGGGCGAAGTGTTCGGGATTGGCCTGGTTGCTGGTGCCCAGGATGGTGCCACCCAGGGTGAGGATGTTGGAGACATCGTTCCAGCTCAAAAGCCGCATGCGGTTCTGGATGAGCCCCAGAAAGCCGTCCTCGATGCCATAGACCTCGAGGCCATAGATGTGCATGGCTGTCTTGGTCACGGCCCGGATGACGGCGTTCAGGCCAGGGCAGTCGCCGCCGCCGGTGAGCACCCCGATGCGCTTGATGGTGGGCATGCGGAGCATTGTACGGCATTAGGCCAGGGTGGCGAAGCACGGCCGGCGAAGCACAGCCATCGAACTCGCGCAACGCATTGGTCGCGTCGCCAAAAGGCTTGGCAGGCAACCATTCGAGGCGGAAAATAATCGCGGCGCTTGGCCACTACCCCCGAGGAGGGGGACATGCAAAGAATCAAATTCCTCAGTCTGATAGTGTTCGTTGCGCTGGTCGGGGCGAACCATGGCTGTGGCAAGTCGAGCAGCGGCGGGGCCGACGGCTCGATCCCGACGGGAGGTGCGAGCGGCGGGGTCACCAGCCAGGCAGGCTCAAGCGGCGCGGGTGGCACGGTTTCGAGCAACGGCGCGACTGGACCGGAGGCTGGCAGCGCAGGCACAACGAGCACGGGTGGCGTCACCGGTTCGGGTAGATCCAGCGCGGCAGCCGATGCCGCGGTTGGTGGCTCGACGGGAATCGGCGGCACCGTCGCCTCCGGCGGTTCCAGGAGCGCGAGCGATGCGGCCGCCGGAAACTCGGCGGGAACGGTTGGTGGCTCGACGGGAATCGGCGGCACCGTCGCCTCCGGTGGTTCCAGGAGCGCGAGCGATGCGGCCGCCGGAGACGCGATCAGGACCGATGGAGCAAGCGGAGGCACGACCGGGGCGACCGGTGGTTCAGCCGGCGCCAGCAGCGTGGACGGTGGCACGGCCTCCGGCGCGTGGTCGATGGGTTACTACGCGAGTTGGGATCCCGACCAATACCCAATTTCGGAAATCGAATGGTCCGGGCTCACCCACATCGCGATGGCGTTCTACCTGCCCAATCAGGACGGCTCGATGACCCTGTCTGGAGGGAACCCGCAACTCGCGACCAATCTCATCGCGGCCGCTCACGCCAATGGGGTGAAGGCCATCGCCTCGATCGGTGGCTCCGATTCGCAGAGCGGTTTCCAGGCGGCGACTGCCAGCGGCACCGTGGCCACCTTCGCCGCCAACCTGGTCTCGCTGCTGAGCAGCACGGGCTACGATGGCATCGACATCGACTGGGAGCCGATGGACACGACCGACGAGCCCGCGGTGATCGACATCGCCAATCGCATCCGCAAGGCAAAACCGGGCGCCCTGATGACGATTCCCATCGGCGCCATCAACGTGAATCTCGGCGCCGATCTTTCGGGGTACCCGGCCATCGCCGCCGCGTACGACCAGCTCAATATCATGTCGTATGGCCAGGCGGGAGCGTGGTCGGGCTGGAAGAGCTGGCACTCGAGCGCGCTCTACCAGACCGATTCCGCCACGCCCACATCCATCGACTCCACGGTGAAGCTCTACCTCGCGGCGGGCGTGCCCGCGGCCAAGCTGGGCATCGGCATCGGGTTCTTTGGCCTGTGCTACTCGTCGCCGGTCACCGGCCCCGACCAGGCGCTGAATGGTTCCACGATAGTCGCGAGCGACGGCACGATGTCCTACGCGAACATCATGACCGAATACTACAGCGCAAGCGCGCGTCAGTGGGACAGCCTCGCCCGCGTGCCCTACCTGTCATTCAGTACACCGCACGCGCCCGATGGATGCACCTATATTTCCTACGACGACGAACAGTCGATTGCGGAAAAGGGCGCCTACATGAAGGCCAATGGCCTGGGCGGCGTCATCCAGTGGGAACTAAACGAGGGGTACTTGCCGTTGGCAGCGGCCGGGCAACAAAATCCCCTGCTCACGGCGATTCACGACAACGTATTGCACTGAGCGAGGCGACCGGGTGCCCGATCACCGGCAAGGGGCCGGCATTTTGCAACAACAACTATCAGCGCACAACCGCCCATCCCCCCAACTGCCCCGCGGCTTTACCCGCCACGACGCGATTCCCGCGCTCCTCACCTTGGCTGCGATGGTGATCGGGGCGCGTATCTTCCTGTTCTTCCTGTTTCCGTACGCGCTACAAGTCGGCTTCGACGAGGGCTACGAAGCCGCGGCAGTTGAGCGGATCATCGACGGACACTGGCTGCCGTATGTCGACTGCTTCAGCCATCGCGGCCCCTTCCTCTACTGGACGCTGGCGGTCTTTCATCTGCTGGTTGGCCGCTTCGAGTACACCGGGACGCGCGTCATGGGCCTGGTCTGCTCCTTGATCACCACGGCCACCATCTTCCTCGGGGGCTGGTCTGCCGGTTGGCCTATGGCCGGGGCCATCGCCGCTGCCTTGAACGTGTTCGTCGTCGCCGTGCTCTATGTCCCGGGTGGCGGCGTCGGCGTGCACTGCGAGCCGGTGGCGGTTGCCTACGCGACGGCCGCATTCTTCCTGGTCGCGTACGGGCTCTGCCGGGCTCGCTCCCCGCGCGCCAGGACCGTCCTGCTCGCGGTGGGCGGCGTCTTGGTGGGCACCGCCGGATTGACCAAACAGACGATGGCTGTCGCGTCGATGCCAATGATTCTTTGGATTATCGCGCGCAGTTTGCAGGGCCCCGAATGTCCGGTTTCGGACCGGCTGCGCGGCTGGCGCGCCCTTCTGAACGTGATCCCATTCGTGGCGGGTGGGCTTGGTCTGGTCGCGGCCGTGCTCGCCCGCTACGCGATAGCCGGGCAACTCCGAGCGTTCTTCTTCTGGTCCACGACCTTCAACACCAAGGTGTACATGGAACCCTACAAGGGCAGGATTCTGGCCAGCCTCAGCGATTGGTTCTTCGATCAGCCCTTTGCGATCATGGGCGTGGCGCTGGCTCTCATCATGGTAATGGCGCGCCCCCTGTCCCTGGCGGAATGTTTCACCCTGCGTGGACTTGTGCGGGGCCTGCTGGGGGCCGCCTTCGAAGTCACCATAGGGCTCATGGCTTTGCTGCTGCTCTTTGCGGCGGCCGGCCCGCTTCGATTCTGGCCCCACTATTTCGTGCCGGTCTACCCCATCTTCGGTCTCCTGCTCGGCGTCTACATCGAGCGGGGGCTGCGCCGGAGTGGGGCGGTGCCGCTTCTGGCCCAAGCGGCCGTTGCCGTAGTCGTGGGGGCCCTGCTCATCTTGTCGGGCAGCAACAAGCTGTCGGCTCTTCGCGAGGAGCGGGCCCATGGCGGGTGGCCCGATCCGCGGCCCGATCCGGCCTGCGCGGAAATCGATCGTATCGCCGGACCCGGTCAAGGCCCGATCTTCGTGTGGGGCACCGCCGGCGATATCTACGTCACCTGCCGAAGACGTTCGGCGTCCAAGTTCGCCAACACGACGGCGGTCGCGGGCATCGTGCCACCCTTCTGGGACCAGCCCAGAGCAGCCCGCGAGGTTCCCGGGGGCAAAGCGGAACTGGCCCGTGAACTGACCGCCGCCCGGCCGCCGGTCATCATCGACACCCCGATATCGCCAGGCGTGGCGATGATGGATTCTCCGGTCTTGGCGGCTGTGGCGAACCAGCACTACTGCCGGCTGTCCAACCTGCGCGACAACTCTGGCCGTGACCTTGTGTTCTTCGCGCGCAAGGATCTGCCAGCGTGTACGAAGCGAACCCCCTGATGGAGCGAACGCCGATTGCGTCGTCGCTGTCCACGCGACGGCGCCGAAGCTGGCGCTGTGGTCAGTCCCCGCCGCCAGCGCCGCCCCTCCCCGGCGTCCCCCGCCGGGCTCGCGGCTTGCGTGCGTGGTAAGCTGAAGTCACCACCATCCGTGGCGTGGCCGGCGCGCAGCCGGCAAGGAGTCTTGATGAGCACCCCCGATTCCTCCCCTCTCATCGGCAAGATCGCAGCCCTGCAGAATCACAAGGAGTTCGCGGAGATCAACTGGGCCGGCAGCTTCGCGGATTACCTGGAAGTGGTGCGCCAGAATCCCGCGGTGACCCGCAGCGCGTACCAGCGCGTCTACGACATGATCCTGTCATACGGCCAGGAAGAGTATCTCGACAACAAGAAGCGCCTCACCCGCTATGCCTTCTTCAAGGACGAGCAGCACGGCGGCCAGGACGCCATCTTCGGGCTCGACATCCCGCTCATGCGTCTGGTCAGCGTGTTCAAGAGCGCGGCCGAGCGCTACGGCACCGAGCGCCGGGTCATCCTGCTGCACGGCCCGGTGGGCAGCTCCAAGTCCACCATCGCGCGTCTGCTCAAGCGCGGCCTGGAGGACTACTCGCGCGTGCCCGACGGCGCCCTGTACACCTTCGAGTGGACGCTGCCCGCGGGCCTGGAAACCATCGCCGGCGGGCAGAGCACCTTCCGCTGCCCGATGCACGAGGAGCCGCTGCGCCTCATCCCGCCCGACTGGCGCAGCCGGGCGCTGATCGAGATGGGCGTGAATGCGGCCGGGCAAGAGAAGGTGCATGTCGACGGCGATCTGGATCCCGCCTGCCGCATGGTCTTCCGCGAACTGATGGCCCATTACAAGGGCGACTGGTCTAAGGTGGTGCAGCACGTGCGCGTACGCCGGCTGGTGCTGTCGGAACAGGATCGCGTGGGCATCGGAACCTTCCAGCCCAAGGACGAAAAGAACCAGGATTCCACCGAGCTGACCGGCGATATCAACTACCGCAAGATCGCCGAGTTCGGCTCCGACAGCGATCCGCGCGCGTTCAACTTCGACGGCGAGTTCAACATCGCCAACCGCGGCATCATCGAGTTCATCGAGGTGCTCAAGCTGGACGTGGCCTTCCTGTACGATCTCTTGGGCGCTTCACAAGAACACAAGATCAAGCCCAAGAAGTTCGCCCAGACCGACGTCGACGAGGTCATCCTGGGCCACACCAACGAGGCCGAGTACAAGAAGCTGCTATCCAACGAGTACATGGAGGCGCTGCGCGACCGCACCGTCAAGATCGACATCCCCTACATCACGCGCGTGTCCGAGGAGCGCAAGATCTACGGCAAGGACTACAACGCGGCAAAGATCCGCGGCAAGCACATCGCACCGCACACGCTGGAGGTGGCGGCCATGTGGGCGGTGATGACCAGGCTGGAGGATCCCAAGAAGCACCAGTTGACCCTGGTGCAGAAGATGAAACTGTACGACGGCAAGACGCTGCCCGGCTTCACCCAGGACAACATCAAGGAGCTGCGCAAGGAATCGCAGCGCGAGGGCATGGACGGCATCTCGCCCCGCTACATCCAGGACAAGATCTCCAACGCCCTGGTCAGCGATCGCGGCGAGGGTTGTGTCAACCCCTTCATGGTGATGAACGAGCTGGAGTCGGGCCTGCGCCACCACTCGCTGATCACCAGCGACGAGCAGCGCAAGTACTTCACCATGCTGCTCGGTCTGGTGAAGCAGGAGTACGAGGACATCGTCAAGAACGAGGTCCAGCGCGCCATCAGCGCCGACGAGGAAGCCATCGCCAAGCTGTGCGCCAACTACATCGACAACATCAAGGCCTTTACCCAGAAGGAGAAGGTCAAGAACCGCTACACCGGGCAGGACGAGGAGCCCGACGAGCGGCTCATGCGATCCATCGAGGAGAAGATCGACATCCCCGACTCGCGCAAAGAGGAATTCCGGCGCGAGATCATGAACTACATCGGCGCGCTGGCAGTGGAGGGGCGGCACTTCGACTTCCGCACCAACGAACGGCTGCAAAAGGCGCTGGAACTGAAGCTGTTCGAGGACCAGAAGGACTCGATCAAGTTGACCAGCCTGGTTTCCGCGGTCATCGACCGCGAGACGCAAGAGAAGATCGACGTGGTGAAGAACCGGCTCATCCGCAACCACGCCTACTGCGAGATCTGCGCCACTGACGTGCTGAATTTCGTGGCGTCGATCTTCGCCAGAGGCGACACCAAGGACTAGTCGACGCATGGCCCTGCGCATCGACCCCGACCATCGACGCTTTCGCGACATCGTGCGGGGCAAGATTCGCCAGAACCTGCGCCAGTACATCTCCAGCGGCGAACTGATCGGCAAGAAGGGCGACAAGACCGTCTCCATCCCAATGCCTCAGATCGATGTGCCGCGTTTCCACTTCGGCAACCAGGGTCAGGGTGGCGTGGCGCAGGGGCCGGGCCAGGTGGGCGACGTGCTCGCTCCCGGCGAGCCCGACGAGAACGGCGCGGGCAAGGCCGGCTCCCAGCCGGGCGAGCACGCGCTCGAGGTCGAGCTGTCGCTGGAGGAGCTGGCGGAGATCCTGGGCCAGGAGCTGGAGTTGCCGCGCATCGAGCCCAAGGGCAAGCAGCGGCTCATCACCCAGAAGGATCGTTACGTGGGCATCCGCCGCGCCGGCCCCGAGTCGTTGCGCCATTTCAAGCGCACCTTCCGCCAGGCCTTGCGGCGCCAGATCATGATGGGCCAGTACGACCCCAAGCGGCCCCTGGTGGTGCCGGTGCGCGAGGATCGGCGTTACCGCTCGTGGAGGACCGTGCCCATGCGCCAGTCCAACGCGCTCATGATCTTCATCATGGACGTGTCGGGCTCGATGGGCGATGAGCAGAAGGAACTGGTGCGCATCGAATCCTTCTGGATCGATACCTGGCTGCGCACCCAGTACGACGGGCTGGAGTCCCGCTATATCGTCCACGACGCCACCGCCCGCGAGGTGGATCGCGACACCTTCTTCCGCACGCGCGAGTCGGGCGGCACCATGATCTCGAGCGCCTATCGCCTGTGCGCCAAGATGATCGCCGAGGATTTTCCCGCTTCGGAATGGAACATCTACCCGTTCCAGTTCTCCGACGGAGACAACTGGTCTTCCGACGACACCTTGGCCTGCATGGAGATCCTCAAGCGCGACATTCTGCCCGCGGTGAACCTGTTCTGCTACGGCCAGGTGGAAAGTCCCTACGGAACCGGCCAGTTCATCAAGGATCTGGACGACGTGTTCAGAGGCGAGGAACTGCTGGTCACCTCGGAGATCAAGAACAAGGACGCCATCGCGGACTCCATCCGCACGTTCTTGGGAAAGGGGAAGTGACTGGTGCAGCATTGGAAGTCGCGCCTGCCGGCCTACTTGCTCGATATCCAGCGCGAGATCGAGGACCACGCGCGCGGCTATGGCCTGGATTTCTGGGACGTCAGCTTCGAGATTCTGGACTACAAGCGCATGCAGGAGGTGGCCGCCTACGGCGGCTTCCCGGCACGCTACCCCCACTGGCGCTTCGGCATGGATTTCGATCGCCTCAGCAAGAGCCACGTGTACGGGCTGTCGCAGATCTACGAAATGGTGATCAACAACAACCCGGCCTATGCCTACCTGCTCGAGGGCAACTCGCTGGTTGACCAGAAGATGGTGATCGCCCACGTGCTCGGCCACGTGGACTTCTTCAAGAACAACTACTTTTTCTCGCGCAGCAACCGCCACATGATCGACGAGATGGCCAACCACGCCACCCGGGTGCGGCGCCACATCGAGCGCCTGGGCCTGGAAAAGGTGGAAACCTTCATCGACTCTTGCCTGTGCCTGGAGAATCTCATCGATCCCATGTCGCCCTTCATCGTGCGCCACGGGGCCGAGCCGCCTGCCCCCGAGGAAGCGCCCCCGCCGGAACTGCCTCGCCTGCGCGCCAAGGGCTACATGGAGCACTTCATCAATCCGCCCGAGTTTCTGGAAAAGCAGCGCCACAGGCTGGATGCCGAGCGGGACAAGCCGCGCAAGACCCCGCGCGCGCCCGAGCGAGACGTGTTGCAGTTCCTGCTGGATCATGCCCCGCTGGAACTGTGGGAGCGTGACCTGCTCTCCACCGTGCGCGAGGAGGCCTACTACTTCGCGCCCCAGCGCCAGACCAAGGTGCTCAACGAAGGCTGGGCCGCGTACTGGCACAGCAAGCTCTTGACCGAGAAGGTGCTCAAGCCCTCCGAGGTCGTCGACTACGCCGACCACAACGCGGGGGTGCTGGCCACGGCGCCCGGCCAGTTCAACCCCTACAAGGTTGGCTTGACGCTTTTGCGCCACATCGAAGAGCGCTGGAACAAGGGGCGCTTCGGCAAGGAATGGAACGAGTGCGACGACTACGACGCGCGCCGGACCTGGGACAAGCACCTGGGCTTGGGGCGACAGAAGATCTTCGAGGTGCGGCGCCTGTGTGACGACGTCACCTTGCTCGACGAGTATTTCACCGCCGAGTTCTGCGCTGAAAACCAGTTCTTCTCCTTCTCCCGCGACGAGCGCAGCGGCAACACCCAGATCGACTCGCGCGAGTTCCGCAAAATCAAGGACAAGCTTCTTTTCCAACTGACCAACTTCGGCGAGCCGTTCATCTACGTGGAGGACGCCAACCACGGCAACCGTGGCGAACTGCTGCTCACGCACCGGCACGAGGGGGTGGACCTGCATCAGGACCACGCGCGGGCCACGCTGGAGGCGCTGGCGCGCATCTGGCACCGACCGGTCAACCTGCGAACCCTGATCCACGACAAGCCCCGTGTGCTCCGCTACGACGGATCGGCCCACAGCGACGAACCAGGGTAGCTCAGGGATCCACCTTTCCAACCCGCCACGTCTGACCCTGGCGTAGAATCAAATGTATATGGCGAAGGACGCCGCGAGAGACAACCTGGCTCCAGGCATGCTGCTGGCAGCGCCCACCCTGCACGACCCCAATTTCGAGCACAGTGTCGTGCTGCTGGGCCGCTCGGGCGACGATGGCGCACTCGGCTGGGTTATCAACGGGCGTGAGCTGATGTCGGTACGCGAGCTTCTGGCATCGTCCGAGGCGTTGCCGCAAGGGCACCAGATCCCGGAGACCGCCTCGTTCGCTTCGCCTGTGCGTCTGGGAGGCCCGGTGGCACCTGCGGCTGGCTGGCTGATCTACCGCCGCGGACGGGAACCGTTGCCTGGCGAGATGGGGGTTGGACCTGAGATCGGGGTCACCGGCGAGCTGGCGGCCTTCGCTGCGCTGGTCCGTGGCCAGGGCCCCACCGTGTTCAAGCTGCTGCTGGGCTGCGCCGGCTGGGCGCCCGGCCAACTCGAGGGCGAGATCAGTGCCGGCGGCTGGCTGCCCACCTCGGTCCGAGCCAATCTGGTGCTCGGTGCATCCGTGGCGTCTGCCTGGGACGAGGCGTACCACGAAACCGTGGGTGCCGATCCTGCGGCTTTCACCAGCCAGCGCGGCAAGGCGTAGGGAATTCCGGCCTCAACCCACCGAGGCGACGACGGCCGACGATCGGGCCCGCTGGCTGCGTCGGGCCTGCGCTTCCGGTCCTCAAGTACATCAGTACATTCCGGTCCGGTTCTCGGCCCTCCTTGCCAGCAGCCCGGCTTGTCGGCCGGATGCTAAGGTACATCGCGCTCTCTGCCTCGCCGAAATGCGACAGAGTGCATTGCGCACAGGCCTTGGGCCTGCGAATCCGGGCGACATTTGCTATGGTGTCGGTTCCATGTCCCTGAGCGAAGAACTGTTGACCGCAGGCCGGAAACTGCTCATCAACAACTACAATCGGGCTCCTGTGGTGATGAGCCGCGGGGAGGGCTGCGTCCTGTGGGACGTGGACGGGCATCGCTTCCTGGACATGACCGCCGGGATCGCGGTGTGCGTGCTGGGCCACGGCCACGCCGGCCTGTCGCAGGCCCTCGCGCTGCAGGCCACGCGTCTGCATCACACGTCGAATCTCTACTTCATCGAGGCCCAGATCCGCCTGGCCGAGGCGCTGGCGCGGCGAGCGTTTCCCGGCAAGATATTCTTCTGCAACTCTGGGACCGAGGCCAACGAGGCAGCGCTCAAGCTGGCGCGGCGCCATCAGATCGTGGTGCGCAACCAGCCCAGGCGGGTCGAGCTGATCTCGTTCGAGGGCAGCTTCCACGGTCGCACCATGGGCGCGCTGTCGGTCACCGGGCAGGCCAAGTACCGCGAAGGCTTCGGCCCGCTTCTGCCTGACGTGCGCTTCATTCCCTTTGGCGACGCAGAGGCGGCGCGCCGAGTGATCAGCGAGCGCACCTGCGCGGTGATCGCCGAGCCCATCCAGGCCGAGGGCGGCATCAACCTGCCGCCGCCAGGCTATCTGCAGGAGTTGCGCCGCCTGTGCAGCGAGCGGGGCGCACTGCTCATCTTCGACGAGGTGCAGACAGGCGTGGGCCGCACGGGAACCTTCTACGCCTTCGAGCGCGAGGCCATGGTGCCGGACATCGTCACCCTGGCCAAGGGTCTAGCCGGTGGCGTGCCCATGGCCGCCATGCTGGCCAGCGAGGCGGTCGCCGACGCCTTTGCGCCGGGTACCCACGCCGCCACCTTCGGCGGCAACCCGCTGGCCTCGGCGGCGGCGCTCTACATCCAACAGGTCATGGACGAGCAGAACCTGCTCGGGCGCTGCCACGAGATGGGTGCCTACCTGGGTTCGGCGCTGGCGCGCATGGCCGAGCGGCGGCGCCCCAAGACACGCGGCGCGCGCGGCCGGGGCCTGCTGCAGGGCCTGGTCATGGAGGGCGACGCGGCCGCGGTGGTGGTCAAGGCGCGCGAGCACGGGCTGCTGCTGTCGGTGGCCGGTGGGAACGTCGTGCGCTTCGCTCCGCCGCTGGTGGTGGGACGGGCCGAACTGGACGAGGCCTTGTCGATCCTCGATGCGGTACTGTCAGAGGTGTGAATCATGGGCAGCAAGCGCGACTTTCTCAGTTTGTGGGACGTCACCGAGACCGAGTTCGCGGCGCTGATCCGGCGCGCCGAGGAGCTGCGTTTCTTGCGCCAGGTGCGCACGCCCCACGCCACCCGACCCGGCCGCGTGGTGGCGCTCATCTTCGAGAAGGCGTCCACGCGCACCCGCGTGAGCTTCGAGGTAGCAGTCTGGGAGCTGGGCGGTCACGCGATCGTGATGGGCCGCAATGACTCCCAGCTCGGCCGGGGCGAGCCCATCAAGGACACCGCGCGCGTGATGTCGCGCTACTGCCACGCGATCATGGTGCGCACCTTCGGCCACGAGCGCGTGCGGGAGCTGGCCGACTACGCGACGGTGCCCGTGATCAACGGTTTGACCGATCTGCTGCATCCCTGCCAGGTCCTCGCGGACTTGCAGACCGTGTACGCGCACTTCGTGGAACACGGAAGCAAGACTCCTGCGGGATCCGTGCCGGATGTGCTGCAGGTCTTGCGCGGCCTGCGCTACGCCTGGGTGGGTGATGGCAACAACATGGCCAACACCTGGGTCGAGGCCGCCGGCCTGCTCGGTCTCGACCTGGTGCTGGCCTGCCCCGCCGGCTACCAGCCCAACCCGGAGGTGCTGGAAACGGCTCGTCGCAAGGGGCACGGCCGCATCCAGGTGGTGCGCGATCCGCGCGAGGCCGTGGCCGGACGCCATGTCGTCTCCACCGACGTGTTCGCTTCCATGGGCAAGGAAGAGGAAGCGGAGGCGCGCAAGCGGGCCTTCGTCGGCTACGGCGTGGACCACGCCCTGATGGCCGCAGCCGATGGCAACGCTATCTTCTTGCACTGCCTGCCAGCCCACCGTGGGGAAGAGGTTTCCGACGACGTGATCGAGGGTCCGGCCAGCCAGGTGTGGCAGGAGGCCGAGAACCGCCTGCATTCGCAAAAGGCACTGTTGGAATGGCTGCTTTCAGGATGATGGGAACCCTGCAAGGGTTCCCAAACCCTCCCGCGATGGTACGCCGCCGGCAGAGCCGGCAGGCTCCCCACGCGACTGACATGGGAACCCTGCAAGGGTTCCCAAACCCTCCCGCGATGGTACGCCGCCGGCAGAGCCGGCAGGCTCCCCACGCGACTAGGCCGGGGCGCACGTGACATCGAAGGATGAGATAGTCGGCCTGGGGCTCAGGACAGATCGGCCCCATCTCAACACCTCCATTGATCTGGCCCACCAGAAGCTCTCGCCCAAGGAGGGTTTCGTTCTGTCGCGGGTGGACGGCCGGAGCAGTTACGACGAGATCTGCATGGTGTCGGGGTTGGGTCGTGACGAAACCCTGCGGATCCTTCGCGAACTCAAGCAAGCTCGACTCATCCTCGGGCCAGGCGAAGCGGCGGTGGCGCCACCGCATAAAGGTGCGCGCACAGGACGTGAGCCGGCCAGTGAGGCGGCCCCGGCGCCGGCGAAGTCGGGGGTCAGGGGGGCCGAACCTGCGCCCGCGCGGGCGGCGGAGAAGACCCGTCGAATCCCGCTGGGCCCGCTCGAACGCCTCGACGATGGGTCGGAGGTGGCACCGGGCGATGTGGTTGACTGGCCGGATGCGCCCTTGCAGCTGAAGGCGCGCATCGTCCGGCTGCACCGCCGACTGCGGAAACTTTCGGCGTGGGATCTGCTGGGCGTGGGCAAGGATGCCGACGGCGCAACCGTCAAGCGCGCGTTCGCCGCAGCCTCGAAGGAATTGCACCCGGATCGCTACTTCGGCAAGAACCTCGGCAGCTTGAAGCCCAAGCTGGTCGCGATCTTTTCCCGTCTGACCGAGGCGGTGCAGGAGATCGAGCAGAGCCGCAAGGGCAAATAGTACTTACCTTCTGTCGAGATAACGCCGCTCGATGCCGGCGTAGGCGTCGATGCGGCGGTCGCGCAGGAAAGGCCAGCCCTCGCGCACCTCCTCGATGCGCGCCGGATCGACGGTGGCAATCAAGGTTTCTTCCCGATCGACAGACGCTTCGGCCAGCACCACGCCAAACGGGTCAGCGAAGAAGCTGGTACCCCAGAATTCGAGGCCAGGCGGGCCTGCCGGGATTTCACAGCCCACCCGGTTGACTGCGGCGACATAAAGGCCGTTGGCGATGGCGTGGCCGCGCTGGACCGTGCGCCAGGCATCGCGCTGGGCCGCCCCGTGCTGCGCCTTTTCCCGTGGGTGCCAGCCGATGGCCGTGGGATAGAAGATGATGTCGGCGCCAGCCATGGCCACCAGGCGTGCGGCTTCCGGATACCACTGGTCCCAGCAGATAAGGATCCCCAGCCGGCCGAGAAACGTCTCACACGTGCAGAAACCGAGGTCGCCGGGCGTGAAGTAGAATTTTTCGTAGTAGCCCGGGTCGTCGGGGATGTGCATCTTGCGGTACAGGCCCACCACCTCGCCGTTGGCGCCGATCACTGCGGCGGCGTTGTGGTACAGCCCTGGTGCGCGTCGCTCGAACAGGGACGCGATGACGATCACGCCGGCCTGGCGAGCCACCGCGCCGATGGCCTCGGTGCTGGGCCCGGGGATCCTTTCGGCCAGGGCAAAGTTGGCTGCGTCCTCGGTTTGGCAGAAGTAAGGCGTGCGGAAAAGCTCGGGCAGGCACACCACCTGGGCGCCCTGCGCGGCAGCCTCCCGGATTCTCGCGCAGGCCAGGTTGAGATTCGCCTCCGACTCAGGCGACATCGCCATCTGCACCAGGCCAGCTTTGAAAGGTGATCGGAGGGGCACGCGCCGATTCTACTTGACCGCGGCCGGTCGCCAAGCCGGAAGCGCACGCGGACGGCTAGAACTTTACCAAGTCTGCTAGAGTTTTTGCCAGGTTGAGCGAGGAATACCAATGCAACTCACAGATACCGCGCCCGCGGAAAGCGAGGCGAGCATCGACTGCGTGCCGTTTGGCAAGGCGCCGGATGGCACTCCGGTCGATCTGTACCGTCTGACCAACCGCCGCGGCCTGGTCGCAACAATCACCAACTATGGTGGGATCGTGGTGTCGCTGCTGGTTCCTGATCGCGACGGCAAGCTGGGCGACGTCGTGCTCGGCTATGACACCTTGGCCGAGTACATTGCGAAGAGCCCGTACTTCGGCTGCCTGGTGGGACGCTATGGCAACCGGATCGCCAGGGGCGAGTTCACGCTCGACGGCCGGACCTATTCGCTGGCGAAAAACGACGGCGAGAACCACCTGCACGGCGGAAGGATCGGTTTCGACAAGGTGGTCTGGTCGGCCAAACCACTGCCTAAGCGCGTGGGGAGCCCGCCGGCTATGCCAGCGCCGCGCGTGGCGCACCATCGCGGGAGGGTTGGCGAGGCCGAGCGAAGCGAGCAGGGTGGCGGTGGTGGTGGGTGGGGGGCCGAAGGGCGGAGCGAACCCTCCCAGGGTTCCCATGTAGATGTTGGATTGCAACTCCAGTACCTGAGCAAGGATGGCGAGGAGGGCTATCCGGGTGCGCTCGCGGTCGGCGTCACCTATACCCTGTCCGATCAAGACGAGTTCATTGTCGACTACTTGGCCACAACGGACAAACCCACGGTGGTCAACCTCACCCATCACAGCTACTTCAACCTCGACGGGGCCGACGGCGACACGCTCGGCCATCTGCTGACCATCAACGCGGACAGCTTCACGCCGGTTGACAGCGGCCTGATTCCGACCGGGGAAGTGCGTGCGGTCAAGGGCACGCCCATGGACTTCACCCGGCCCAAGGCCGTCGGCGCGGACCTTCCATCCAAGGATCCGCAGCTCGTCATCGGGCACGGCTACGACCACAACTGGGTGCTCAGAAAGAACCGGGACGAGTTGTCGCTGGCCGCTTCACTTGCTGGACCCAGAAGCGGCCGCGTGATGGAGATCCTCACGACCGAGCCGGGGATCCAGTTCTACGGCGGCGGCTGGCTCGACGGCACCATCGTGGGCAAACAGGGGCAGGTTTATGGGCCGTGCTCTGGCCTCTGTCTCGAAACCCAGCACTACCCGAACTCGCCCAACCAGGCGGAGTTCCCGCCCACCGTGTTGCGCCCGGGCGAAACCTTTCGGAGTCGCACGGTACACAGATTCTCCGTCGCGCAGCGCTAGCGCCTCTGTCACGTGCCCCTGACGTGGCGGCGAAAGGGCGGCCATGATACCGTTGTTGCCGGGGCTGCTTCGCGCCTCCTGTACAAGCCCATGGCTGAGAAGGTAATCGGCATAGACCTCGGAACGACCAACTCGTGCGTCGCTGTTCTCGAAGGGATCAGCGCCACGGTCATCGCCAATCGTGGCGGGTACAAGACTACGCCCTCGGTGGTGGCGATGTCCGAGACCGGCAAGCGCCTGGTCGGCCACATCGCGAAGCGCCAGGCGGTCACCAACGCCGAGAACACAGCCTATGCGGTCAAGCGCCTTATCGGGAGGCCGTGGACGTCGCCCGCCGTGCAGGCGGTGAAGGCGGCCGTGCCCTACGGCCTGGTCGAGGGTCCGCATCAGGACGTCCGCATCAAGCTGCGCGACCAGCTCTTCTCGCCGCCCGAGGTTTCCGCCTACATCCTGCAGGAGATGCGCGCCATCGCCGAGGAGTTCCTCGGCCAGACCGTCAACAAGGCGGTGGTCACGGTCCCTGCCTACTTCAACGACGGCCAGCGCCAGGCCACCAAGGACGCGGGACGCATCGCCGGCCTCGACGTCATCCGCATCATCAACGAACCGACCGCGGCTGCCCTGGCCTATGGCTTTGGCCGGGACGTGGAGGGCAAGGTCGCCGTGGTCGACCTGGGCGGCGGCACCTTCGACGTCTCGTTGCTCGACATCAACAACGGCGTGTTCGAGGTGGTGGCCACCGCGGGCGACACCTTCCTGGGCGGCGAGGACTACGACAAGCGGCTGGTCGACTGGCTGGTTCAGGGTTTTGCCAAGGAGCACCGGGTCGACCTGCGCAGCGACAGCATGGCCTTGCAGCGGCTCAAGGACGCGGCCGAGAAGGCCAAGTGCGATCTGTCGTCGGTGCGCGAGACCGAGATCAACCTTCCCTTCATCATCTCGACGGGAAAGAACCAGGCCTACCACCTGCACCGGGTGGTCACGCGCGGCAAGCTGGAGGAGCTGACGCTGGATTTGACCGAGCGGACCATCCAGATCTGCCGCCTGACCATGGAAGACGCGGGCATCAAGCCGCAGGAACTGGCCGAGGTGGTGCTGGTGGGTGGCATGACCCGCATGCCCAAAGTGCAGGAACTGGTGGCCGAGTTCTTCGGGCGCGAGCCGTGCAAGGGCGTACACCCCGACGAAGTGGTGGCCATGGGCGCGGCCATCCAGGGCGCTGCGCTGGTCGATGCCGCGGCGGCCCCCGATATGCTCCTGCTCGACGTCACGCCGCACTCGCTGGGGATCATGGTGGCGGGCGGCTACTTCCACCGCCTGATCGAGCGCAACACCACGGTGCCCACCTCGAAGAGCCACGTCTTCACCACGGTCCGCGACGATCAGACCTCGGTAAAGATCGTGGTCTTCCAGGGCGAGGCCGAGCGCGCCGAGGAGAACGAGTTGCTGGGCGAGTTCGTGCTCTCCGGCCTGCGCAAGGCGCCCAAGGGCGAGGTCGAGGTGGACGTCACCTTCGAGATCTCGGCCGACGGCATCGTGGGCGTGTCCGCGCAGGACATGGAAACCGGCACCGAGCAGCACATCACGGTCACCGCCACCAGCGGCCTGACCGAGTCCGAGATCGAGCGCATGACCAACGAGAACCAGGAGTTCCTGGTGTCCAGCCGGGCCGAGGAGGAAGTCGAGAAGGAGCGCCAGCGCATCGAGAAGATGGTGCACGAAGCCGAGTCGCTTCTGCCCAAGGTGGAGGAGGTGCTCTCGGGCACTCCCTTCGGACAGGATAGCCTGGACAATGTGCGTCTCATCCTCGACGACGCGCGCGCCGCGGTCGAGCGGCACGATGCCGCCGCGCTCGAGCAGGTATCCGAGCCGCTGGTTCGCACCCTGAACATGTTCCGCGGGGTGGTGGACAGCGCGCGCATTCGACCCGCGTGAGGCATCCGTGGCGCGTGATGTGTCCCAACAGGCTCGCGAGTTGACCCAGCGAGGACTCGAGGACTACGCGTGCGGCCGATTCCGCGAGGCCGTGCTGGCCTGGGAAAAAGCCGTTCGTCTCGCACCCCACGATGCACAGGCGGTCAGGCTGCTCGGGTTTGCACGCAAGCGGGTCAGGGATCGCGACACCCGCCCGGTGGCACGTGCGCGGCCCGACACGCTGGAATCGCCCATCCCTGGTTTTCTGGCCAGCCTGACCGCGCCCGAGTCGGGCGAGCACCCGGTCGACAGCTCCCGGGAGCCGGCGCCCGACGAGGAGTGGGCCAAGGTCGACACCCGGCGGGTGCTCGCCGGCACGGGCGAGATGGGGGCTGTCCAGGATGTGCAGGATGCCGCCGACACGTGGAAGGATCTGCCGATTCAAGGCGACAAGCTGCAGGACAGCGCGCGCGGCTTCGTGGACGAGTGTCAGTCTGCGCTGAGAGACGGCCGGGACGACAGCGCGGCCCAGGCCGCCGAGCTGGCCCTGCAACTCTCCGAGCAGGCCCGCTCGCACGACGTGGACAGCATCGTCGATTCCGCGCGCCCGCTGTTCGAGCGCGCCTTCTGCGCCTGCATCGGGGACATGCGCTGTTCGCCCATCCGCGCCATGCCCTCGGAGGAGCTGGCCGCGCACGGCTTCGACCACCGCGCGGCCTTCTTGATGTCGCGCATGGACGGCATGCTGAGCGTGAGCGACTTGCTCGACATCGCCGGCATGCCCCGTTTCGACACCCTGCGCCTGATAGCGGCCCTGCGGCGGGCCCAGGCAGTGGACATGGTGCCAATCTGATCGGATTCGGAGTGGCGGGCGCGGTGGCCACTCCGAATCCCCAGCACCTTGGCTCATGCTAGATTTTTCTCGGCGACTCTGGTAGTCGTCCGCGCATGAAGATCGTTCTCGCATACTCCGGTGGACTCGACACCTCGGTGGCCATCGGCTGGCTGCAGGAAAAGTACAAAGCCGAGATCGTCGCGTTCTGTTCGGACGTCGGCCAGCAAGAGGACTTGGAAGCTGCACGCCAGAAAGCCCTGCGCTGTGGCGTGGTGGCCTGCCATGTGCTCGACCAGCGCGAGGAGTTCGTGCGCGATTTCGTGTTTCCCGCGGTGCGCGCGGCTGCGCTGTACCAGGGCGAATACTACCTCGGCACCTCGCTTGCCCGCCCCTGCATCACCCGCGGCCTGATGGAAGTGGCGACCAAGGAAGAGACCAACACCATCGCCCACGGGGCCACTGGCAAGGGCAACGACCAGGTGCGCTTCGAGCTGGGCGCCTACTGGTTCAACCCGTCGGTCAAGATCATTGCCCCTTGGCGTGAGTGGGATTTCAAGTCGCGCTCGGAAATGATCGCGTTCGCCCAGTCGCACAACATTCCCGTCGAGGCCAGCACGGCCAAGCCCTATTCCATCGACCGCAACCTGCTGCACACCAGCTACGAGGGCGGCATCCTGGAAGATCCGGACGCCGAGCCGCCGGCCGAGATCTTCCAGCGCACCGTGGACCCGCGGCGCGCCCCGGATCAGGCGCGCGAGGTGTCGATCTCCTTTGAACGGGGCACACCGGTGGCCGTCGACGGCAAAACGCTGTCGCCCGCGGCGCTGCTGACCGAATTGAACAAGATTGCGGGCGAGCACGGCGTCGGTCGCGCGGATGTGGTCGAGGACCGCTTCGTGGGGATGAAGAGCCGCGGGGTGTACGAGACGCCGGGCGGAACCCTGCTGTACAAGGCCCACCGCGGGGTCGCGTCGCTGACCATGGATCGCGAGGCCATGCGGCTGCGCGACACGCTGGCGGTCGAGTACGCGACCTTGGTGTACCGAGGCTTCTGGTTCTCGCCTGAACGCGAGGCACTGCAGAAGCTGGTCGACGACGTGAACCAGCCCGTCACCGGCACGGCGCGACTGCGACTGTACAAGGGCGGCCTGACCCTCATCGGTCGCAAGGCGCCCAAATCCCTGTACCGCACCGATGTCGTGACCTTCGAGGACGATCACGGCGCCTACGACCAGCGCGACGCGGGCGGATTCATCCGTCTGAATGCGCTTCGCCTGCGCACCACCGCCAGCGCACGAATGAAATAGAGGCGGAAACGACAGCAGAAACTGCGCCGTCGTGCTGTGCGGACGCGTTCTGGGTCGCGCAAGTCCGGATCGGCCTACCTATCCTGCTGGGCGCATGACCCGCACCTTTGTGGGCGTCGCCACTACAAAACAGCGGGCCCACGTGGCGGCGTCTGGACTCGACAACCAGGCGGTCACGTAGTCGCCAATCCGCCACTGCTCGCTGTCGGGCAGCCTGACCAGCAGCAGCCCGAAATGAGTCCCGGGTACAAATCTCCTCCGGTCAGAAAAATCGAGATCCTGCGTGACCAGAAAACGTTGCTCCACCTGGGCTGCAGCCCACACGTCCTCATCGCGCCGGCCGCCGAGTCCCTCGTCCCGCGCCGTGTCCGCATCCAATCCAAGAGAAGCGAGGCGAGGACGAACACTATGCGGAATGTTCTCGTCCAACTTGATCTTCACGCGACCTTGACCTCGTGGGGAGCCGGGGTCGGGGCGGGAAGATCCTCACTGGCGGAGGCGGCGGCAAACGCAACAACCACGCGCACATCCTCCTCGGTCAGGCTGGGAAAGTCAGCCAAGATCGTGGCCGCAGTCTCACCATGCGCGAGGTAGCCAAGGATGGTCCGCACCAGCACGCGCGTCCCTCGCACAACGGGCTGTCCACCGCAAATCCCCGGATCGCGAACGATTCTGTCTTGGAAGGTCATGGCATCTGCCCCAATTCTTGGCCCGCTCTGGCCCAACGTCCACTGTGTTCTTGCGCGGACCTGAGAACCCCGTCATGTCGCATAAGGACGACAATCAACTCAGGCATTCCCGCCTACAAGCGTAGGTCTGCTTCCCACGCCAAACCATTCGTCACGCGCCCGCGTGTCACCCGTTTGCTAACGCGATTCCAGATGTGTCTCTGTCACCCAGCCAGCGGGAGGCGGTATCAGCCCATTCTCTCGCCTGCGGAATACGCTACGATGGGCCCACCATGGCGCGTCCATCACTCTTTCCCGGCATCGTGCTTCTCCTCGTCTGCGGTTCCGCCGCAGCTCAGAACATGGAAACCTTGGGGCCGTATGGCGGTCTGAGCCGCGAACAGAAGTACTGCTCGAAGAAGTTCGAGTCTGCGTTGGATAGAGGCGAGAAGAGCGGACCGACCACGCGCTTCACCTACGACAAGCTGGGAAGAATTTCGTCAATGACAGTCGAACGTGACAATTCCTCCCTCTCGGAGAGGGCCATCTACTCCTACGATCAACCAGGGAGCTATACGACTGAGACCTACTTCGGAAAGAAGACGGTGCCGGATGAGCGCACCAAGTACGTCCTTGACGGGAAGGGCCGGGTCGTGGAGGTTCATAAGGGTAGCACTGGCGGTGGTGGCGGCAAGCATGTGGACAAATACACGTACAACCAGCACGGGCGTGCGTTCCGCATGACCTCGACGATTCTGGTCCCAGGGCCCGGATTCAACAACGCTGGAAAGGTCGACGTTTACGAACACAAGCTGGTGTATGACCAGCAGGGGAACGTGATTGAGCTTCGGAACCTCGGCGGAATCTTTGGTCGTGTGAAGCGCTTCACCTATGGGTCCGACGGTCGGCCACTCATGATGACCGTCAGCCCCGATGGGCACAGGGTGGATGAGATATACGAGTATCTCTTCGACCTAGAAGGCCGAATGGTTGCGTCCATCGGCCGACGGCCAGGGTCACGACATGTTCCGGGGCCGGTCTTTAGCCTGGAAACCTTCACCTACGACGCGTACGGGAATCTCACGACTGTGATCACTATCCTGTACTTCCGGCAATTGTCGCGCATGACTTACACATACGAGTGCTGGCCGGCCGGCAAGGTTGCGCTAATGCAGTGAAAGCAGCGCGGTAGAGGGCAGGCATGATCTGTCTTGGGAGTACTGGACACAGGCCGCGTCCTCGCTGACGCTCGCTCGGGACACACTCCTTGAGGGCCCCGCGTGCGCGCGGCGCGCGTGCCCTTGACCATCGCGTCGCGGTGCCTACAGTTACGCAATGACCATTTCGGCGGACGATTTTCGAACCCTGATCAGGATTGTGGATGCCCATGACTCGCAGATCGCGATGATCGCGCGGGTGCTCGCACACATGGGCCAGCCCGGTGACCCGGAGACAGCGCAAATCCTCGGCAACCTTGTTGAGAGCCAGTTCCGAGTGCAAGTGCCCAGGCAGATATCCGAACTCCGCAACAAGTACAGAACCCCCTAGATCCGGGGCAGACCTGCTGGCCAGTCCGACCGACCGGCAGGTGCCTTATACACACTCTAAAGTGCGGCAAATGGCGGTCGTGAGGAAATCGTCGCACTCACCACACGACTTCATGTTGGGCGTTATCAACAGCACCGCTCTAGGATTGACATCGAGCGTGCCGACGTCTGGCACCGGCACCGGACTTGCAAAAATCTCCTGCTATCTCTTCGGGAACGCCTCACGGGCCAGGCGCTGGCGGAGATCGTCGATGAAGGCCTGAAGCTCGGCGGCCGAGACTGGCTTTTCCAGACCTTCGGGAGCGCTGCGAACCTTCACGTCCGACAAGACGAAGGCGAGCACGGCTGGATCAAGGCCGCCGTCCTTCCGGCGGGCTGCGGGTACGGATGCCAGCGGGTCCTTTCCTGCTTTCGCGAGGAAGTAGAGGTCGACGTAGTCGCGCACTTCCGCGCGGCCGAGGATGGCGCCCAGCTTGTTGGCGGCAATGTCGTCAAGCGAATCGACGAGCAGCCCCTGCGGCGTGATGGTCGGCGGGGCGATCCGTTCCGCGATGTCGAGAACCAGATCGACGGGAACGGTTTCGTCGGCGTCCGACACGACGAAGCGACGGAAACCAGGACCCGCAGCACCCGAAGCAACGCTCCAGCCCTCGCCTTCCGCCAATCGCACGAACTGCCGCACATGCGCGTCGTACTCGGCCGCCTCGCGCGTGAAGAGGTCGAGATCCGCGGATCGCCGGTGTCCGAGGTAGAAGGCCCCCAGCGCCGTACCACCGCTGAGGAACATCCCGGACAGCCGCGCCGACACGGCGTCGAGGATCCGCCTCTGCAGCGGGCTGAGCAGATTAGGGAACGAGGCCAAGGGACCGCCACTGTGCAATGAGAAAATCCCAGAAGGCGAGACGCCGCCCCAGATTCCGACGCAACCGCGGATAGTCAGCCACGATCTCCGCGACTGGGACCAACCCCACCGCCTCGTCGAAGCGTGCCTCGCGCATCACCTTGGCCACCAGACGGACTCGCTCTCCGTCGTTGTCACCAGCCAGACGTCGGCGTAGTTCGTCCAGGCTCAACGGCTCGTCCCACAAGAAGTAGGGAACCGCTGATCCATCGGTGAGGTCGGTTGCAAGCCGCACCCCGGAATTATACTGCGTCGCCGGCCCGTAGTGTCCGGCTATCTCGCGCCCGCCGGCGCCGCCTGCGCCACGGTCACTTTCAGGCTGGTCGCGGCCAGTTGGGCCTGGCGAGACATGTCGATGGATTCGCCCAAGATGCGCGCCAGTTCCTGCGGGGCGTGGAAGCCCATGGAATTCTCGGCAGCCACGAAGTCGAGGCGCCACTGGGCCTGGCGCTGGAGTTCCAAGATTGGCGCAAGCTGCGCGTCGGTGGCGTTGGCTTGCTTGGCCGCCTTGATGGCGTCGAGCATGTCGACCAGCGCGTTTCCGGTGCGGGTCAGCAGGGCGTAGTGGCGATCTTGGATGGTCTCCACGCGCTTGAGGATCTCCTGCTCGGGATAGTGGTGGCACTGCTGGCAGGCGCGGTTGATGTTGGTGAGCGGCGAGCGCACCCAGTGATCGGAAACCTTGAGCGCGCCCTCGCGCGTGTAGGGCATGTGGCAGTCGGCGCAGGCCACGCCCGCCTTGCCGTGCGTGCCTTGGTTCCAGACCTCGAACTCGGGATGCTGGGCCTTGAGCACCTCGGCCCCGGTTTCCGCGTGTTTCCAGTCGTAGAAGCGATGGCCGTCGTCGAATTTGTACTGGTCGTAGTACGATTCGATCTCCTCGACCTTGAGGCCTTCAGTCCACGGATAGAACAGCGTGGTCTTGGGACCACAGTAGTATTCGACGTGGCACTGGCCGCAGACAAAGGATCGCATCTCCTGTCGGGTGGCATCGCGATTGGGGTCGTAATCCGCGACGCCCTCGTGGGCCTTGAGCGCCTTGATGCCATTGATGAACCCCGGCCTGGTCACGCGCAACTGCATGCTCTTGGGATCGTGGCAATCGACGCAGGAAACCGGGTGCTTGTGGCCGGACTTTTCCAGCCTGGCGTTGGCCTCCCAGTAATCCAGCTTGCCGATGGCCTCGAAGCCTCTTTGCAACTGTTCGGACGGCGAAGCGGTGGGTAGAAGTTCGGCGCCGGTCTGGCGATAGAGCGGAATCACCGAGGCGTGGCACTGCAAGCACGAACCAGGTTGCTTTCTCTCCTTGGTGCGCTTGGTGCTTTCCTGATCGGTGAGCATGTTGGCGTGGCCGCGCCGATCGCGGTAGTCGATGGCAAAGGCGTAGCCCGCGAACATGCGCGTGAGCCAGGGGTTCTTCTCCGCCTTCTCGGGCGGCAGCATGCCTTCCGAGGGCGCGCCGCCGCCATATTTCGTGCGCGTGGGCAGGACCGTGCGCTGGTAGCCGTCGTACTCGCGCGGCCAGTTCTTGCCCCACTCCGCCGGATCGGTCGTGTCATTGCTGACGTCCACGAAGCGCAGGTAGGGATTCTTGGCCTCTTGCTTGCGCTGGAAGATGTTCACCAGCAAACCGGCGATCACTGCGGTAGAGCCGGCGGTCGCAATTACCACCGCGACGAGAAGCGCGATCTTGGGCCGGCGCGACTTGGAGGTGTCCGTGTTGGGATTTTCCGCTGTCATGTTTTCACCTGATGGAATGGGTCCGTGGCATTTCCCGTACTCAGCGCGAAGGTCCGTGGCCAACTGAACTGTGGCAATGGACGCAATTGACCGCGTTGGCGTCGGTGGTGCTGCCGGCGACTATGTCGTGAACCAGGCCGCCGTGACAGCGCAGGCAAGCCTGCTGCAGGATGCGCGCATTGCGCGGCTTGATCATGATGGGCTCGTGAAAGTCCTGAAAGGTGAAGCCCTTCGAATGGTGGTAGCCATTGAGCGCCTTGGCGGCGAGTTTGGGGATCAGGGTGTGGGGCAGATGGCAGTCCACGCAGGTTGCGGCGATGTGATGGCTCGACTTCACCCACGAGTCATATTCCGAATTCATAATGTGGCAGTTGGCGCAAGCCCTGGGATCAGTGGTGAAGTAGGAAAAACCCTCGGCATAGATGAAGGTGAAAAGGCCGAGTCCGAGCAGAACGCCCAAGCCCACGGCGCCGAAGACGAGTACCTTCCTGGAGAAGCGCATCAGCGTAACCTCTCCTGCACCGTGAAGCGCACGCTGTCAATCCGGACAATCATCCGATTGCACACCCTGCCACAAGTCCTGCGCGCCCTACCCCGCTGCGAGGAGCCGACGGACGAGCGCCTCGACCTGGCGCTGTGTTGCGGCTTCGTCGCCCGAGTTGTCGATGACCTCGGTGGCAACCCGGCGCTTCTCGCCCAGAGGAAGCTGGGCGCGCAACCTCGCCAGGGCCTGGCCTCGGCTGCAGCCGTCACGGGCCATGACCCGGCTGAGCTGTTGTTCCTCGCTGGCCACCACCACCACCAGGCCATCGAACCGGCGGTGCAGGCCGGTTTCGATCAGCAAGGCAGCCTCGAGAAACGCGACCTGCGATCCCTGGCGTCGAAACTCATCGGCTTGTGCCAGCGCCCGTTCCGTGATGCGCGGATGGGTGATGGCTTCCAGCCGCGCGCGAGCGGCAGCATCGGCGAAGATGCGCTCCGCCAGCTTCTTGCGATCGATGGTACCGCCCCGCTCGACGACGTCGGGCCAGGCGGCCACAATCTCGGCGTGGGCGGGCTGGCCCGGCTCCACCACCTGGCGGGCCAACAGGTCGGCGTCAATGACCGGCACACCCAGGTCGCGGATCATGCGCGCCACGACGGATTTTCCCGTGCCGATGCCTCCGGTGAGACCGACCAACTTGAACATGCCGGAGATTCTAGCTGGATTTCCACTGCAAAGGCCCGCTGCGCGAATTCTTCTGTACACTGTTCCCACCATGGCCAAGCTCGCCCTGCCAACCGTCCGCGACGCCGTTTACCTGGCCGAGGTGCGCGAGGCCGGTCACTGGCCGCCCGAGGGACCAGTCGAGGTGGCCATCGCAGGCCGCTCCAACGTGGGAAAATCGATGCTGCTCAACCGTCTGGCTGGCCGGCGCGCGCTGGCACGCGTGTCCAAGACCCCGGGGCGGACCCGCGGCATCATCTTCTACGACCTCGCCCTGCGCCTGCCAGGGACCGACGAGCGATTCGCCCTGCGTCTGGTCGATCTGCCAGGCTACGGCTACGCGCAGGTTTCTCGCGACGAGCGCAAGGCCTGGCAGCGTTTGGTCGAAGGCTACGTGAAGGCGCGCTCCTCGCTGCGCCTGTTTCTCATCGTGCTCGACGCGCGCCGGGCGCCGGGGGAAGAGGAGTTGCAACTCGTGGAATGGCTGCGCAGCGAGCACGTGCCGCACCACCTGGTCGTGACCAAGACCGACAAGCTGCGCGCGGCCGAGCACGGCGCGGCCCGCAGCAAGGCGCGTGGCGCATTCGGCCCCGACGCTCCGCCGGTCTCGCTGGTCTCGGGAGAAACCGGCGAGGGGGTGGACGCGCTGTGGGCCACGCTGCTGGCGGCGACGGGCAGGGAGCGCGACGGCGGCCCCAAGCCGTTGTAAGCTGTCCCAGAACCTGCAGGCGATCCGTGGCCGCGAACAAGGCTTCCCAGCCGTACCTCATCCAGCCGCTCACCCCGGCTGACCTGGACGCGGTCATGGAGATCGAGCGACTGTCGTTTCGCACGCCGTGGCTGCGCCAGGCTTTCGAGGAGGAGATGGCGCGATCCTGGGCGCGCGTCGAAGTCCTGCGCGACACGGTCACCGGCCGCTGCGTGGCGTTCGCTGACTACTGGCTGGTGGCCGACGAGTTGCACATCCTGAACATCGCGACCCACCCCGAGGCGCGACGCCAGGGCCATGGCGCGCGCCTCTTGCGACACATTCTGGAACTGGCCCGACGGGCCAGCTACAAGACCATCGATCTCGAGGTGCGCCGGTCGAACCTGGCGGCGCAGGCGCTCTACCTCCGCTTCAAGTTTCAGCAGGTGGGGATCCGCGCCCGCTACTACGAGGACAACGACGAGGATGCCATCGTCATGACGCTGAGACTGCGAGACTAGCCAATGAACGCGTTGCTGTTCGCGGTCTTGCTTTTTGCCCAAGATGCCTCTGCGCCGCCGATAGACGCCGCACCGCCCACAGACGCCGCACCTCTGACCGCGCCGCCTGCCAATCCGCTGCCTTGGTTTGCCATCGCGCGGGTGCGCACCCACGAACCGGTGGTGGCCTTGACCTTCGACGCGTGCGCCACGCTGAAGCAGGATAATGGCTTCGATCGCGAGGTGTTCGACATCTTGAAGCGCGAGCAGATCCCCGTGACGGTGTTTCCGACCGGGCGCTGGATCGAGGCCCACCCTGCCGAGGCCAAGGAACTGGCCGCAGAAACCTGGATCGAATTCGGCAATCACACCTACTCGCACGCCCGCATGACCCGCATCCCGCGGCGCAAGGCGGTCCAGCAGATCGCGCGTACCGAGGCGATCATCGCCGGGCTGGGGCGCAAGTCAGTCGCCTTTCGCCCGCCCGCGGGCGCGTGGAACCGGTCCGTGGTGCGCCTGGCGGCCCGGCGACAGCTACCCACCGTCGAATGGGACGTGGTCTCGGGCGATGCGGGCGGCCACCTAGGCGCGGAAAAGATGGTGGCGACGGTGTTGGCTTCGACCAAGCCGGGGTCCATCGTCATCTTCCACATCAACGGGCGTGCTCCGCGCACCAAGGAAGCCCTGCCCGACATCATTCGCGGCCTGCGCAACAAGGGGTTCGCGTTTGTCACTGTGTCGGATCTGTTGCAACGACCCGATGCCCAGCCGGTCTCCGCCCGGCCCGCACCCTTTGGCTATCGCCCGTTGCGCGGCAGGAAACCAGGGCTGCACAAGTCGAAAGGAATCGTCAATGCGGATCCGTCGGGTTGAGCCCGCAATCGCCCGCCGCCAGGCTGAATGGATTGTCGCTATCGAGCCCTGGCTGTCCATGGGATTTCGGGCTGCGCCGCTCGGCCGGTGGCTTTCCCGACGCGCGCGCGCCGGTTGCGTGCTGGCTGCCGCACACGAACGCGCGGTCCTGGGAATCTTGGTGTTCCAGCCCGACTTCCTGCTCGGCACGTTCATCGCGCTGCTCGCGGTACGGCCGCAGGCAGCGGGCCAGGGCGTGGGCCGCAACCTGGTCGAGCGCGTGCAGCACGCGACCTTCGCCCATCGCCGCTGGTTGTACGTCTCGTCGGACAGTAGGAATCTGCCCGCCGCGCGCTTCTACAAGAAACTCGGTTTTGCGCGCCTGGCGCGCCTGCCCGGCCTGGTCTGCGAAGGCCGCATCGAGATCCTGTGGCGCAAGAAGCGCCCCTAGCAAGCCACGGCGTGCAGGTTGCGTCCGTACACACGTTGCCGGTGTCGCGGTCCGCCGATGATGAGCCGCAATTCAGCGACCACTTCTTTTCAAGCTCCGGCACCTTCTTTTCAAGCTCCGACACCTTGAAAAGCCCGCCACCCCGAATCAGACTCCCAGGGACCAGGCTGATGTGCCTGGTTCAATCGACATTGGTCATCGAGACGCATGCGCACGATACCCGCAGCAAAGATCACGGAAGTCGTCGCGCGCCTGTGCCAGCAGGCGAACTACCTTTTGCCACGCGACGTGCAGGAGGCGCTGGCCAAGGCACTAGCCAAGGAAGAATCTCCGCGAGCCCGGACGATACTCACCCAGATCGCTGACAACGCCCGCGTGGCGCAAGAAAAGTCCATTGCGCTCTGCCAGGACACGGGAATTGCCGAGATCTTCATGAACCTCGGCCAGGACGTTCATGTCGACGGCGAGATCCTTCAAGACGCGGTCAACAAGGGCGTGGCGCTCGGCTACACCATGGGTTATCTGCGCACGTCCATCGTCGCCGATCCGCTGGATCGCGTGAACACGAACGACAACACACCCGCCCAGCTCACCATCGCCATGGTGCCCGGCGACCGGATCGAGATCACCGTTCTTCCCAAGGGCGGCGGTACCGAGAACGCCAGCTCTCTGCGCATGTTTTCGCCTTCAGCAGGGTGGCCAACCATTGTCGAATTCGTGGTCGAGACCGTGCGGGAAAAGGGAATCAACGCCTGCCCACCGCTGATCGTGGGCGTGGGGATTGGCGGCAGCTTCTCTGCGGTGGCCAAGCTGGCGAAGTCGGCGCTTCTCCGCCAGGTCGGCTCCACGCCCGGCGACCGCGCCTATGCGGTGAGGGAAAAGGATCTGCTGGATGCGGTCAACGCGCTCGGGATTGGCCCCATGGGCATGGGCGGCCGGACCACTGCGCTAGCGGTGCACATCGAGCACGCCCCCTGTCACATCGCTTGCCTGCCGGTCGCCGTCGCCATGCACTGTCATTCACTGCGACGAATGACTGAGACGATCTAGGGAAGCGATGCCTCAAACCGCCGAGTCACGGACGGCCGACGATCCGACCCGATGGCTGCGTCGGGCCGGCGCTTCCGGTCCTCAAGTACATCAGTACATTCCGGTCCGGTTCTCGGCCCTCCTTGCCCTCGGGCCGGCTTGTCGGCCGGATTCTAAGCGTCATCCCGATCTTTGTTTCGGCGTCGGCCGTCTGAAACTTGTCTCAACTTCTTTAATGTGCCCCTATGGAGGGGTCTCGCCATGCCCCGTTCGTTGACGATTTCCGAGCTGGTTCAACAGATCCCCACAATCCGGGTGGGGGAAGACTTGTTGCTCAACGGCACCCTGTTCACGGCGCGCGACGCGGCCCACAAGCGACTGGCTCAATTGATCGCCGACAAACAGCCGTTGCCACTGCAACTGGCCAATACCGTCATCTACTACTGCGGCCCTGCGCCGGCCAGGCCAGGCGATGCCATCGGGTCTTGCGGACCGACGACATCGGCGCGCATGGACCCGTACACGCCTTTGCTGCTGTCCCACGGGGTCAGGGCCACCATAGGCAAAGGCAAGCGGTCTGCGTCGGTGACGGACGCCTGCCGGGCACACCGGGCTGTCTATTGCGTGGCGACCGGAGGCGTGGCGGCGCTGCTATCTCGCAAGGTCACGCGCGCCGAGATCGTCGCGTTTGCGGACCTTGGCCCGGAAGCGATCTGGCGGCTGGATGTAGTGGATTTCCCGGTCATTGTTGCGGTGGACAGCAACGGGAACGACATCTTCAGGCCTCCGACGGACCAGTGACTACGGCAACCAGCCCGAAACGCCCGCGCACCTGAGTATCGAGGTGCAGAACGCGGAGGGTGGCGACGTCGAGCGTTTCTCTTCCCCAAGCAGGATGGCGTGAAGCCGGGAGATCGGCTGCATGCGATCGTGCGCAGTCCTTGCGACCAAAGCAAAGGCTTCCTGCTGGTCGAAAAGGCCGGTATCCGCCAGCAGCTTTCACTCGCGTTCGAGGAGCGCGAAGCGACGTGGCGTGGTTCGTGCCGTTGCGATACGGCGAGACGGCGACCTTGCACCCGTTCCGTTCCCTGCTCCACCCTCACGTGCCCGACACAGAGGATCCCTGGCTCTACGGAGCCGGTGGCCGCGGCATGCTTGGCACTGGCGCCATTCATCGTGCGCCCTGCCCTGCCGCGCATGTTGCGGCCGAACGATGCTGCGGAGGTGGCAGCCATCGTGCAGAACCAGACCGAGTGGAATGGGCGCTTGCTGGTCGAGGCCAGTATCGGGGACACCTCGGGAGAGCCGGCGAACACGATTCAACTGCGCGCCACCACTCCGGGCCGGTATGTACTGCCGCCCGCGCGAGCTGAAGCGATGTACACCCCCGAGGTCTACGGCCGCTCCGCAGGCGGCCAGCTAGTAGTGAGATAGCGAGATCAGGCTGCAGGTTGGAGGCAAGACGACTCCAGTGTCCAGTCTACGGCCTCGAGCCGCCTGCCTGCAGCCTCCCTCTCTCAGTTGAGCGTGACGGCCACCGCCGCGCCGGTGTAGGTCACCGTCTTGTCGGGCGTCGCGGTCGAGGGATAGCCGACGGCCTTGCCCGAGTCAATGAGAACGACCTGGAAGGTGCGCGAGGCGAGCATCCCGGTGAATGAACCCTGGCGGGCGCCGATGCTGAGTGTGCTGGTGGCATCGGTCCACGTGAGCGGTATCTGGGAAAATGCCCCGGTTTCGTAGTCGTTGGTCGTCCCCTGATCCTCGTAGAGCGTGAAAGCCCCGTCAGCGCCCGCATAGACATAGAAGGTAATGGGATCCTCGGGCTTCTCGCTGGAGTACTGCAGGTCCGGGCCCAGAGGCACGATCGATCCCGCGCGCACGTAGACCGGCATGGCGTCGAACGGCGCCGGGGCGGCAGCGACAGTCGCTCCGCCCGCGACGGGCGCGCCGGTCCAGAACAGGTACCAGCCGCCCGGGGTAGTCGGCAAATATACCGACCGCGTGGTCGCCTGGTAGGTGGTCACTGGCGCAACCAGGAACGCCGGACCGAACATGTACTCGTCCCCGGTCTCGCGCGCGGTGGTGTCGCTGCGGAAGTCCATGACCAGCGGGCGCATGATGGTTCCCGCGTGCTGGGTGACCGCCCCGGCCAGCGAATATATATAAGGAAGCATGTTATAGCGCAGCTTATCGAACTTGAGCATCGCCGCATAAGCTGCGCTGGTGTCGCCGCCGAATTCCCACATCTCGCGGTAGGGCGCCTGGCCGTGCACGCGCAGGATGGGCAAGAACGTCGAGAACTCGAACCAGCGGGCGTTCATTTCCTGCCATTCGGCCGTATCGGCCGCGGTCGGATTGGCCACCGAGAAGCGAGTGGGCACCGCGAACCCGCCACTGTCGAGCGTCCAGTAGGGCATGCCCGACACCGCGAACCCCAGGCCGGCCGGAATCTGTTTCTTCATCGCCGTCCAGGTCGATGAGATGTCGCCCGACCAGGTCGCGGCCGCGTAGCGCTGCTGCCCGGCAAACCCGTTGCGGGTCAGGATGAAGACGCGCTGGTTTGGGGCAGCGGCACGTTGGCCCTGGTACACAGCCTGGCTGTTCACCAGGGCGTAGGCGTCCAACATGCGCGAGCCAGAACCCAGCGCGGTCGGGTTCATGTGGGTCTGGTTGGTCGTCACCTGCGAGCTGATGCTGGTGTACGGACCTTCGACGATCTCGGGCTCGGTTGCGTCCAGCCACCAGGCGTCGATGCCCAAAGTGAACAGCGCCGTATTGATCTGCGACCAGTACATGGTCCGCGCGCCGGAACTGAAGGCATCATAGAAAGTGAAATTATTGCCAAGGAAGTCCTTAATGCCTTGGGTGATGTTCGGCGTGTAGACGTAGCCTTGGGCGTTCAGCGCCACGTAGTTCGCGGTGGTGGGGTAGAACTTGGGCCACACCGAGATCATGAAGTGGGCGTTGTACGTGTTGTGGATGGTGTTGACCATCCCCGCCGGATCCGGGTAACGGGTCAGATCGAACTGGTGCGAACCCCATTGATTGGCCACCCAGTACTGCCAGTCCTGCACGATGTTGTCGATGGGTGCGTTGCGACTGCGATAGCCCTCAAGGACGTCGGTGATCTCCTGCGCAGTCTCGTAGTGCTCGCGGCACTGCCAGAACCCGTAGGCCCACTGGGGCATCATGGGCACCTGTCCGGTCAGCAGCCGGTAGCCCGCGACCACATCGTCCAGTTCCGGCCCGTACACGAAGTAATAGTCGGTGCCGTCAGCCACCTGGGACCAGAACGAAGTGGTGCGGTTGGCGACCGGCGGTTTCCACAACAGGCGAATGATGTTGACGCCCTCGCCGATCCATTGCAGGTTTATCGGCACGGCTTGCCCCGCGGTCAGGGTCACGTGGGCGATGTCCTCGTTGGGCAGCCAGTTTTGCCGCCAGTGATTGATCACCATCTGGTTGTTCACGGTGAGCTGAATCGTACTCGACGAGTAGGTGCGGAAGGTATAATCGCCCGTCACCGTGGGCGTGATCGTGCCCGTCCAGTTCACGGTGCCGTTGCCAGGGTTGACATCGCCGGGGACAGCCGAGCCCGAGGTCGAATACAGTCCGGTGACTCCCGGCAAGGGCACGGCGTTGGTCAGATCACCGAAGCGTGTGAACGAGGTATTGTCCCACAGGATGCCGTAGCCGTTACTCGACACCAGGTAGGGAATGTAGACCTCCGTGTTGTACTGGTGCAGATCGAGATCGGTGTTCTTGATGTCGATGAGGCCGTGCTGGTGCTGGCCCAGACCGTAGAGCGACTCGTTGGCGTTGGGTGCCCATTCCTGGCGCACACTGGTGGTGGCCTCACCGTTGATCGTCGCGGCGGTCAGAGTGCGGCCGCCGGCCGTGTTCTCGGCCAGGATGGTTTGCCCGGTGGGATCGAGGAAGGTCACCTGGCCCGTGGTGGTGTCGACCTGCACGGTCAGTTTATCTGTGGTGATCTTCGTCAGATTGCCCGCCGTCGTGGTGGTGAACGAGGTCGGGACACATTGCTTGGCTGCCGTGGTCAGGCTGGCGCGGGTGAAGAACGTCGTGCTCGTGGCAAACGCGACTCGGATCACGTTGTCCGCGCACACCTCGATCTTCAGAGTGCCGCCGCCCACGCTCAGACTGAGCCCACCCCCGGTGGTGGGGGCACCCCCAGCTCCTCCGCCGCCACTGCCGCCGGTGCTTCCGCCGCTGCCTGCCGTAACAGTCCCGGTCCCCGACCCGGCCGTGCCCCCACCACCGCTCGCCGTAACCCCGCCACTGCCCGCCGTACCGCCTGCTCCGCCTGTCCTGCTGCCGCCCGCGCTGGTTGTCCCACCGGAGGAAGACGCACCTCCCCCGCTGCCCGCACTGCTGCTACTGCTGGAAGCGCCACCGCTGCCGGCGCTCGCGCTTGTCGTCCCGCCGGTCGTGCCCGTGCTGCCCCCGCTGCTGCTGGAAGCGCCACCGCTGCCGGCGCTCGCGCTTGTCGTCCCGCCGGTCGTGCCCGTGCTGCCCCCGCTGCCAGCGCTGCTGCTACCCCCGGCTACGGTCGCACTGCTTTGGCCGCCCGAACTGGTGGCGCCCGCGCTGGCGCCCGTAGCGACACCGCTCTTGCCGCCTGCGCCAGCCACGCTGCCGTCAGACTTGGAATTCCCGCCGCTGCAGGAAACCAGCAAACCAGCAGCACCCATCATCAGAATGGCCCAACCTGAAAACTTTTGCATACCGACTCCTTGCAGAGTTTATGAAGCGTCCTCTCTTGCCAGAGACAGACGATGACAGCTCCTCAGTTGCGCCAGAGGGAGAAAATGGTTCACGCCCTGCGCTGCTCACCGAGCCACGTCTTGGACTCTTGCGCGCGCCTACCAAGGCCGCGAGATCGTTGAAGGAATGTGCATTGCCCTTAGTTGCCTCACGCCGCCGATGACCTCAGGAGCCTGGCAGCCACCATGTCTGCCTCGCCGGCGTGCGCGGGATTGTGACGACGGCTTTTCAGTGACTTCGGCTGCTTTGAGGTTTCCTCCGAGGATCGCATGATAGGCTTCCATCCATGAGCGAAGCAGGACGCCCGCCCGCATCGGATGCAGCCCTTCCCAAAGCCGGTGGCCGCGGGGCGCGGTTTTCAGCCGCGATGGACCCGGCCGCGGCCGCGCTGAACAGCAGCGTGGGATTCGACCGCCGGCTCTTGCGCGACGATGTGCGCGGCAGCCAAGCCCACGCCCGCATGCTGGCAGCGGTGGGCCTGATCTCGAAGGAAGACGCCGAGGCTATCGTGGCCGGCCTCGACCGCGTGGCGCAGGAATTTGGCGAGGGTGGCCGCGCCATGGACCCGGCCCTGGAAGACGTTCACATGAACGTCGAAAGCCGGCTCATTGAACTCATCGGCGATCCGGGACGCCGCCTGCACACGGCGCGCAGTCGCAACGACCAGGTGGCGACTGACATGCGACTCTACGCCCTCGCGGCAGCCAGCGAGATGGTGGCTGGCATCGACCGAGCCCGCGTGGTGCTGTGCCGGCGCGCGCGCGAGCACGCGGCCACGCTTTTGCCCGGCTACACTCACTTGCAGCGCGCGCAGGTGGTCACGCTCGGCCATCACCTGCTGGCCTATGCCGAGATGCTCGGGCGCGATCGGGGCCGTCTTCTCGACGCCGCCCAACGCGCTTCCGAGTGTCCGCTCGGCTCAGGGGCGCTGGCCGCGACCTCCCTGCCCATCAAGCGCGAGATGACCGCGTCGGCTCTTGGATTCCGCGCGCCCACGCGCAACAGCCTGGACGCGGTCTCCGACCGCGACTTCTGCGCCGAGCTGGCCTTTACCTGCGCGCTGCTCGGCGTGCACCTCTCGCGTCTGGGCGAGGAGCTGGTGCTGTGGTCGTCGAGCGAGTTCGGCTTCGTGCACCTGGGCGAAGGCCACTGCTCGGGCAGTTCGCTCATGCCACAGAAACGCAACCCGGACATCGCCGAGCTGCTGCGGGCCAAATCGGGACGCCTGCTGGGCGACGTGGTAGCGCTTCTGACCGTGTCTAAAGGACTACCGCTCGCCTACAACAAGGATCTGCAGGAAAGCCAGGAGCCCTTGTACGACGCCATCGAGACCACGCGCATGTCTCTGGCGGTCTTGCCCGGTCTGCTCACCGGACTGGAATTCAACCCCGAGCGCATGAAGGAGACGGCCCGCGACGCCGCCCTGGGCGCCACCGACCTTGCCGAGCACCTGGTGCGCGAGGGCGTGCCCTTCCGCCGGGCGCACGAGATCGTGGGCCAATTGGTCCGCCAAGCCGAACGCCTGGGAGTTTCTCTGACCGCCGTACCCGAAGCGGAGCTGGCTGGCATCGCGCCCGAATTGCACCCAGCCTGCCTGCAGACCTTGAACCCCAACCAGGCTGTCGCGGCCCGCACCGTGATGGGCGGCCCCGCACCGGCCCAGGTCATGCACGAAGTGGAGCGCCTGGCAGCGGAACTGCGCGGGTTGGGCTTCGAGGTCTAGCGCCCAAGGCCGACCGGAAGCGGTGGAGGTTCAGGCGATCCTTGACTTCGGAGAACCCCCGCGACCACACGTCTTCAACCGCAGTGCCGGCGGCGTCCGAAGTCCACTCGACGAGCAGCCGAGTGCAACGTGCCCTTATCTGTTTATTCGACAGCCACGGCATTATATTCCGGCACGGTTGACAGCACGACTCTGGGCAGTGCGGTCTGCCAGCAGCCCGAAATCACTGGCCCCCATTCCCCGCTCCCGGGTACGAAACGGCGCAATCATCGTTGAAAAATTGAATATTTTTCGGCGTAGAATAGGCGTTAGGCGGACGAAAGGCCAAGAACTGTGGACTACAACTTCCGGGTCCGTTTCGACTTCGTCGAAGGAGACCGCCTCATCTCCGACGATTCCCACGTGCGGTTCGATGGCTCATCCGCTGGCGAGACTTTTACTCTGCGATCAGGCGCAGCCTCGGAGGCGATTTCCTCCCGCTCCACTGCCTCAATTCTCGGAGGACCGTATGCAAACGAGGAGGCCGCCCACGGCGCGGCCGAGTGGGCTCGGGACACCCTACTGATTTGGTCCGTCCGAAATCGTCTCGGAATCGACATGGGGGACGGTCACCTGCGCAGTCTACTTACGGAGGCTGGAAGATTGGACTACGAGAAGGCCTTGGGGAAGCCAGTACGCGGCGACCTTCAGGGAATCGATGTGTATCCCGCGAACGATGATACCGCTTTCCTCCGTGCAGAATGCAAAACCGCTGTCGGGAGACCCGTAGATGCCTTCATCACTGACTTCCGGAGAATTGGATCTCGATCTTGGCAGCCAACTGAAAAGCAACGGGTTGCCGCCGAGTTGTTCTGCGCGTCGTTTTTCGACCGAGTCTTCCGTAGCAGGTTCATCACTCTGGTGACGGCGGTAGAGGCATTGCTTCAGCCCGGCCGGCGGAGCGACGCTGTGCAGGACATTATTGAAAAGGCGAAGGCGCTAGCCCGGGCTCTCGCCGAAACGGATTCAGCCAAAGACGCTTTGCTAAGCGGACTGGAACGACTCCGTAAGGATTCCATTGGACACGCTGGTCGGGAACTCGCGGACAGGCTTCTTGAGGGGCGGACGTATGACAATCTGGGGCCTGGGAGTTTTTTCGCGAAATGCTTATCCGGTTGACGCCTATATGCGGGGTCGGTAGATTCGATGCCCGAACCGGATAATGAAACTGGCGTCGCCCGAATCGCTCCCAGACTTCCAGCGCCTCTTTCCTGACGAGGCTC